>Ga0209946_1001092_pt1 | contig 11135 bp, 11 predicted proteins | sample SalPon2_A_H2O_MG_FD_185704 | JGI IMG/M metagenome (GOLD analysis project Ga0209946, IMG submission 185704) | Salt pond water microbial communities from South San Francisco under conditions of wetland restoration - Salt Pond MetaG R2_A_H2O_MG... | ecosystem: Environmental > Aquatic > Non-marine... | reverse complement strand
CCGAGCCGTTAAGCCGCCCGCCGACCTGCACCTTGATACCCTTGGCGCCCAGCCGCATGGCATTACCCACGGCACGCTTCATGGCCCGGCGGAACATAATGCGGCGCTCGAGCTGCTGGGCGACGTTATCGGCCACCAGCTGCGCGTCGAGTTCCGGCTTGCGGATCTCTTCGATGTTCACGTGCACCGGGATCCCCATGCGCTGCGTGAGCTGGCGCCGCAGCCGGTCGATGTCTTCACCCTTCTTGCCGATGACGATGCCCGGCCGCGCCGTATGAATCGTGATCAGCGCGTTCTTGGCGGGCCGCTCGATGCGGATCTTGCTGATCGACGCATGCGAGAGGCGCTCGCGGATGAACGCCCGGATCTTGTGGTCGGTGTACAGCTGATCGCCATAGCGGTTGCTGTTGGCGAACCACATCGACCGCCAATCCTCGGTGATGCCCAGCCGGAACCCCGTTGGATGAACCTTGTGTCCCATTCCTAAACCCCTAGTCCTCAGCGACGGCCACAGTGATGTGGCTCGTGCGCTTCAGGATCCGATTCGCCGAGCCCTTGGCCCGGGGCTGAATCCGCTTGTACATCGGTCCCTCATCAACCTGGATGCGCGCAATGCGCAGCTCATCGATGTCGGCACCACTGTTGTGCTCCGCGTTGGCAATCGCGGAATCGACGACCTTTCGCACAATGCCCGACGCCTTGCGGGGGCTGAACTCAAGCACTTCCAGCGCCCGCGATACGGGGAGCCCGCGTATCTGGTCCGCAAGGAGCCGCACTTTCTGTGGCGAAATGATCGCGTATCGAAGCCTGGCCGCCGTTTCCATGCTTACCTCTTCGCCTTCTTGTCGGCCTGGTGACCCTTGAACGTCCGAGTGGACGCAAACTCACCGAGCTTGTGACCGACCATGTTCTCGTTGACGAGCACCGGCACATGCTGGCGACCGTTATGCACCGCAATGGTCAGGCCGACCATCTCCGGCACCACCATGGACCGCCGCGACCAGGTCTTGATCGGGCGCTTGCTGTTGGCCTCCGCCGCCACCTGAACCTTTTTCAGGAGGTGCGTATCGATAAACGGGCCTTTGCGAATCGAGCGTGGCACTTCTGATCCACCCCTTTCCGTTAGCGTTTGCGACGGCGCACGATGAGCTTATCGGTGCGCTTGTTGCTGCGGGTCTTGTGACCCTTCGTGGGGATTCCCCACGGGGTGACCGGATGACGGCCTCCCGATGTCCGACCCTCACCACCACCGTGGGGGTGGTCGACCGGGTTCATCACCACGCCGCGGACCGTCGGCCGACGGCCGGCGATGCGCGTAGCCCCCGCCTTGCCCGCCGAGCGCAGCGAATGTTCGGCGTTACTGACCTCGCCAATGGTGGCGCGGCACTCGCTGAGCACCTTGCGCATCTCACCCGAGCGCAGCCGCAGCGTGGCGTAGGCGCCCTCGCGGGCAACCAGCTGGACACCGGCGCCGGCAGAGCGCGCCATCTGCGCCCCCTTGCCCGGCCGCATCTCGATGCAGTGCACCTGCGTGCCCAGCGGGATGCTGCGCAGGGGCATCGTATTGCCCGGCTTGATCGGCGAGCCCTGTCCCGAGCGGACCTCCTGGCCCTGCTTGAGGTTCTTGGGCGCGATGATGTAACGGCGCTCGCCGTCCCGGTAGAGCAACAGCGCGATATTGGCGCTGCGATTCGGGTCGTACTCGAGCCGCTCGACACGGGCCGGGATGTCTTCCTTGTTACGGCGGAAGTCGATCTCGCGGTAGCGCCGCTTGTGCCCGCCGCCGATGTGGCGCGTGGTGATGCGGCCCTGGTTGTTGCGTCCACCGTTTTTATTGAGCTTGCGCACCAGCGGCGCGTGGGGCTCGCCCCGGTGCAGATCGCTTTTCACCGGCTGGGCGACGAAACGGCGCCCCGGCGAGGTGGGTTTTGCTTTACGCACTGCCATGATCGTTCAGTCCTGTTCGCTTATTCCACGCCGCCGATGAAATCAAGCTCGTGGCCCTGCTCGAGTGCCACATAAGCCTTCTTCCAGTCGGGTCGACGACCCTGGATCCGCCCGAAGTTCTTGCGCTTGCCGTTGACGTTCGCGACGCGCACGTCCCGCACTTCCACCTCGAACAGCGTCTCGACGGCGGCCTTGATCTCGCGCTTGGTCGCGTTGCGCGCGACCTTGAAGGCCACCTGATTGGCCTCATCCGCAATCACGGTGCTCTTCTCGGAGATGTGCGGTCCGCGAAGCACCTGATACATCCGCTCCTGATTCATGCGAGCCACTCCTCGACGCGCCGCAGCGCTTCCGTTGTCATGACGACGTTCTCATGGGCGAGCAGCGTGACCGGGTCGAGCCCGACCGTATCCCGCACATCCACCCGCGGCAGATTGCGGACGGCCAGATAGAGTGCTTCGCTGACCTCGGCGGTGACGATCAACACGTCTTCGCTACCGGTAAGCGCCTTGACCTGCGCCCGGGCATCGCGGGTACGCGGGCCGTCCACCTCGAACGAGCCAACCACCTGCAGCCGTTCCTGGCGCAGAAGCTCGGAGAGAATCGAGCGCAGGGCACCGCGGTACATCTTGCGGTTGACCTTGACCGAGTGGTTGCGGGGCTTGGCGGCAAAGGTCTGCCCGCCACTGCGCCAGATCGGACTGCGGATGGTACCCGCCCGGGCACGGCCGGTGCCCTTCTGGCGCCATGGCTTGACGCCACCACCACTCACTTCCGAGCGCGTTTTCTGCGCCTTGGTCCCGGCCCGAGCGCCGGCGAGATAGGACACCACCACCTGGTGGACGAGCGGCTCGCGGAATTCGGCGCCCAGAACGGTCTCCGAGACCTCGATCTTGGAGCCGTCGCCTTGCAATGTCAGTTGCATCAGTTACCTCCCGCCACGGCGAGCTGCTTGACCGCCGGGCGCACAATCACGTCGCCGTTGGCCGGCCCGGGAACCGCGCCGCGCACGAGCAGCATATTGCGCTCGGCGTCGACACGCACCACCTCAAGGTTCTGCGTTGTCTCGCGGACATTCCCCATCTGGCCGGACATCTTCTTGCCGGGAAACACGCGCCCCGGATCCTGCGCCTGACCGATGGAGCCGGGCACCCGGTGCGACGCCGAGTTGCCGTGGGAATTGTCCTGGGTGCGGAAATTATGGCGCTTGACCGTTCCCGCAAAGCCCTTGCCCTTGGAGGTGCCAGTCACATCAACAATGGCACCGGCCTCGAACTGCTCGACGGTCAGCGTACCGCCGGCCTGGATGCCGTCATCGGCGTCGCTGCCAAGCCGGAACTCCCAGAGGCCGCGGCCCATTTCGACTCCCGCCTTGGCAACGTGGCCCGCAATAGCCTGATTGACCCGGGACGGACGCCGCTCACCGGCGGTCACCTGAATGGCGCTGTAACCGTCATGGTCCTGCGCCTTGATCTGCGTGACGCGGTTCGGAGTGGCTTCGACCACCGTGACGGGGATGCTCTCACCCGTATCCGTAAAAATCCGCGTCATGCCGCGTTTGCGGCCGACGATTCCGATTGCCATCGTCGCTACCCTCTTCTATCAGCTGAACGCATCCCCGCGGGTCGGGCGTTGCCCCCCGCGTGGTGATCATCAACCGAATTGTTTCTTTCGGATTGATGCCGGCCCTGGCCGGCCTTAAAGAGGCCCGCTCCGGCGGGCTGATCCAGGATCAGTGCCGGAGTAGTTCCCCGAAACTCAGGAGAGCTTGATCTGCACATCGACACCGGCGGCGAGGTCGAGCTTCATCAGCGCGTCGACCGTCTTGTCCGTCGGGTCAATGATGTCCATCAACCGCTTGTGAGTCCGAATCTCGTACTGATCGCGCGCGTCCTTATTGACGTGCGGCGAGATCAGTACAGTATACCTTTCCTTCTTCGTCGGCAAGGGAACCGGGCCCTGGATGTGGGCACCGGTCCGCTTGGCCGTCTCGACGATCTCCCGGGCCGACTGATCGATCAGTCGATGGTCGAACGCCTTGAGACGAATCCGGATTTTCTGGTTATTCGATGCCATTGCCGATTACTCGAGGATCTTGGCGACGACGCCGGCGCCGACGGTGCGACCGCCCTCGCGGACCGCAAAGCGCAGGCCCTCTTCCATGGCGATCGGCGCAATCAGCGAGACTGTCATCTGCACGTTGTCACCCGGCATCACCATCTCCGTGCCCGAGGGCAGGTCACAGGCACCGGTGACGTCCGTGGTGCGGAAGTAGAACTGCGGCCGATAGCCATCAAAGAACGGCGTGTGACGACCCCCCTCGTCCTTGCCCAGCACGTACACCTCGCACTCGAACTTGGTGTGCGGCGTGATCGAACCGGGCTTGCACAGCACCTGACCCCGCTCGACATCGTCACGCTTGGTCCCGCGCAGCAGCGCGCCAATGTTGTCCCCGGCGCGCCCCTCGTCGAGCAGCTTGCGGAACATCTCCACGCCCGTGACCACCGTCTTGGTCGTCGCGTTGATGCCCACAATCTCCACATCCGAGCCGGTCTTGATGATGCCCCGCTCGACACGGCCGGTCACCACCGTGCCGCGACCCGAAATCGAGAACACATCCTCGATCGGCATCAAAAACGCACCGTCCACCGCGCGCTCCGGCTCCGGCATGTACTCGTCCATCGCCTGCACCAGCTTGACGATCGCCTGCGAGCCCATTTCCGAGGTGTCCCCCTCGAGCGCCTTCAGCGCCGAGCCCGTGATCACCGGCACATCATCGCCCGGGAAGTCATAGCTCGACAGCAGCTCGCGGACTTCCATTTCGACCAGCTCGAGCAGCTCGGCATCGTCGACCATGTCCGCCTTGTTCAAAAACACCACAATCGAGGGCACACCCACCTGGCGCGCCAGCAGAATGTGCTCACGCGTCTGCGGCATCGGCCCGTCGGCCGCCGAAACCACCAGTATCGCACCGTCCATCTGCGCGGCACCGGTGATCATGTTCTTCACATAATCCGCATGCCCGGGGCAGTCAACGTGCGCATAGTGACGATCGTGCGTCTCGTACTCCACGTGCGCCGTGGCAATCGTAATGCCCCGCTCACGCTCTTCCGGCGCATTGTCGATCTGGCTGAAGTCCTGCGCGACCCCACCGTACTCAGACGCCAGTACCTTCGTCATCGCCGCCGTCAGCGTCGTCTTGCCATGGTCAACATGACCAATCGTGCCAACGTTTACGTGCGGCTTGCTGCGCTCAAATTTCGCCTTGGCCACGGTGGTTACCCCCTGAATCGTTCACTGGATCTGGAGCCCATGGGCGGATTTGAACCGCCGGCCTCTCCCTTACCAAGGGAGTGCTCTACCCCTGAGCTACATGGGCCTATACTCTGGAGCGGGTGATGGGAATCGAACCCACATCATCAGCTTGGAAGGCTGAGGTTCTACCGTTGAACTACACCCGCATGCCCGCGCCCGCGGCCGGCCGCGGGACAGCTGTCGGGCGGCAAACCGCGGCCCGGCGCTGCGATTGGTTCTGGTGGAGGGAGGAGGATTCGAACCCCCGAAGGCTGTGCCAGCAGATTTACAGTCTGCCCCCGTTGACCGCTTGGGTATCCCTCCGAAACAACGCGAAACGATGCTTGATCGGCCCACCGATGTCAAGCTCGCGCCAGCCGGCGGCCCCGCTCCGGGCGTTCGGCGTTGGCCATAACGCTGAGCGAACTGGCGAGCATCGCCAGTGCCGCCGCCGATGGCGGAATGACGCCCGCGGCGGCCAGCGGGATGGCGGCGCCATTGGAGAGCACCGCCAGCACCAGGTTCTGCCGAATGCGCCGCCGTCCTGTACGGGATGGTACGAGGGGCATGACGGCGGAGACGTTGTGGTCTCCCACATGGCAGCTGCGCGCGAGACAGCACATCGCGACGGTCGGTGTGAGTGCGGGAGGAGAGATGGAGCTGGCGAGAGGATTCGAACCCCCGACCGGCTGATTACAAATCAGCTGCTCTACCGACTGAGCTACGCCAGCGCTGTGATCAGGCCTTAAAGGGTAACCGGCCGAGGCCGGACGGGCAATCCACGCCGCTCACGGCAGCTGGGCGAGGCCCTCGAGCACCAGATCAGGGCGCAGGCAGACATCCATGTCGAGATAACGCGCGATGAGGGGCGCATCGCCACCGGTCAGCACCGGCGTCAGTCGGGCATCGCTGCCTAACATGCAACGCCGGACAACGCCCTGGATTGCGAGCGCGGTGCCATGGAGATGGCCGCTAACCAGGGCCTGCTCAGTGTCGGTCGCGAGGTGCGGCGCCCGCGTGGACCACTCCACCGACGGGAGCCCGGGTGCCACCTGCGCCAGCCCCGCGCGCTGAGCACCCAGCCCGGCCATGATCACCCCGCCCTGATGGATGCCGTCGGCCCCCACCTCATCCACCGTGATGGCCGTCCCGCAATCCACCACGCAGGCCGGCAGGTAGCCCGCCGCACGCGCCCCCACCATGGCCAGCCAGCGATCGGTCCCCAGCTGGGACGGCTGGGGATACGCGACTCGGATGCCGCCACCGATCGCCGGCGTTTCGACCCGATCGGGGTCGATGCCCCATTCCGCGTTCAGCCAGTCCGATAGCCCGCGCGCGACCGTCGCGGCGGCAACACTCACGACCCGTGCGGTACCGGGGGGCGTCTGAAGCCCGCGCCACTCGTCGAACAGGGCGTCAACGTTATCCGCCGGCGTGGCCCGCGCCGATCCAATGATCTGCCCGTTGCGGGACCGAGCCCATTTAATGCGGGTGTTTCCGACATCGATTAGCAGTTCAGTCACGATCGCTCTCCTGATCCGCCGCCGATATGACACTCACCGGCGGACAGATGCCGCTCACCGGAGGCGGTTTGCAAGCGCAGGTTGCCGGCGGGCGTCACGCCGAGCACCCGGCCGCGGAGGCGCTCGCCATCGGCCTGCACAACCGTAATGGATCGCTCGACGAGCGCGTCGAACACCGGCCAGCGTGTCTGCAGCAATCCGTGGATCTGGGCGGCCGACCAGGTGCTCGCCTCGAGGATTCCGGCGGCCATCGCCCCCACCAGTGCTTCATCCGCGGGGCGGTCGGCCAGCTGGTGCAGGCCAATGACCGGCCGGTGCGTGGTCGTGCCCTCCATGGCCCGAGCATCGGCGTTCAGGCCCACGCCGACAAGCAGCGCACCGGGCAGACGCTCCACGAGCAGCCCGGCAAGCTTGGCATCGGCAACGACAAGATCGTTGGGCCATTTAAGCTGAACCCCCTCGTAGCCCGCCGATGCGAGGGTCTCGACCAACTGCAGCCCAAGGCCAAGCGACAGACCCGGCGGCAGTGCCACCGCGGGGGCCACGGGCAGCCCGACGCTGAAATAGAGCCCGCCCCGGGGGGATTGCCAGGCACGACCCTGCCGGCCGCGGCCCTGGGTCTGCCCATCGGCGATCACCAGGGTGGGTTGGTCGAGGCTGAGCTGCGCAAGCCAGCCGCTGGTACTGGCCACCGATTCAAAGTAGTGGATGGCGACACTCGCCCGGTGCCGACCCAGGGCCTCGCGAACGCGTTCGGCGCGTTGGGCAGGGCTTGTCGCATTGTCCCGGCTGTGTGCTGGCATGGGCGTGGAAGGCTTTCGTTGACAAAGGAGCGGACGCGATGGAGCGCCCAAAAAAAACCCCCGCCGGTCCATGGACCCGCGAGGGTTTCGCTGTAAGCGCCTGGCGATGACCTACTTTCGCACCACAGCGTGGCGGCACTATCATCGGCGCTACGCAGTTTCACTTCCGAGTTCGGAATGGAATCGGGTGGTTCCCACGCGCTATTTTCGCCAGGCAAACCGGTAACCGGCCGCGCCAATGGCGCCGCCGGCATCAGGAACGTTGTCGATGGCATGCAGGACCAATGTCCATCAGCCCTCTTGGGGTTATATGATCAAGCCTCACGGGTCATTAGTACTGGTTAGCTTCATACATTACTGCACTTCCACATCCAGCCTATCAACGTGGTCGTCTTCCACGTCCCTTCAGGAGGATCAAGTCCTCGGGGAGATCTCATCTTGAGGTGGACTTCCCGCTTAGATGCTTTCAGCGGTTATCCCTTCCGAACGTAGCTACCCGGCAGTGCCACTGGCGTGACAACCGGAACACCAGAGGTTCGTCCACTCCGGTCCTCTCGTACTAGGAGCAGATCCTCTCAAATCTCCGACGCCCACGGCAGATAGGGACCGAACTGTCTCACGACGTTCTAAACCCAGCTCGCGTACCACTTTAAATGGCGAACAGCCATACCCTTGGGACCTGCTACAGCCCCAGGATGTGATGAGCCGACATCGAGGTGCCAAACTCCTCCGTCGATGTGGACTCTTGGGAGGAATCAGCCTGTTATCCCCGGAGTACCTTTTATCCGTTGAGCGATGGCCCTTCCATACAGAACCACCGGATCACTAAGACCGGCTTTCGCCCCTGCTCGACTTGTCAGTCTCGCAGTCAGGCACCCTTTTGCCTTTATACTCAGAGCGCGATTTCCGACCGCGCCGAGGGTACCTTCGCACTCCTCCGTTACTCTTTGGGAGGAGACCGCCCCAGTCAAACTACCCACCACACACTGTTCCTGACCCGGATAACGGGCCTAGGTTAGAACCCCAAGCATGCAAGGGTGGTATCTCAAGGATGGCTCCACCAGAGCTGGCGCTCCGGTTTCGACACCTCCCACCTATCCTGCACAAGCATGCTCAAAGTCCAGTGTGAAGCTGTAGTAAAGGTTCACGGGGTCTTTCCGTCTTGCCGCGGGAACGCTGCATCTTAACAGCGATTTCAATTTCACTGAGTCTCGGGTGGAGACAGCGGGGCCGTCGTTACGCCATTCGTGCAGGTCGGAACTTACCCGACAAGGAATTTCGCTACCTTAGGACCGTTATAGTTACGGCCGCCGTTTACCGGGGCTTCGATCAAGAGCTTCGCTCCGAAGAGCTAACCCCATCACTTAACCTTCCGGCACCGGGCAGGCGTCACACCCTATACATCCTCTTACGAGTTAGCAGAGTGCTGTGTTTTTAGTAAACAGTCGCAGCCCCCTGGTCACTGCGGCCTGCCTCAGCTCCGTTCGCGAGGAACTTCACCTAATACAGGCGTACCTTCTCCCGAAGTTACGGTACTATTTTGCCTAGTTCCTTCACCCGAGTTCTCTCAAGCGCCTTGGGATTCTCACCCTGCCTACCTGTGTCGGTTTGCGGTACGGTCTCACACGACCTGAAGCTTAGAGGATTTTCCAGGAAGCATGGCATCAGTGACTTCGCGCCCTTGGGCACTCGTTGTCGCGTCTCAGGATTGCGTGTCCGGATTTACCTGGACTCGCTCCCTACACGCTTGAACCGGGACTTCCGTCACCCGGATCACTTAGCCTACTCCGTCCCCCCATCGCAGTCGTATGCGGTACAGGAATATTAACCTGTTTCCCATCGATTACGGCTTTCGCCCTCATCTTAGGGGCCGACTAACCCTGCGCCGATTAGCGTTGCGCAGGAAACCTTGGGCTTTCGGCGAGGCGGTTTTTCACCGCCTTTATCGTTACTCATGTCAGCATTCGCACTTCCGATATCTCCAGCGGCCCTCTCGGGTCCACCTTCGTCGATGTACGGAACGCTCCCCTACCATGCAAGCAAAAGCTTGCATCCGCAGCTTCGGTACATGGCTTAGCCCCGTTGAATCTTCCGCGCAGGCCGACTCGACCAGTGAGCTATTACGCTTTCTTTAAAGGGTGGCTGCTTCTAAGCCAACCTCCTGGCTGTTTCTGCCTTCCCACATCGTTTGCCACTTAGCCATGATTTGGGGACCTTAGCTGGCGGTCTGGGTTGTTTCCCTCTTGACAACGAACGTTATCACCCGCTGTCTGTCTCCCGTGATTGCACTTCCCGGTATTCGGAGTTTGCCTCGGTTTGGTAAGCTCCTGGGAGCCCCCTAGCCGAAACAGTGCTCTACCCCCGAGAGTGAGACACGAGGCGCTACCTAAATAGCTTTCGGGGAGAACCAGCTATCTCCGGGCTTGTTTAGCCTTTCACTCCGATCCACAGCTCATCCCCTAACTTTTCAACGTTAGTGGGTTCGCGCCTCCAGCGAGTATTACCTCGCCTTCACACTGGCCATGGATAGATCGCCCGGTTTCGGGTCTACTTCCAGAGACTGGACGCCGGTTAAGACTCGGTTTCCCTACGGCTACCCTATACGGTTAACCTTGCCACTGAAAGTAAGTCGCTGACCCATTATACAAAAGGTACGCCGTCACTCTTTCGAGCTCCGACTGCTTGTACGCATACGGTTTCAGGTTCTATTTCACTCCCCTCACCGGGGTTCTTTTCACCTTTCCCTCACGGTACTGGTACGCTATCGGTCAGCAGGGAGTATTTAGCCTTGGAGGATGGTCCCCCCATATTCGAACAGGATAATCCGTGTCCCGTCCTACTCGATTTCACTTCAATTGCGCTTTCGTGTACAGGGCTATCACCTTCTGTGGCCGGACTTCCCAGACCGTTCCACTAACACAAAAGAAGCTTAAGGGCTGTTCCCCTTTCGCTCGCCGCTACTGAGGGAATCTCAATTGATTTCTTTTCCTCCGGTTACTTAGATGTTTCAGTTCACCGGGTTCGCCCTGCATACCTATGTATTCAGTATGCAGTACCTGACTGATGCCAGGTGGGTTTCCCCATTCGGAAATCTCCGGATCAAAGCCTGTTTGCGGGCTCCCCGAAGCTTATCGCACGCTACAACGTCCTTCATCGCCTCCTACTGCCTAGGCATCCACCGTATGCGCTTAACCGCTTGACCATATAACCCCAAAAGAACTGGGTATGATCATCGGTCGTAATTCTTGCGAATACTGCATGCCAACGATTCATTAGTTATTACTCAATGAATCTCGACAACATTCCTGATTGTTAAAGAACCGGCTGCTGATCCGGAGATCAACCCACAACGTCCATTGGGCGCTGTGGGTTGAAGACCGATCGCGGTAACTGGTGGAGCCAGTCGGGTTCGAACCGACGACCCCCTGCTTGCAAAGCAGGTGCTCTCCCAGCTGAGCTATGGCCCCGTATAGTGGTGGGTCTGGGTGGACTTGAACCACCGACCTCACCCTTATCAGGGGTGCGCTCTGACCAACTGAGCTACAGACCCGCAGCCTTTTTCAAAGAC
>Ga0209946_1001089_pt1 | contig 11141 bp, 14 predicted proteins | sample SalPon2_A_H2O_MG_FD_185704 | JGI IMG/M metagenome (GOLD analysis project Ga0209946, IMG submission 185704) | Salt pond water microbial communities from South San Francisco under conditions of wetland restoration - Salt Pond MetaG R2_A_H2O_MG... | ecosystem: Environmental > Aquatic > Non-marine... | reverse complement strand
AAGTTCACCGATTTCCTCGATCCGCGGGTCAAATCCAGCCTCGGCGAGGAGGAGATCGTCTTCCCCCCCTACGACGCGACCCAGCTCCGGGACATCCTCCAGCACCGCGCCGAAACGGCGTTCAAACCGGACATCCTCTCCGAGGACGTCATCCCCCTGTGTGCCGCCTTCGCGGCCCAAGAACACGGCGACGCCCGGCGGGCACTCGACCTCCTCCGAACCGCCGGAGAACTCGCCGAGCGCGACCGGACCGAGACGGTCGAGGAAACCCACGTCCGGAAGGCCCAAGAGAAGATCGAACTCGACCGGGTCGTCGAAGTCGTCCGGACGCTCCCGACGCAGTCGAAGCTCGTCCTCTATGCGACGATCCTCCTGGAGAAAAACGGCGTTCACAACATCAACACGGGCGAGGTGTTCAACATCTACAAGCGCCTCTGTGAGGAGATCGACGCCGACGTCCTCACCCAGCGCCGCGTCACCGACCTGATCAGCGAACTCGACATGCTCGGTATCGTCAACGCCGTCGTGGTCTCGAAGGGTCGATACGGCCGAACCAAGGAGATCAACCTCTCCGTTCCCCTCGATGAGACGGAGGCCGTCCTGCTGTCCGACTCCCGCGTGGGCCAGGTCGAGGACGCACAGCCGTTCGTGCAGGCCCGCTTCGACAACTGAATCTTGCCTTCCCCCGTCGTTCATCGAATCCGCAACCCGCCAGTCGTTCATCGAATCCGCACCCGTCCTTGCCCACGTCCGAAGGCCGTCGACGACGAACTGAAGAACTTAAATCGCTCCCGGCAGAACTCGGGATATGAACCAGCCAACGAAAATCGTCCTCGGCACCATCGGCCTCGCTGTCGCCGTCGGGCTCGTGTTGCTCGCCGGCCTCGTCGTCGCCTGATGTTCGAGCAGCGACCGCTCTCCGGGGAGCTCGACGAACTCCGGGACGAACGCGCCCCCGGGACGCTCGTCTTCGACGTCGAGCGGGACTTCGAGACGCTTCCGTCGGCCGTCGCGGAGAGTCTCCTCGCCGTCGTCGACGCCGTCGATCCGACCGACTACGACGAGTCGTGGGTCCCCGACGGCGCGCCCGATACCCTCCACCGTCTCGCGGGCGAGGAGTTCACTGTCGGTGCACCCGGCGACGGCGGCGTCGCGTGGACCCGACAGACCGACCCGGCCGTCGTCCTCGTCAAACCCCGTCTCGAGGGTTCCCCGGAGGGGTTCGTCGACTTCCTCGTCGCCGAGGCCCTCCTCGAGGTCGGCCTCGGCGGTCCCGAGCACTTCCTCGGGTTCTTCGCCGACGAGTACCGCTCGCTCGCCGGCGCGACCTCGCTCGGGTCGGCCGACACGTATCAACTCGCCGCCGCTCTCTTTGCCGCCTACGCCGGTCGTTCGACGCGCCCCGTCTTCGCCGGCTGGGCCGACACCTTCCCCGGGCTCCACGCCGAGTGGGTCGACGCCGGCGAGCGCCTCGCCCCCCGCCTCGGCGACCTTTCGCGGGACGTCGCCTTGGGTCGGACCCCGTTCCCGGAGGCGGCCGAACTCGCCTGCAGCGCGATCAAACACGACGTCGAGGTCCCGACGCCGTTCGACGCCCTCGACAACGCCGCCTACGACCAGTACGGCCCGTCCTTCGCGGTCCGGTGGGCTGAAAAGACCTTCGACGCGCTCGGCGACGACGGCAGTGGCGATGGCGACGACGGCCCCGGATAACGACGACGCCCTCGGATAACAACGACGGCCCCGATAGCGGCAACGGGATCGATGGCGACTTGAATGTCGACTCGTAGACAGCATGGGGCGTTTATACGGCACCGGAACCGGCTCTGAGACCGGTTTCGACTCTTCATAAAGAGTGTCCGACTTGTTTTAAATAGTAGGATCGGGCTGTTCGACACGATCGGCTCCGGGTCCGTCCACAGCCGCCACCGTCCCACAGCCGCCACCGTAGGACACACGCCTTCCAACCGATTGCGCTGCTTGATCGTTCGCGGCGCTCGCCGCCCGCCTCGGGCACGCCGAGAGCGCGCGCCACCCCAGCCGCAGATGCGTGAGGCTGTGGATACGTGACACTGTGGAGGTGTGAGGCTGTGGACGCATGAGACTGCGGACGCGTGAGCGATGCAGGTATATAAATGGCGCGCGTCGGTATATAAACGCCGACCCCTCGGGCCAGCCGTCCGGGGCCCGTCCTGCACCTCCTGTCCTCTCGCCCCGGCTACGCGTCCCCGGCGGCCACCCCGTCGACGAACCCGGCGATCGCGTCCGTCACGGCCGCGGCGTGTTCGATATAACAGCAGCGTCTCCCCTCGACGGCTTCGAAGCGTCCGTTCGGCAGTCCGACGGCCAGTTCCTCGCCGGCCGACGAGGGGACGACGGGGTCGTCGACGCCGTGACAGACGAGCGTCGGCAGCGACACCTCGTACAGCGGTCCGGCCTCGAAACCCAAGACGGCCTCGCGGTGCCCCGACAGCGCCTCGCCGGTCGCGTCCTCCTCGCGCCGCCAGGCCGTGATCCGCCCGCCCAGCTCCGTCTCGCTCAAGAAACGCTCGGTGAACGCGCCCGACAGCGACGCCCCGAGCGCCGCCGGATCGGTCGGGTGCAGCGCCGACAGCGCCGCCCGATCGATCGGATCGCCCGAGGCCGCCGCGCCGAGAAGCGACAGCGAGCGTGCGCGCCCGTACTCGCGGGCGTACCGGAGCGCGACCATCCCCCCGAGACCCGCCCCGACGAGGTGGACGCGCCGGATTTCGGCGTCGGCGAGGACCGCCTCCAAGTCGGCTGCGAACCGATCGACCGTGTAGGGGCCGGAGGTGCCCGACCCGTCGGTCCCCCGCGTTGCGTGGACGACGGTCCGATACGGCCCCGAGAGCTCCGGGGCCTGCCAGCCCCACGCCCACGGTCCGAACCCGACGTCGGGGAGAAACGCCACTGCGGGCCGATCCGCCCGCCCCGAGCGCTCGTAGCGTAGCGCGGTCCCGTCGACGGTGATCGTCGGCATACCCGAACCCACGCGCCCGGACGTATATCGCTTTTCGACGCGGTCGCGAATCACTCCGGCGCGGTCGCGGATACACAGCGTTTTCCCCCCGACGGCCGAACGTCGGGTATGGACCCTGCCGCGCTCCGTGCGGACATTCCCGCCTGCGATTCGTGTGCGTACCTGAACACCGGTGCCAGCGGCCCGAGCCCCCGCTCCGTCGTCGAGGCCGCCACTGCGGCCCAGCGACGCCACGAGTTCGACGTCTGCGAGACGGATCACTACACCGCCGCCGCCGATCGCCTCGACGAGGCCCGCGCGGCCGTCGCCGACCACCTCGGGGCTCGCCCGGCCGACATCGCCCTGGTCGCCTCGACCGGCGACGGCATCAGCCGGATCGCCAACGCGATCGATTGGGAGCCCGGCGACCGGGTCGTCAACACGGACCTCGAACACCCCTCCGGGGTGTTGCCGTGGCGGCGGCTCGCGGAACAGGGCATCGAGGTCACGACGCTTTCCTGTCCGGAGGGCCGCCTCCCGATGGACGCCTACCGCGAGGCGGTCGCCGACGCCAGACTCGTCTGCCTGAGTTCCGAAAGTTGGATCCACGGCACTCGTCTCGCGATCGAGCGGGCCGTCGAGATCGCTCACGACGCCGGGGCGCTCGTCGTCGTCGATTCGGTCCAGACCGTCGGCCAACACCCGATCGACGTCACCGAGTGGGGGGCCGACGCCGTCTGTGCGTCGGGGCACAAGTGGCTGCTCGGGCCGTGGGGAGCCGGTTTCACGTACGTCGCTCCAGACTCGCTCGACTCGTTTCGTCCCCGCCACATCGGCTATCGGAGCGTGACCGAACCGAACGGCGAGGGGCTGGAGTACCACCCCGACGCGAGCCGGTTCGAGGTCTCGACGACCTCGGTCGCCCCCTACGCCGGCCTGACGGAGGCGATCGGGGCGATCGAGGCGGTCGGCCTCGACGCCATCGAAGCTCGAATCGAGCGCCTCACCGACCGGCTCAAGGCCGGCCTCGGCGATCGGCTGGTGTCGCCTCGCGAGTACGAATCCGGACTGGTCGTCTTCGAGGCCGACGACCCCGACGCGTTCCTCGCCCGGGCGGACGAGGCCGGACTCGTCGTCCGGGACCTGCCCTCCGGCGACGTCAGGGCGTCGGTCCACGCGTTCAACACGGCCGCCGAGATCGATCGCCTCCTCGAGGTGGCGTGACCTTCGCGACCGACTTCCCGGATCGAGCCGATCGACCCCGGTCTCACATCGCCCGCCCCGGACCCGATTCGGCCGACGGCGCGCTATTCGGTACCACACTATTATTATGTGTATCGCGCCCCTCGGTGCGTGTATGCCGGAATGTCAAAACTGCGGCGCGTTCGTGACGGCAGCGTACGCACGGGTCTTCACGCCGAACGGCGTCGAGAACCCACGCGTCTGCCCACAGTGTGAGGACAAGATCCGAGACGGCTCCGACGTCCGCGAGGCGCGCTCGACCCGTCGCACGTAGTCGGCCGATCGACTTCCGGAACCGTCCGCCCTTTTCGAACCACCTTCACCCTCACTCCGGCGACCACTCGCAGGCGTCCCCGTAGACCAACTCCGACGCCTCGACGTGTGCGGACAGACACGCGTAGTTGCAGAATCCGCCGACTGCGGCGCGCTCGCCGTCGACCGTCTCCTCGACGTAGACGGGGTCGTACGCCGAGAGGTCGCTCCCGCAGTAAACACACTCCATGCCCCGGCTTCCGGCCCACACCACAAGTGCTTTTTCCGGCTCGGTCCCACGCCCGCACATGAAACGGTCCGGCGGCACCGACGCCCAGAAGCGCCGCGCCGGCGAACGCGCCGCCGACGCCGTCTCCGATGGGGACGTCGTCGGCCTCGGGACCGGCTCGACCGCGGCCGCGGCGATCCGAGCGCTCGGCCGCCGCCTCGATTCGGGGCTCGACGCGCGGGCGATTCCGACCTCCTATCAGTCCCGAAGGCTCGCTCGCGAGGCTGGAATCCCGTTGCTCGCCCTCGACGAGGCGGCCCCCGACCTCGCCATCGACGGTGCCGACCGGATCGCGATCCCGGATCGCGACGGCCCGCCGGCCCTGATAAAAGGCGGCGGCGCGGCCCACGCCCGCGAGAAACTCGTCGATGCGGCGGCCGAGCGGTTCCTCGTCGTCGCCGACCCGACGAAGCTCACGGACCGCCTCGACACCGCGGTGCCCGTCGAGGTCCTTCCCGACGCCGTCCCGGTCGTCGAACGTCGGTTGTCGGCGCTCGGCGGCGAGCCGACGCTTCGAGCGGCCGAGCGGAAGGACGGCCCCGTCGTGACCGACAACGGCAACCTCGTGATCGACTGCGCGTTCGGCCCGATCGACGACCCCGACGCGCTCGCCGCGGAGCTCTCCGCTCTGCCGGGCGTCGTCGAACACGGGTTGTTCGTCGACCTCGCCGACGCGGTGTACGTCGGTACCGACGACGGCGTCGACGTCTATCGCGCCGGCGACTGAACGGAACGGGAGTCCGTACTCTCACCTCACCTCCGTCGTGCCCCACTCTCACCTCACCGTATCCCACCTCACCGCATCCCACCTCACCGCATTACCGCCCTCCCCCCCATCGCACGTCTCCTTTCGCCGTTCACGACAGCGGCGGCGCTGGTCGGTCCGATCGAATAAATAAAAACGCGAGACGGCTCGGCCTTACAGGTCGCGCGGCTGGACCGTCTTCCGGTCGTTCTCCTCGGCACGGCGTGCGGCGTCCTCGAGCAGCTCCTCGACTTCGCCGTCGAGAGCGTCGTAGAAGTCCGAAGCGACGTTCATGTCATCGAGCGCTTCCTTCACAGCGGCTTTGACGATCAGGTCTGCCATACAATCGACGGTTTTCCCGGGTTACTTATATACTTTCCCAAAAGGATGCGGCGTAGCAGCTTCTACCGCCCGTTTAGCGGGGGAGCTGTCTCCCCGACTTCGCTCTCCCCCGAACGTCCCTACGTATCCCTGCGAGCCGCCGCCCCGCCTTCGGGTCGAGTCGACAGCTTCGTGGCCGTCGGCCCGAATATCGCCCTATGCGCGACATTCTGGACGCCGTCGCCGACGGCGAACTCTCCGCCGCCGCCGCAGAGGCCGAGCTCCGCGGGTACGCCAGCACCGGCGCGGGCCGGTTCGACGCAGCCCGCACCGACAGAAGCGGGGTTCCGGAGGCGATCCTCGCCGACGGCAAGACCCCCGAGGAGACGGCGACGATGGCCGTCGCGGCGCTCGAGACGACCGGCAGTGCCCTCCTGACCCGCGTCACGACCGATCACGCGGCGGCGTGTCGGACCCGCGTCGACGAGCGGTTTCCCGACGCCGAACTCGCACACGACGAGCGCGCCCGGACGCTTGTCGCCCACGCCGACGGCTACGAGCCCCCGGAGCTGTCGGCCACCGTGGCCGTCGTCACCGCGGGCACCTCCGACGCCGCCCCCGCCGGCGAGGCCGCGGTCGTGCTCGAGGAACTCGGTGCGGCCGTCGACCGGATCGACGACGTCGGCGTCGCGGGGATCGCCCGCCTGCTCGACCGCATCGAGGAGGTCCGCGAGGCCGACGTCCTCGTCGTCGCTGCCGGCCGCGAGGGCGCGCTCCCGACCGTACTCGCGGGGCTGGTCGACGTCCCCCTGGTCGGCCTCCCCGTCTCGACGGGCTACGGCCACGGCGGTTCCGGGAAGGCTGCCCTCGCCGGGATGTTGCAGTCGTGCGCCCCGATCTTGGTCGTCAACATCGACGCCGGCTTCGCCGCCGGCGCACAGGCCGGCCTGATCGCCCGGTCAATCTCGGACGCCCGCCGGTCCTGACTCGCCTTTCCGGCTCTTTCTCCACCTCTCGCCCCCGTCGGGACTCCGTCCTCTCGGTTCCCAGCTCTACCGAACACTTCAACCCCCCGAACCCGGACGTTTGGTACCGTATAACGAGGATATTAGTGTCCCGAGGCCTTCTACGGACGTATCGGCGGGGTGACCCCTCGCCGAGGTCAGAATGCCAAACTGCGACCACTGCGATGCGCACGTCTCGGACCGGTTCGCCCGGGTGTTCGCCGACGAGAGTGGACGCGTGCGTGCGTGTCCGAACTGTTCGGCGAACGCCGGGATCGCCGAGGTCTCGAGGGATCGCGCACACGAGTGAACAGCCGACGGCCACGAACTCCGAACCCCACACACGAGCAGCGGCCACCGTGCCGCCAGTGCCCCGATCATCCGGGATCGACCTGATCCCGTCCGCCCGGAACCGCACAGCCGCACCTACCGGTCACGAGCAGCCACCGCGTCCGCCGGAACCGACCCGTCGATCGGATCCCGCGGAGTCGGACCCGATCCGCCGGCGTTTTGCGCCGCCGCGTCGAACCGCCGTCCGATGTCTTCCGACGACGGCCACTACGTGTACGTCCTCGAATGCGCCGACGGCTCTTTTTATACCGGCTACACCACGGACGTCGAGCGTCGCGTCGCCGAACACGACGCCGGTGAGGGTGCGAAGTACACCCGCGGGCGGACGCCAGTGGAATTGATCTACAAGGAGTCGTTCGGGAGTCGGTCGGCCGCGATGGCCCGCGAGCACGAGATCAAGACGCTCTCGCGGGCGCGGAAGGAGCGGCTGATTCGCGGCGGTTCCGGGGAGTGAGGCCGAATCTGAGCCTCGCACCTTTCATAATTAGGTCCGCGTCGAACAGATCACAGAACGAGCCGCTGACAGCTGCCACAGAGGTTCTCCTCCTTGACGTCGACCTCGCGAACCGTCGGCGAGAAGTTCATCACACACCGGGAGTTGTCGCAGTGTTCGAGCCCGAGCGTGTGGCCGATCTCGTGGACGACCTCCTTGCGGACCCGGTCGGTGAAGATGTCGCTCGCCGACCGCTTCGAGAAACCGCCGTCGGAGGACGTCTGGAGGCGATACGTGGAGATGACCGAACCGTTGCCCGAGAGATACGCGAGCCCGAAGACGTAGTTCCGCCGGCGGTAGTAGAGGTCGTTCGCCGTGATGGCGATGTTCTTTTCGCCGCTACCCACCCGGCCGGCGAGTTCGATGAACTCCTCGGCGCGGTACTGCTCGCGCCCGCCGTCGTAGGCACTCTCCGGGACGGGCTGGTTGTCGTGGATCGTCACCTCGCAGTCGTAGACGGATCGCAGCCCGCTGGAGGCTTCCCGCTTTACCGCCGCGGGAAGGTCGCCGACCGGCACGATATCGACGTGCATGGGAAAGCATTAGATACCGTTGCTGATAAACATCCCGACGTGAACACCGCGCTCGTCGGCCGGTTGTGTCGGTACGATCACCTCGTCGAGGTCGGCGTCGGCGCGCGTCCGGCGGTCGCGGCCGGGCTGGCCGAACGGGGCTGTCGCGTCGTCGCGACCGACGTCCAGGATCGATCCGTTCCCGACCCCGTCCGGTTCGTCCGCGACGACGTGACCGACCCCGACCCCTCGATCTATCGGGGCGCCGACGCGGTGTACGCGCTGAACTGCCCGCCGGAGCTGCAACGCCCCCTCGCGGACGTCGCCGAGGCGGCCGACGCGAACTGTCTGTTCACGACCCTCGGCGCGGATCCGGCGGTCGTCGACGCCGCTCCGGAAACCCTTTCGGGCGGGACGCTGTTCCGACTCAACACATGAACGCGCCGCTCGCATCCACAACATGAATACGCCGCTCGCATCCACAGCATGAACGTCGACGCAGTCATCCTCGACATCGACGGCGTGTTGGTCGACGTCGCCGACTCCTACCGCCGCGCCGTCGTCGAGTCGATCGAGTACGTCTACGGCGACACCATCGAGTACGATCACATCCAGCTGTTCAAGAACGCCGGCGGGTTCAACAACGACTGGGAGCTGACCTACGCCGCGGCGCTGTACGTCCTCGCCCGCCGGGAGAAGCCCGGACTGAGCATCGAGACCTACACCGGTCTGATCGCCGCCTCCGGGGGCGGGCCGACGGCCGCCGAGACCGCTATCGCCGACGAACTCGACCCGGCCGCCCGCGAGCAGGTCCTCGCCGAGTGGGATCGGGACCGGCTCCGGGACGTCTTCCAGCAGCTCTATCTGGGCGGCGATCTCTACCGCCGCCTCGAGGGCGGCGAGCCAGACCCCGACCTCGACCGACCGGGCTTCATCGACGACGAGCCCGTGTTGCTCGACCCCGACGCCCGCGATCGGCTCGAGGCGTGGCCTCTCGGCGTCATCACGGGCCGTCCGGCGGCCGAGGCCGACATCGCCCTCGACCGCGTCGGCCTCGATATCCCCGACGAACACCGGTTCACGATGGACGACTGGGAGGCCGGCAAGCCCGACCCCGGGGCGCTCCTCGCGCTCTCGGACCGACTGGGGGCCGACCGCCCGGTGTTCGTCGGCGACACCCTCGACGACATCCGGACGGTCACGAACGCGACGGAGGCGGACTCCTCCCGAACGTACCACGGCGTCGGCGTCCTCACCGGCGGGCTCTCCGGCGAGGAGGGTCGCCGGAAGTACCGCAGCGCCGGCGCCGACGTCATCGTCGAGTCGATCGGCGACCTCCCCGACCTGCTGAACTGAAGCGAGGCCTCGCACGGGAGTCCCCCGCGCTCGTGGCAACCCTCTCCGGTCACGCAACCGTTAATCCGCGCTTGCCCGACATAGTGGTATGCGAATCGCACTCCTCGGCGGCACCGGCGACATCGGGGCCGGACTCGCGCTCCGGTTCGGCCGCGACACGGACCACGAACTCCTCGTCGGCTCCCGCGACCCCGAAAAGGCCCGGGCGAGCGCCGACGAGTACCGCGCCGAACTCGACGACCGCGGCGTCGACGCGACGATCAAAGGCTTCGAGAACGCGATGGCGGCCGACCGAGCCGACGTGGCCGTGTTGGCGGTCCCCGCCTACCACCTCGTCGACACGGTCGAGGCGATCGCGGACCGTCTCGGTCCCGACACTGTCCTCGTCACCCCCGCCGTCGGCATGAAACGCGACGAGTCGGGCTTTCACTACAACCGTCCCGGGGCCGGCAGCGTCGCCGCCCTCGCCGCGGAGGCGAAACCCGACGCGGTCCCCCTCGTCGGTGCCTTCCACAACCTCCCCGCGGGCGGGCTCGCGGACCTCGATCGGGAGTTCGAGTGGGACACGCTCGTCTTCGGCGACGACGCCGACGCCAAGTCGACGGTGATCGACCTCGCCGCCGAGGTCGAGGGGCTCCGCCCGCTCGACGTCGGCGGGCTGGACAACGCCGCCGAGGTCGAGTCGGTCACGCCGCTTTTGATCAACGTCGCACGGGAGAACGACGGCCTCCACGACCTCGGCGTGCAGTTCCGGTAGCCGCGGGGCCGCCGTTCCGCCCGCTCCCGCTATCGGCTCTCGGCGTCGAACTCCGCGACCTCCGAGTCGAAGCTGTCGGCTCCCTCGGGGGTGTCGTGGCTCCGCCGGTAGGCCGCCTCGTAGCGCTTGAGCTTCCGGTAGAGGATATAAAAGAAGACGCCCTGGTAGACGAGGACGAACCCGAGGAACAACACGAGGACCGGCACGCCCGGTACGAGCAGGCTGACGATCCCCGGCACTACCCCGACGAGGGTGTTGTACGTCGCGTGGATGAACGCCGCGATGAGAAGCCCCTTCGCGACGATCGGTCCGGCGTTCTCGCGGTTGAACTTCGCGAGGCCGAGATAGTAGCCCGCGAAGGCCGAGTAGACGACGTGGCCCGGCCCCGCGAGCCCCCGCACCGCGGTGATCTGTCCGCCCGCCTGGAGGGTGTCCGCGAACCCCTCGACGACCCCGATCCCGTTCGATATCAGGATCGACGCCGGCGTCTGGAGGTTCTGCGTGATGTAGAGAACGTTCTCGATGGCGGCGAAGCCCAGCCCCGCGACCGCCCCGTAGACCGCGCCGTCGACGACCGAGTCGAAGCGCGAGTCCCGATAGGGGTACAGCCAGACCGCCAGCAGCTTCACCGACTCCTCGACGGGGCCGACGACGAGGTAGAAAAACAGGACGATCCCCAAGAGCGGGAACACCTGCAGGAAGCCGAACACGCTGTTGATGACCGCGGCGAACCCGGCGAAGAGCACGGCGAGGATGAACGTGACCACGAGCAGCGCCGGCGGTTCCTTGCTCGTGATGTCGGTCCGGTAGATGTACAGCGCGAGACCCCCGGCCGGGAC
>Ga0209946_1001088_pt1 | contig 11142 bp, 8 predicted proteins | sample SalPon2_A_H2O_MG_FD_185704 | JGI IMG/M metagenome (GOLD analysis project Ga0209946, IMG submission 185704) | Salt pond water microbial communities from South San Francisco under conditions of wetland restoration - Salt Pond MetaG R2_A_H2O_MG... | ecosystem: Environmental > Aquatic > Non-marine... | reverse complement strand
GGGATGCACTTGATGAGGAGATCGGTGAGCTTGAGGCACAGCATGACCGGCGTGTTGAGATTGAGTCGACGATCCAGTCGCTTATCGATGAGCGTGACGAGCTTACAGAGCAGATAGAGAAGCAGCGCGAGGCGGTTGCAGAAGCAGAAGAGAAGAGCCAGGAGGGTGCTGAATCTGATTATGAAGATGAGATTTCGGAGTTGGCAGATGAGAAGGGAGAGCTCTCGTCATCAATAAATAGGGACGAGCGAAAACTTGAACGAAGTAAAAGCTCCCTCGCAGAGGCAGAAGATGATCTCAACTCACTTCGTGAAGAGTATAGTACGGTTCAGGACCGTCTTGATGAGATAGACGTGTCTCCTGAGACGGTTCGGGGAGAACGCCGTGATATTCAGCAGCAGCTTGATGAGACGAATGAACTTATTGAATCGCTTGATACGGTGATCCAATTCAATCGAGATGTACTGTCTGGAGATATATCTGGCGTACAGGATGTACTCCAGGGCGAGTCTCAGACAAGTGCTGCAGACCCGCTTGCTGGATTGTCGTCACCGGACGATACCGCCGTTGATGGTGAGTTTGAGTGTTGGACATGCGGGTCGTCTACGTCGCGTGATGCGGTTGAAGGTCAGCTGTCGGTGCTGAAAAATCAGCGGAAGGAACTCTCAGCACAACAAAGCGAACTTGAATCAGAGTTGAGTGACCTTCAGGAACAGGAGCGAAAACATGAGTCATTGGTTGATCGGCTTGAATCGCTTCAGAGTAAAGAGCAAGAGCTGGAGCGTGTCTGTGAGGAGTATACTGAGCAGATTGATGATCTTGAGACCGAGATAGCCGAGAATCGGGAGCGACATGATGAGCTCACCGATGAAATTGCAACACTCCGAGAGAAAGTTGAAGAAGACGATGAGAGTGGTGACTCAACAGAGCTGCTTGATGCACAACTAAAGCTTCAGGAGCTTGAGAATGACCGAGAGGATATTGAGGAAGAGATTGCAACTGCTCGCGACGAGATGGAAGCGGCAGAGAAAGCCGGTGAGCGGATTGAGACTGTTCGCGAGCGGCGTGAGGAGACTGCAGAGCGAATCACATCGCTAATAGACCGTGTTGATGAGCGTGAGGAAGAAATTGTTGAGCGGTTCAACAATCATATGGATGATCTCATCACGCTACTCAATTATGAGAACCTCTCGCGAGTCGCTATTACGCGCAAAAAGCGGAATGGTGAAACGCACTTTGATCTCACAATCACACGGGAAGCAGAAGATGGGTCTGGATTTATCGATCCAGAGGGGATTCAGACACTATCAGAAAGTGAAGGCGAAATCGTTGCCATTTCGTTTGCTCTTGCGGGGTACCTTGCACACGATCTTCAAGACGAGATGCCGTTCCTGTTGTTCGACTCTGTGGAAATGGTAGACGGTGAACGCCTTGATCGGTTATTCAACTACTTTAGTGATGCCGCAGAGTACATGATTGCTGCTCTGCTTGAAGATGATGCTGCCTACATCACGTCTGTCGACGCTACCGTGGTCGAGTTCGGTGAGGCGGCACTCGCTGAAACATAGCGAGCGGGGAACTGCGCATTCATCCGCCTGTAAACTGCCTCGGGGTCAAGCCCCGAGGCTTTCGCGTGGACTCCCGTTCTATGCCTCACCCTAGGCAGGAGGGTTGTACTCCCCACTCACGTTCAACGTCCCGCGATTCAAGCGCACGTCTACGGGTGCGCCTCCGTCGCCTGCACTTTGTCGACGACGGAGATACTGCAAACCGACGTTCTTCGCTGCGTTGTAGTCGGCATGATTCTCATAGCCACACTGCTGGCATTCAAACGATTCCTGATGGCGATTGTCGTCGTGCGTAAACCCACACGTCGAACAGCGATTCGACGTGTTCCGCGGATTAACCTGTGCGACCTCAACACTCTGTTCAACTGCTTTGTACTCAACGTACTCATACAGGCGGCGAAACGCCCAAACGTGTTGCCACGTCGCGCCGGGGATCTCTTCCCGTATGTGGGTTAGCTCCTCAAAGACGATGTGCGAACAATCGTTTTCGATAGCTTCATCGATCAACTCGTTCGCTACTGAGTGCAGGTATATCTCGAATCGCCCTGTTTCTTTCCGTCCAACCGATTGGATATTTTCGTGGGCGTGCCGTGACCCACACTGTTGGAGATCGCTACGCCGTTTCTCGTATTCGCGCCGCCAGTGATTGAACTCGTCACCACTCCAGAACGTGCCGGTAGAGGCAACTGCGAGGTTGTTGACACCCAAATCCACACCGAGGACTGTGTTGTGCTCGGCGTCAGATTCGGGTGTCTCGTCTGTTTGCTTCTGCATTGAGGCATGGAGGTACCAGTCACCATCACGGTACTGTAAGTGCCCCATCCGAAACTCGAAATCCTCGTCAGCGACGTATTTCGTCGGCGGTGTCTCGGCGTCGTCCGGCAGGATGTACTCACACTCAATCCGGCCATCGACGGTTGACAATGAAACGTGATCGCGGTGGAAGGTCGCACTTCGCTTGTCGTAGACCACGCTATCGGCCGAAAAGTGTGGTTTCGAGGTGTTTTCACCACGTTTGAGCCGTTCGACACCACTTTTGACGGCTTCGACAGCCCGCCGGATGCCTTTCTGGACGAGATTCGCGGTAAGATCGGTGTCTGTTTTGAGCTGGTCGTACAGCGCGTTTTCGGCTTTGACTTTCGAGGTAACGTGGAATCCGTCGTCACCGTGCCAGCACCACTCACTTGCGGTATTAGCACAGTGTTTGAATTGCTCGACAGTCTCCCGAAGCAGTGGCTCCGCGCCTTCGAGAAGGCCGAGTTTGATGACGGCGGTACGACGGTAGTCCACTGTGTTTCACATATAGTACGGTGGGTATTTATATATTTGCGAGTCAGCCGGCCATCGTCCTGTGGTTTTGATGTTGTTCATGTCGGCTTCCTCCACGGGGTTAAGCCCCGTGGCATCCGCCTTGCCCATCTGTGAACGCACCCCGGGGTCAAGCCCCGGGGTAGTCGCCTTGACCGCCTGTATACCAGTCAAATACGTTGTTTACATTCTGAGATGCCTGTTGGTTGGCAAGGCTAGAATACGTGATCTTAAGTAAATCGTCTGCAAGCAATAGATGCGGGCTACTACTAACAGTCGGACTGCCAAGATCCCGTGCAATTGCTCTTGTCAGAATGCCCAGCGAGGTAGCCGTGTCATCTATCGTTCTTACTGGTGAGTTTAGCACTTGGTTGTTGGCCCATGATGGATGCGAGTGGAACTTTTCAGCATATGTCCTAATCTCTGCTTGAATCTGTTGAGAGATAGAGACAGACTGAATTGGTTGAGTAGACTCACAGGTGGCTGCTAACTGTGATAGTCCTTCTTTTGAGATTGTATCTTCTACCCTCTGCAATGACGGTGAAATAAGGTCTGCGGCAGAGATGAGCGAGGTACACCCATAGTCATTCATTGCTTCTCCAACTAGCTTTCTGATGGAATCAGCCTCAAACATTAGCACAATATTTGGTGGGTTGATTGTTGATATAGATTTGAGCCCAGTATAGTGACCTGTGGCTAGCAGTTCAAGCAGGGCCCGGTGTTGCGGGGTAGAGAGTGACCTTGGATATTTTATCACAACTGTCTGGATCTCTTGCTGAGTCAACATACCCGGCACAAAGATACCGTCTTGTTGTCCTCCAACCAGCGATGTAAACGAGACCGTGGCTGCATCAACTACATGGGTTCGAGCATGCGATTGCAGCATGCTGCAGTGGGTTTCAAGTGTTACGCTATCTGAGAACAACATTGCGCAACTAACTGAATGTGGTTCTGCCACTATTGATTCCCAGAGACTCGTATATAGGACAGGCAACATTGACGGATTTTTATCCTTAGCTAAACTGGCGTTTGGACTGAGGATCTTGGAAGTGACCTTTCCGTCAAAATTGTCAACATACGAGGGTGGGGCCATTACTGTTTTATTAGTCTGTCGGGTTATAAGCATTACGTGGATATCAGTATTTGTTGATATGTATTCCGACACGAACTACGCTCTGCTGATACGGATATTTAAGTAGCATCGTGGAGTAATATGACATACACCGAGGCGACTCGTCGCCGTCGCAAATGCACAGTATCGGGACTCCGAGACCCAGTACGTTTGAGACACCCTCTCGAACCGCTGTGCGTGTCTCGGTCAACAAGATACCTCCGAGTCCCCTATCGGGGATAGGAGTAACGGCGGTGTGGCCCCGCCATCGGCTCGTCATACCGACGAGTCGTCAACCAGCAAATATCCCAACCCAGCGGTACGGTGCTGTGGGAAGCCTCGTCGTTTACGGCGAGGAGGAGGTCACACTAATCTCTTCTGACACTATTGGTCCGGTGATCGAGATGTTTGTTTGAGCCGTTGGAAGTCCATCTGGTGCAATACCGAGAGTGCCTGTCAGTTCACGTGGTTCTTCTATGTCAGGGTACGCTAATGAGTCTGTTACTGTCGTCGGCGTGTATTTAATTACTGTTTCGTAGGGAGACCATGGAATATCGGTTGTCGAAGTGCGGTCAAACTGGTATGCGACCGTTGTGATTAGCTGTTCAAGTTCTGCTACTGCTGCGTTAATGATGATGCTGACAGCGGCCTGTTCTGACCCCATATTTGAGGTACTGGTGTTATATGTGACCCGTTGGCCGTCTACAGTCATTGTCCAAGACTCTGTTGGGGTCGTCTTCTGCAGCGTCGCTGTTGACTCTTCTGGGCGTCGAGTATACTGTGTCTCCCATATTTTCGGTGTTGTCGTCTCAAGTGATCGGCGAGTGCGGGTGATTGTATAGGTTATCGGGGAGCTGTAGAGCGTTTCACGTGCGGTCTTGAGTGCTATCTCTGGCGAGACGACACCGGCTTTTGCGTATCCGTCTGGATACGCGGGTGGCTCTGCTGTATCTGCTACTGAGTTGGTCGTGTTTTCTTCTGGAGAGTCTGGTGTCTCTTCTCGTGGTTGTTGTTCAGACGTGTTTTGTGTCTCCTCAGGCTGTTCTGTAGGTGATAGTGGTGAGTTGCACCCTGCAATACTTAGTGAGCAGGCTGTCGCGATGGTTGTAACTATCTTCCTTCGTGATGAGGATGGAGGTGAGTCCATTGAGTATCAGATAATCGGTTGTCGAGATGAAAATACCTGTCGGGGGTCATCGGGAGTGCACATATGCGTCTGGGATCTCTTGTGAGAGATTGGTAGCGACTGTGTATTCTCTTTCGAATGCTTCTGTGGCAGAATCCGTGAACATGATATCGTGAATGGAGTGGATGGGGAATACCGCTGAGAGAGCCGACGATCTATTTGGTGTATCGAGGTGTTCTTGCAAGCGTTCGTAGACGTCTGTTGCAGCGCCAACATAGAGGAGCCGTGAGCGGTCGGCAATGAGATGGAGATATCCTGGAGTTACATCAAACTCGGTTTGCCATATATCCGCGTATGTGCTTTGGTCTGCTGTTGTTGGAGTAGAATACTCGAGCGTGTATACACCAGGGCTATGTGCAGCTTCAATATCTTCGATGTGATCTTCGAGTTCGCTGAGTAAGGGTTTTTGACGGCTAATCCCTGTCTCTGGATCTGGTGACCATGTGTAGCTGTTGTGTGTATGCATGGTTGCTTGTTGCAGCGTATGCGTGTATTCGTATTGCCTTCTCCTAGATGTTAGTTTCGGAGAACTGTGGTTGCTCACCCCCCGCCTGAGGCCGGGGGCTCCGCCTCGATACTGCTGAAGCCGGAGGAGGATGTCAACGTTGTCCGACAGAATGTATTTACCGCTGGCATAATGATGTTTCTGTAACCGCCAAGCTAGCCACTGCATCTCTGTAGGCACAGGCGTTGAGCGTGCTTTCCCAAGCGGTGTCTGAGAGAGTGTGTCTGTGCCTGATGGTGAAGGTGCGTGGCGAACGCGGTTAGGTATCTATGACAGACGCCAGATTCACACGACAGTCGGTGGCGCTTTTCACAACGCTCCTTATGTTTGGGTCGGTCCTGAGCATTGGAGCTGTCGCAGCGCCGGCGGCGGCAGATGTACAGGGAGTAGAAACAGCCCCAACTGCACAGGACCTATCGATAACAGGTGGTGAGCAGAATCAGGATGTCTCGTTTAGTGTTCAGCTTGCCAACGGTTCAGAGAGTGACCTCTCTGTTGACCTCAGTTCCGTTACTGATCTTGGTGCAGCAGTCTCTGTGGCGGATGTGAGTGTAAGTGGGACTGATGTAACCGTTGTTGAGTCCGGGTCAGTCTCAAGTGGTGTTCATACGCTCACAATTGCTGATTCAGGCACCAATACGGCTGACGATGTCGCTGATGTAACTATCACGTATGCAGTTGATATGGCAGGGGTTAGTACCCAATCCGCCGGTTCAGAGTCATACGGACTGACATCTAGTAACGGGCAGGTTGATGGGACAATGCCGGTGGCAGTGACGTTTGATCCAGCAGATGCAGATCGATCTCCTGTCTCGTCTGATGATGCTACAAAATCCATCTATAGCGGGAGTTCTGTGTTTCAGGGGGAGGATGACCTAGAGTTCATCACTGCGTCTGGAGAAACAGTTGACCCGTCGTCTCTTGCAAAAAGTGGTGGAGATAACGAAGGTGAGATCCTTTCAGATCCAGTTGATGAAAACGCTTCAACAGGGACGTACACGCAGTCAAGTGGATCGTTCGAGGTGACAGTCCAAGAGCCGCGAATATCAACCGCTGAGGTGCAATTCAACGGTGATGACGTCTCAGAGGTCGCAAGTAACCGAGCAGTGCCTGACGACCTGCGTGCTGTTGCTGATTGGAACTTTGGTCAGGCAGAACTGCTTGAGGTGTCCGTCTTTGGTCCTGATGGACAGGACATTACTGGGGAGGTCCTCACAGATGACACCGTGACATCAAGCGCTGGCGAGGCTTCTGTTGGGCTTGATCTGTCTGATGAAACTGCGGGCGAGTACCGCGTGGAGTTTGCCGGGGCCGGCGACCTTGATTTTGAACAGGTGACGGAGACATACGAGTTCACATTGACGTCTGACGATGATGTCGGTATCGAGATGGGATCTGATAGTGTGACTCGTGGAGGAGATATCGAGTACACTGTTACAGGTGCTGTAAATGAAGAGTACCATCTTGTGACGATCGCTAGTGACGAATTCCGGTCTGGAATTACTGATGGTGGGGAGGTATTCCGCGATGTCGGAGATACTGAAACCGTTGGTTTCGTTGGATATAATGGTCAAACTAGCCAAGAGCTTGGCCCTCGAGGAATTAATGAAACTGACGTTGCTGCCGCATTCGCTATCGTTCAGATTGACGGTACTGAGGCAAGTGGCGAAATAGATACGAAGTTACTCGATGATGCCTCCGTCGATATAAAGACATACACGGCGTCTGGTAGTGGTGACTACTACACTCCAGCAAACGAGAATATCTCTGTGCTTGACGACGCTGACTTTGAGGTGACAGAGGGATCGGTCTCAATTAATTCGCCAACTGGAGAGTACACGGTTGGCGATGAGGTTACGATCAGTGGCAGTGCCTCAAGTGCGGATGAGGTTCGGCTCTACGCACGCGACAATGGGAATTGGCAGCCTGTTACTGTTGACGGCCAGTACAGTCTTAACGTTGACAGTAGTGATGACTTCGAAGAGGAAGACGTCGTCCTCTCTGAGGGTGAAGGCACCGGTAACTCAATCTTCTCGATTGAGGGGACGTATGAATTCGGTGTTGTTGCTGATGCTGATGTAACCCGTGAGGTTACGCTTGGAAGTGGCACAAGTGGCGCTATCGACAGTACAGAGTTTACGGCATTGACAAGCGAGCGCCAGCAGGTCGAGTCAGTAACAGGAAACCTGACAGCGACGGTTGAAACATATGGAGGTGCAGTCGCAGAGGCCGACGCCAGTGAAGTTGAAGTCTCTGGGTCAGCACAGGGTCAAGATACCGTTGTGATCCTGTTCATCGATGACCGTGGGGGCGTTGTCGGTGAGGCAGTCGATGTCTCGGATGGTGAGTTTGACTCTGAAGAGTTTGACCTTCGTGAACTTAGCCAGGGGCAGGTGACTGCCCATGTGGTATCTGCTAGCCGTGATGGTACGTTTGGTGACGGCACTGAACTTCCATCGGGCGCTACCCGGTCTGCGGACAACATCGTTAGCTATGTGTCCGGTGAGAGCGGTGATGGGGCACAACTCCAAAGCCGGCTACTGGCAGTTACTGCTGAGGAAGATGGGAGCGACGATATTGTCCGCACGACTGAGTTCCTGTACACGGACGACCGCATAAGCGTCGATGCTCGCGACGCATCGTCACAGAGCACACGTGGTGAAGCTGCGGTTGGTCAGGGGCAGTCAGTTCAGCTGAGTGGCCAGACAAACCGTGACCCAGACAACGTCGCAGTTCGTGCCGACCTACTAGATGCAAATGGAAGTGAGGTTAGTTCAACGACTGTTGATAGCTGGGACGCAAGCGGAGAGTTCTCAGTTAGCCTGTCAACCGATGGGCTTGAACCAGGTTCGTATGAAGCTGACGTGACAACTGGTGATTCAACCGATCGGGTCAGTGTGACAATCGGTGAATCGAGTCGTGAAGCAACTGAAGACGAGTCCGAAGAAACTGTCGAGTCAGAAAATACGACTGACTCAGATCAGGAGTCTGATTCTGCATCGGACTCTGAAGATGGCAGTGCAGACTCAGAGAGTGGTGACGATAGCTCTGAGTCAGAAGATACCACTCCACCAGACTCGAGTGAGTCTGAGGAAGGCTCGTCTTCGTCATCAGCAGACTCAATGGATGGTGAAACGGATGATAGTATTCCTGGGTTCACCGGGCTAACTGCTATCATCTCGCTTGTGGTTGTTGCTCTTGGAGCTCGTATCTATAGGTAGGTGAAGCGAGCGCCTCGGGGCCGACTCTGAGGCGATTGACTTCTCTTGAACTTTCGTCTTGGCGTCGATATGTTTATTTACGCGTGTCCAGTAGACATTAATACATCCCCCGGTACGATTGCTATAGCATGAGATGCATACCAGTAACCTCGTATGATAGAGAGGCGATACTGGCTGTGCTCGCCACCGTCTTGCTAGTAGCGATGATGTTTGACGCTGTGCTCCGCTCTGCACTTCGGCTCGCAAGTGCGCTGGGTTGACCACTTTGAGCTGGGGTTGCTCACCCGTGTGCGACACTCACGATTGCAAGTGTGTTACTGAGAACAAGTAAGAAGCCACTTGCAACAAAGCCAACCCCGACGATCCTTGCCAAACGTAGTGAGTATTTCTGTGAAAAGGATGGCCGGATTGTATACCAGATAGCACCGATGATAACTCCAGAAACAGTAACACAGAGAAACGTAATTCCGTGAGAGTACTCTAATAGTAGGTCGATTACAGGATTGATTTCTGGGAGACCATATGTAGAGACTGCAAATAATGTGGTGACTGCATCTCCCAGCCCATGAGTGATCGCAATTAACCCCGACTCGGTAGCTCGCCTTGACGTTGTGATGTTCATAGTTTCTTTGAAACGGCTTTGAAGAAAAACATATCCCCTCTAGAGCGGCAGCTTGTCGGTGCTTGATACGACTACACCCATCAATCATAGTACGGGGAGTTCCTTGTTTGAGAAACGTTATAAGATAAGCTATTGCCTATACCAATCCTACGTCAAAGCATTTATATTGCTATGGGAATAACCCATGCTTGAGGAGAGAAATAATGGTTGAACTCAACATTGGAGGCTCGAACATGATGGATAAATCAACTGTAACCAGTATGGAAGGTGTGACCGATCCTTCCACTGTTGCGGTGGCTGATGGTGGTTTAGAAATTCGCGACTTTAACGATATTCGATATAGTGACGATCTTGTCCGTGAATACCGAACCCCGCCTGGGGACTGTCTCTATGCGTACCGGACTGATGATGGCGATCACCATATCGTGGTTTCACGTGGTAATGAGCCTGCGACGCGGTGGGAGAGGCGTGTGCCTGCAACTATCGACCGACCGATTCCTGGGCAAAAGCTTTGGTCACTTCCAGATAATTGGGATAAGAAAGCTGTCTCAGAACAGGAGGCTATAGCGTACGGCCTATTCTATGTTCCCGATTCAGACGTGTGGACGCATGTGTCTATCCCGACTAATGACTGGCTTGTAGATGCCTGGTACTATGTCAATGGAGTTGGTGATATCGACGTTGACCCTGTGGGTAACCTTGGTAGCAGCTACGACGTGCGGCAGTTTGCAAATGAGTATGAAGAAAAGTATGGTAGTGAGGTTGCGGAGGAAGACGTAGAGGCGATTCGAGAGATAGCTAGCAGTTGGGATATTGTTGAAGAGGAGCTCGAATTAACTATCGACTGGGTTCAACACGATGGTATTGAGCAGATGCAGTCTGGTGATCAGCCGATTCATGCAGACAGTGACTGGCATATTGAGTTTCACCAAGAGCGCATCTTCCGACCCGGAGAGATGATCAAACAGTGTGTTGACCTCACCGAATACAAGATTCCGTTGTCGGTTATTCTCGATGAACTTCGAGATGCTGATCTTCTTCCGAGTCCGTATGATTTTGAACTGCTATTGGACGAATCCGCTGTTGATATGGAGTATTATATTCGCGGGCTTATCGAGGCCAACATGTCGCCAGCTGAAGCTGTGGACTATTATATGATTGAGTTAATGGGTATGACACAGACTGGATGGGCAGAGAAACGTGGCGTCGATCAATCGACGGTCAGCGGAAATGTGAACCAGGCAAAAGACAAACTCCAATGAACTGCCTGTCCTGAAAAATCTTGTAGGGTTTACCTGAATGGAGGCGCTAAGGCCCCTTCCTTAACGAACGAGCGAAGCGAGTGAGTAGGGAGGGGATACAGTGCCGCACAGTTTTCAAACACGTTCGTCGCTCGGCTCACAGGCCCACACAATCGCAACTCTTATTTGTGTATTTTGTGTATTGTGTGGTGTGGCAACGCGAAAGAACATCTCTATCCGAGACGACCAAGCTGAGTGGGTTGAGGAGAACCACCTCAATCTTTCGTCGTTCGTCCAAGAGAAAATTGACGAACTCATCGAAGAACGCTCGTAGATGAATTACAACTACAGGTATCGACTCCGACCGTCCGACGCTCTCG
>Ga0209946_1001083_pt1 | contig 11177 bp, 23 predicted proteins | sample SalPon2_A_H2O_MG_FD_185704 | JGI IMG/M metagenome (GOLD analysis project Ga0209946, IMG submission 185704) | Salt pond water microbial communities from South San Francisco under conditions of wetland restoration - Salt Pond MetaG R2_A_H2O_MG... | ecosystem: Environmental > Aquatic > Non-marine... | reverse complement strand
CGTTCGGCTCATCATTCGGGTTGAGCCGGCCGATGTGTTCGAGCACCTCTCGCGGTGAGAGTTCGCGGTCGGGGAACGGCGTTGACGTCATCGCTCCCCTCCGGTCTCGTTGACCAGATGGCCGACTGCGACGCCGGGCAGATGCGTCACACGCCCGACGTGATGCCGATACCACGGAGAGATCTCCGGCGGCACGGTCTCGTCGCGAATCCACAGCGCGACGGGCAGCGCGCCCATGCGAGCGAACATGACCTCCATCGGCGTCCCGACGGACTGGACCGCCGAGTAGCCGACAAGCACCCCGTCGGCTCCGAGGATGAGCTGTTTATCCGAGCGCACGATCTCGTCGACGCCGACGGTCTCGTCATCGTCTGGCTCAGAGACGCCATCGACGATCGTGAGGTCATCCGCGGGCGCGTTGTACTTCGCGAGCGGGTTCAGGAACTCGATGCTGGTGTCGTGCTCATACTCGCTGATCAGCCGCTCACGCCACGCCGCGCCGCCATCCTCGACGTTCGCGACCGGCCCGGCGAGGTAGATAGTCGTCGTCATGCGACCACCCCGAGCACGACTGAGACCGTGAACATCGCTGCGGTCGCGACCGCCATCGCGACGAGGATGACGAGCCCGAGGTCGGTGTGACTCAGCGCCGTCATTCGTGCGCTCCGTAGTCTGAGACGGTCAGTTCGTCGTCCGGGACGTTCCCCCGCGCGAACTCACAGGCAGCGGCGATGCCGGCGTAGCCGGCGATGTCGCGGTCGTGGTCGACGTCGTAGCTGCCGACTGCCGTCCGCGACATCTTGAGAATCGCCATCATCCGGCCGACGTCGCCGCCCGACAGCGACTCGTCGGCCTCGAGCACGCCCTGCCCGCGGAGGTACCATGTCCATCCGCGCGCGATGTGCTCCTGATTCTCCACCGCGTCGCCGTGCGTATCCCGGTCGCTCGAGACGAGTGCGGCGACGTCCTCGAGGACGACCCGCGCCGTATCGTCGCCGCTCTCCGCTTTACCGCCGTCAGTCCGAGCGCGCTCCTGTCGACGACACGGCAGACACGTCGTGATCGGAGACTTCGGCGGCGTCCGCATCGGACTCCCGCACGAGGCGCATCGACAGCGCTGCGTCGCCTGCTGGCCGTCACTCATCGCCGTCACCTCCGTCGTCGACGTCCCCGAGCGACTGCTGTGCGTCGTTCCAGCGCGGATCGCGGAAGTCGCTCTGATGCGAGCGCATCAGCGAACCTCCTCCTGTGGGCCGCCGAGCGCGAGCACGATCTGCGCGAGCTCTCCTTTCGTGAAGCGGTCCGGTGCGTCCGAGTCGGCGTCGTTCGTCATCCCGGCGAGTGAGTCGATCTCCTGACGGAGGTCGGCCGCCGTATTCGCTTCTGCGAGCACGAACGCGCGCGCCTCGTGCGGCCACTCGTCGGCTTCGTCGGGGATCGTGAGGTTGAGTCCGCTCATGACGACTCCACCCGTGGCGCGAGCATATTCTCGACCGAAACGTGATCCGCGGCCTGGTAGCGGAACTTCACCGGGAACTCCGTGCCGAACCGGAGTGTCACGATGACGTCGTCCGGGATCGGCACGCCCATGTCGGTCAAATAGTTGAGCGAGAACAGCGAGTCCGCCGCCTCGGGAACGTCCGCCGAGACGAGCTCGTCCGCGCCGAGCGTCAGCTCGACGTCGTCGGTGTCGCCTTCGGCAGCGATGACGACCGCCTCCGCTCCGGGGTCGCCGCGGATGCGCACGCGGTCGGCGACGAGGTCCGCCGCCGAGAAGCCGCGGAGCAGATGCTGGCCCTCCATCGCTGCTGTCGCCGGCAGCTCGAGGTCGGGGATGTCGGGCTCCTGGCGGATCGAGTCGGGGTCGATCAACGCGAGTGTGTACGACAAGTCGTCAATCTGGATGTGGAGCTTCCGCGTCTCCGCGTCCAGCTCGAGTGACACGAGGTCGTCGCTGCCGCCCATGCCGATGACGTCCTCGAGGCGGTCGAGGTCGACGCCGATAACGCCCTCGTCGGCGACGAGCGACTCGAGGCCCGCCTCGTCGAGCGTCATGTCGACCATCGCGACGTTCGCGGGGTCGACCGCACGGATCGAGATGCCGTCCGCGTCAAACCGAACCTTGCACTCATCGACGAGCGCGCTGACGGGCGCGAGCGCGGCCTCGAGTGTGTCGACGCGCGCCGTCATGGCGAGCGTCATGCGGTCACCTCCCCGCGCGCGAGCGCTCCGCCGTGGTTATAATCGATGCGACCGATCGTGAAGATGGTCTCCGTTGTCATCATCATCAGACTTCGTGAGACCACCACCCGGCGGCCGGCCTCGTTTGGACCCGTGACCGGCCGTCGGACAGTGGTTAGTTGTCGGGCGCGCCGGTCGCGCCGTCTGTGTCGCTGCCGTCGAGCAGCCGTGTGAGTGCGTCATCCATGGACTCACCCGGCTCACGGGCGCGATTAACGCGCTTCCAAACCTCTCGAGACACCCGGATCGCTGTGTGCGAATCACCCGACGGCATCATGTCAACATATGGGCGATGTGTAAAAAGTCTACCGGCGTTAACAAGGTTAATGTTGTAGCGCTCGTGTGATTTGGGGAATTGTTTATATCGGTGCCCTCGTATCTCCTGGTGTGGCACGAAACGCTGACACCCACATCCGGGTCTCTGAGGAGACCTGGACGCGACTGAACCGGCGGAAAGGACCAGGTGACTCGTTCGATGACGTGCTGCGCGAGCTGCTCGATGAGGAGCAGGAGGCCGCGCGTGAGGGGCCGCTCGAATAGTCACCCACGAAACACAACTATCTGGCAGTGTGATAAAAAAGCGGTTACCGGCGGGTGAAAGTGAAAGTGACTGCTCAGTCGGCGAACCGTCGCATCCAGTAGCGTGAGACGACGTCGCGCTGCGGGCAGTCGCGGTCGTGCGGCAGGTCGTCGACTGCCGTCTGATGGCCCTCCGGGCCGTCGAGCGGCACCTGTGCGCCGCAGCAGCAGCAGCGCAGCGCGCCCGGCTCGCCGACGTGATGGCCGTCGATCGCTGCGCCGTCGACGAACGAGAAGCACGTCTCCGGGTCGCTGAACGAGCGCATCAGCGGAGCACCCCGCGCGGCATCCGGTGCTCGCCATCGACGACGAGCTCGACGAGCGGCTCGGAGCCGACGACCCGCCACGCGCCGCCGGCCACGCGCTCCTCGAGGATGCGGTGGACCTCGCCCGGGTCCTCGTCGTCGCGCTCGTAGCGGATGCGACGCTGCTCGCCGGCGTCGGTCCGGAACGCGATCGTGGGTAGGTCGGTCATCGGTCGTACGCCTCGTCCATGCGCTGCGACATCGGTTTCGGCCCGCGCGGGTCGGCGTCCTGCTGCTCGGCGTACCACGCTCGCAGTTCGTCGGCGACCGCCTTCACGGTCTGCTCGTCTGCGCGGACCGTGACGTCAGCGACGCGGATCGGGGCTTCGATCATGGTCGTCCCATCGAGGCTGCCGTGGTCGCGCGGCACGGTGACACGCACGTTCACGACGCCGTCCTCCTCGATCGTCTCTGTCTCGATGTCGTCGCTCACGCCAGCTCACCCCGTTCGACAGCGCCGCAGCGACAGCAGGCGAGCGCCTCGCCGCCGGCGACCGGCACGAGTTCGACGCGGTCGTCACAGTTCGCGCAGTAGTCGTACTCGGTGAGCGTCATCTCAGATCACCTCCGAGACAGCGGTCACGCGCATCCCGGCGCGCGACAGTCGCTCCGCCCGCTCGACGTCCGTGACGAGCTCGACGTGCCCGCGATCGTCCTCCACGCGGAAGGTCGTCCAGAGACTCATGCTGTCACCTCCGTCCGCCCGATCGTGATGTCGAGGACCTCCTCGGCACGCTCCTCCATCGCGAGCCCGAGGTTCTGCCGCGCCGTGTCGGCGAACCGCCCGGCGCGACAGTCGCCGGCGTCGCCGTAGACGTCGAGCACGTCCAGCTCGGCGGCGGCGACCGCGAGTCCCTGGAAGTAGTCGTCCTCGACGAGTTGCCGCTCGAGCTCCATGTTCGGGTCGTCCTCCGCGTCGACGAGGTCGCCCGCGTAGCGCTCGGCCGCGCTGCGCGCCTCGGCGATCGACGTCATCGGCTCACCTCCCACGCTGCGAACTCCTCGAGGCTGTGTGCGCCGCCGACGCCGAGACCCCGCTCGGCGAGCGACTGGCGAAGCGCCTGGCGGTCGCTGACGTCTGCGACGCCGATCAGCCGCCGGCTCACGACGACGTCGTGGCCGAGATGCTCTCGGTGTTCGGTGGTCGGCTCGAAGACGAGCACGCCGCCGTCGACGCGCTCCGTCTCTATCTGTGCCGTCTCTGCGATCGTGATGCTTTTCGCATCGTCGATGGTAGCGTTCATCGCTGGTTCTCAGCACGGTCAGGCGCGTGTCAGCGCGCCGGGCCATCGGCCCGTTCCGTGCCTACTCCACAGTATACACGGCGGGTACTTAGTACTAACGGGCTGTTACAACAGCCGAAGGTTATAACTCGTGACCGGAATAAGTAACTGCTATGCGAGATGCAACACACGGTATGCTTGAACCGCGGCAGTTGAACGATGCAGATCACTCAATCTTAGACGTGCTCGCGGAGGATGGCGGGAGGATGCGTCCCGTACACATCGCGGAGGCGGCCGATGTCGAGCGGAGTTACTGCGCGCAGCGGTTAATCCGCCTCCTCGAACACGGCCACGTCTCGCGGCCATACGACGGGCTCTACGTGCTGGCTGACGACCCGCGTCGCACGCACGAGTAACCACGTACTCTTTTGCGACCTCACTCCGAACACGCTGCGCATGGAACAGATCACCGTGCGTGTCACGGAGAGCACACTCGAGGAGCTCGAAGCGGAGGCGGACGAACACGATGTCACACGCTCCGAACACATCCGGCAGATCATCGACGACCGGAACGACCCCGGTGCGGATGTCGAGCGACTACGCGAGGAGGCGGCCGACTACGAGGCCGAGTGCGAGCGCCTTCGCGATCGCGTCGCCGAGCTCGAGCGCGATGTCGATCGCGTCCAGAACGAGAAGCGCCTCATCCTCGAGGACCGCGAGGAGAAGCAGGAACTCGTCCGCTACGTCGAGAGCGAGCGGACGGAACAGCAGCGCTGGCGGCAGGCGTCGCTCGCGACACGGATGAAGTGGCGCATCACGGGGATGCCCCCCGACGACGGGCCGCGGTGAGCGCTTCGGTATCGCGGGATGCGATACATCGGCTCGCTGGCACGACTGCAGCCGGCATCGAGACGGGCAGACCCCAGGGGTCGCGGCCCGGAGATGCCTCTGCTCGCGGTTGAGTCACAGAGAAATAGGCCCACAGCTCCGGATAACGAGTCGTGTCCCGAATTGTGGCGCTACGAACACCGTCTTAACCAACAGTCGCCATCACGGCGGCGTGTCTGTTGGTTAAGAACGTAGTAACTCTCGGGCCTGGTCGCTCGCCTCGAACCGGTCGTCACTGGCGAACAGCGATCCGATCTCCTCGACGCCCGCCTCGGCGTCCCACCCCTCGGCGTTGTAATGCCGGACCGGCTGGCGCCACGCGTTTCGCTCGCGATGCGACCACAGCGCTGTCTTCGAGCCGCCTGCGCGCGGCGTGAGGCGGACGTGTGTCTGCCAGACGCCGAGGAAGCCCTCGGGCCGGATTGCGTACGAGCCGACCTCGTAGACGCGCCTGCCGTCGCGCACCTCGTACTGGATGCTCGCGAGCGTGTTCGGATAGCACCGCTCGATTGACCGGACGTCCTTGCGGACCTCCGCGGGCGCTGCGTCTATCACGCCGACGAACTCCCGCGGCTGAAGCGGCAGCCCGCTTTTCTCGGGGAGTGTGTCGACGACGCCGTCGAGGTCACCGGGCGTCAGCGCATCCACGTCGTCGACGACATCGTCGTAGTCGCCGTCGGCGAGGCGGTCGACGACTGGGAGGACGGCATGTCGCGCCCGCCACAGGTCGGGCCAGCGGCCGAGGTACTTCCGGGCAGCGAGCAGGAGCGCGAGTCCGACAAGCGGGCCGACGACGTGGGCGTTCTCGAGTGCGATGCGACTCAGCGTGTCGATGAGTGCGGTCATGGATGTGTGGAGAGACGGCGTCAGTCGGACTGGATGAACTCGACCGATGCGACGTACGGCAGGTCGACGCGGTTCGTCCGCTCGATGTCCCAGCCGGTGAACGCGTACGTGCCGGGCTCGATGTCGGCCGCGGCCGGCGCGTCCACGGAGACGGTGAGCTCCGCGCCCGGTAGCGTGTCGGCGGCGTAGTTCGGGCCGTCGGGAACGCCTCGCGTCTGCACCGCCTCGACGCGACTGCCGACCGCGAGCAGCACTGCGGCCTGCTCGTCGTTGAGGCGGAGCGGCAGCGAGATCGTCGGGACGCCCGCGGACTGGGACCGCGAGACCTGGCCGACCTGGCGCTCGGTCAGCGTCAGCGTCGCGACCGGCCACGAGAACACGTACGGCGCGTCCGTCACGGAGACGAGCGTCGAGTCGCTGCTCTCGGCCGCCGAGACGGTCGCGACCCACTCGCCGAGCTGTGAGCCGGCCGGTGTCCACGAGAGCGACAGCGACTCTGTCGCGCCGGCGTCGACGGTCGCCGCCAGCTCGTCGGCGACGAACGACGCGCCGTCACCGGACAGCGGCTCGCGCGGCCGCGGCTCCTCGAGGCCGAGCGTCAGCTCGACGCGCTGGCGCTGTGGGGAGACCTCGTCGAACGACGCATCGAGCGGCACGACGCGGCGCTCGTCGAACGGCGGCGAGAACTCGTCGGCCGGGTAGATCGTGAGCGGGTCGGTCGCGTCGCGCGGGATGCGCCGCCATGCGCCGAACGCGGTCGTCTCGCGGTCGACGTCGCCGGCCGTGCGATAGTGGTCGAGTTCGTCGAGGTACTCGCTCGTCACCACGGTCGAGAGCGTCAGCTCGTCGTAGTCCGTCGCGACCGCGTCGGGCGTGAACACGAGCCGACGACCGGACGCGGGCGCGGTCGGCAGCGCCCACGCGTTGACCGGCCGCCACGCGATTGTCGCCGCGCCCGTGCCGCTGCCGAGAAGCGAGCGCGAGGCGGTGGTCGTCCGCGAGACGGTCGCGTCGCCAGCGCCCGACGCGAGGAGCTCGCGAGCAGCCGCGACCGTCCGCGAGGCGACGGCCGCGCCCGCACCGTCGGCGGTGAGAGCGCGGTCAGCGGTCGCTGTCCGGGCGATGGTCCCCGCGCCTGTACCGCTGGCGAGTGGCGCTCGCGTTCCCGTGAGCGTCCGCGAGACGGTCGCGTCACCGCGGCCGCCGCTCCCGAGGAGCGCGCGGCTGTGCGTCCCGCTGCGAGCCACGGACGCCGCACCCACGCCGGCGGCCGTCACCGAGCGGTCGGTGGCTGCCGTCCGTGCGGCGGTCGCGTCGCCAGCGCCCGAGGCGGTGACGGACCGCCGGATCCCCGTGGTTATTGACGCCGTCGCGCTCGTCGCCGAGCCGCTGTCGATCACGCGCTGGACGCGGTACTCGTATGTTTCGCCCGAGGAGACAGTCGTGTCCGTGTAACTCGTCGTGGAGGGTGATAGGCCCGTGGCAACGTCTGAAAACGAGGAGAGTGACTCCTCAGTCCCAACCGAGTAAAACGAGAGCGGAGTGTTCTGGTTCGCGTAAGTCGTACTAATCCACGCATCTGAACGGGTTGTCGATGAAAGCCGTATCTCATCAAGCAGACAATCTGTGAAATACCCTGAATCTCCTGTAAAGTCACCGAGAATGTTGTTGCCAACACCGAGAGGTTCCATCGGTGAGGCATCAGTATTCTTTGACTCTGATGCACCATCTAAATATATCTCTTGCTTGTTTGTGTTATGGACCCCTGTTAGATGATATCTCACACCTTCATTAACATTAACTCCTACTTGTGCGGTATTCCCCGCGAATTTTGAGTAAAACCGTAGCGAACTGCTTTCAAAGAATCCAATTCGGTTACTGCCATCAACAAAGTGGTTAAAGAACCAATCATTTCCTCCTGTAATAGTTTGTAGATTGACCCACATCGAGATTGTGAGTTCTGAATTTTTCGTAATATCTACATTGTTCTCTGTGGAGATATAATCATCTACCCCATCAAAGTCATAGGCGGTATCAATTTGTCCATTAACACCTCGTGTCGGCCCAGTTGACGTGGCCTCATCCGCGTTACCAACTGAGTCAATCATCGGTGCCGAATCTTCGTTGAGGTGGTAGACGGCTTCAAAGCCGTTACTCCACACGTCAGCGACCGACTCCTGATTACTCGCGTCCGTATTGCCGTAGTAGATATACAGCGTCGTATCCGACGAGGGCGACACGCTTGGGAGCTTGACGTGCGCCCACAGCGTCCCCGTGTTGCTGTCGTAGGACTCGATCTCGTGGCTGAGTTGCGTTCCACTATCGTCCTCGAATTTGATGTCGTCGCCACTACTCTGTGCGTGGTCTGCGAGATCGCTGTCGCTGTCGAGATGAACGAGCAGGGGCCAGTCCGAAAGATCACCGTCCACCTTTGCGGAGTCGATCGTGATGGCCTTGCGGTACGGCCAGTCAACGCCGCCCCCCTCTGCCCGCTCTACGTCAACCGTTCCGTCGCTGACCGTATCGGCGAGACTCCACTCAACGGTTACATCGTCACCGTCCTCGGTCAGCGAGTCGATCGTCGGCGGCTGCGGATCGACCGTGATCGACGCCGACGCCGAGCTGTTAGCCGACGCAACGGTCGCCGAGAAGTCCCCGCCCGTATCCGACGCTGTCGCCCACGACAGCGTGAGTGACTGTGTGCCGCCCGCACCGACCTGCGCGGACTGACTATCTTCCACCGGCATCTATTGTTCCTCGACGGTCAAGTCGACAGTTTGGTCGCCCTCGATCGTCCCGTTGTTCGTAACTTCCACGTCCACGTCCAGCGTCTCGCCAGCGTCGACAGGACTGTTCGTCCCCGTGATCGTTACGGCGTAGTCGACGAACACGTCGACAGTGCCGCTCGTCGCGGTCGCGTGATCTGTACTCCGGATCACTCGGTACGTGTACGTGTCCGTGCCAGGAACGGCTGTGCCGGTCGCATATTCCTCAGTTGAGGCGGAGAGGCCAGATGCGACTGATTGGAACGACCCGCCGTTCGTCGCGCGTTCGACCCCGTGGCTGCCGTCAGAGGAGTCGTCCTCTTTCGTCCACGGGACGACGATCTCGCTGTTGGTGTCAGCGAACGGCGTCCCAAGTGTCGGTGCGGGTAAGACCGTCGTCGCGTTGACTTCACTCGAAAGGTCTGATTCGACCATTAGTCGTGGCTACTCACCCTGTAATAGAACTGCTCGCCGTCTTCGAGGCCCGTGTCCGTGTATGGTGGACTCGTTACGTCCGCAACTTGTGTATAGTCGCTTGTGGTTGAACCAGATGACTCAGCGCGGTAGACGTAATAACCCGACGCTCCTGTTCCGCTTGTGTCCCAATCTAATGTTAGTCCGTCTTCGGTGGTCGCGTCAGTAATTTGGACGTTCGATGGGGGCGCTATTGTTGTCGGCTTATAGTAATAATCATAATTGAACGTCTCGTCTGAGACTGCGTTGAACCCTATCCCACCAGAACCATACGTACTGTCTGTTACTGAGACGCTGGCAAGTGTGCTGCCGCCCGTGTCGCGTATTTCTACTGTGACATCCCCGCTTGATGTCCATTCAGTACAGACAACGTTAAACCACGTCCCTGTGGAGCCATTTGAATAATCCGCACTAGCAAGTACCGTATCACTTCCATCATCTACACGATATAATTCTAAAAGTTCAAACTCTGTGACCAAAACAATCCTGTATCCACTAAGACCAGCATTTCCAGTTGCTGATTGAACAGCAAAATCTATCCCGAATCTTGGTGATGGAGTGCCAACAGTATCGTATTGTACCCACGCACCAAATGGTGTCTCGGACGGCGCGATGGTAACGTCTGTTCGCGTTATATCATTATTAAAACTATTTCCAAGACTTTCAAGCGCATTTCCGCCATCGTAAGTCGGTGACGAGACAACATCAAATGCACCAGTGTCCCCGCTATACTCGCTAATATCGCCGTCCTCGAAGGAATCCAGAACTGTGACCATCAGTCACCCTCCCTAAATGATTGCTCCCATTCGTCAAAGGAACGCGACTCCTGAAAATGCTGATTCAACACATCCGCGACCTCGGATCCGGACAGCCCGAGCGAGGCCATCGTATAGACATCTGGTTCAGAAGCGACTGAATCTAACACATCCGCCTCACCGAACAGCCGAACGACATACATCTCGCCAGTAAAGGGTAACTCGATCGGAAAGCCGTCCCACTTCGAGGCGCTAAAGTCGAGCGTGTTCCCACTGAACGCCCGAACACCGTCCCCATCGGTGTATTTTGGCCGGCGTCCCGTGCCATCTGTTGTGGTCGGAAGCACGAACCAACGATCAGCCATTGATTACACCTGCGGCAGTTCGACCGTGTGTTCGACCGTGAGGTCGTCGCCACTCCCGACGATCGCGTTCGCGTCGTTCCCGTTCGCGTCCTGGAGGTTGTCGCCGTGCGCCGGCGTCGTCGTCCCGCTGCCCGTGTGGAGCTCGGACGTCGACAGTTCCACGGGCGTCGAGATGTCGCCGTCCGACCCGGAGATGGTGACCGTCAGCGTCACGGGGTTCGACGAAGCGTCGCCCCACGAAGCCCGCGAGTCGTTTGCGATGTCGATGCGTGTCTCTTCGGTGCCGGTGTCGTCGACGAGCGCGATGTGACTCCAGCCCGAAGCGGAGCTCACGTAGTCGCGCAGGTCGTCGTAGCCGGCGGTGTTGAAGTCGCTCATGGATGTGTGTTGTGTGTCGTATCAGCGTGTCCGCAGCGTCAGCTTCCGGTTCGAGAGCAGTACGCGATCGAGCCGGTCGCCACCCTCGTCGATGACGCGGTCGGCTTCGATGATCCGGACCTCGGTGCTGATTCCGTACGCCGGCAGGTCGAGCGAGTAGCGGTCGCCCACCGTCGGTGTCGACGTCATCGTGGCCGGGTCGAGCGCGGTCTCGACCTCCAGGTATTCCGGCGCGTCGGCGATCTCGTTCGCGAGGCGCGTTGCTCGCGCCTGGAGCCGCGAACTCGACGTCGACTGGATGCGGTCGACCTGATAGACGACGCGCTCGTCGCTCGTCGTGGCGACCGCCTCGGCCTCC
>Ga0209946_1001080_pt1 | contig 11190 bp, 8 predicted proteins | sample SalPon2_A_H2O_MG_FD_185704 | JGI IMG/M metagenome (GOLD analysis project Ga0209946, IMG submission 185704) | Salt pond water microbial communities from South San Francisco under conditions of wetland restoration - Salt Pond MetaG R2_A_H2O_MG... | ecosystem: Environmental > Aquatic > Non-marine... | reverse complement strand
TTGCGGCTCCGAAAAGCAGGCTGCAAGGTGATCGACTTGAAACCGAGATTCCGGAGCTGGTTGAAGGAGCGGCAAACGTCATCGAACTCAACTCGATATACGTTGAGTGACTACCTTGCCAGGCTGTCGAGTTATGATACCGATTCAGCGACGTGGGACGCCATGTGTTCTGTTCCTGCGAACACATTCTGTTCTGTTCCCGTATCGAACAGGTGAATGTCATCCTCGCTGAATTGCATCGATATCGTCTCGCCGACCGTCGGCTTCACATCGGCCGGAACGCGAACTGTCACCTCTTCTCCGGCGACCTCCGCATAGATGTAGTTGTCACTGCCGACCGGCTCGACTACATCGACTGTTACTTCGATAGTTCGCTCACCGGGCGAGTCGACGATATTGAGGTCTTCGGGCCGTATCCCGAGGGTCAGTTCGGATGTCGTCGTCGAATCCCGGACGGTTTCAGCAGTCGACTTCGATAGTGGGTACTCGAAGTCCTCACTCACGAGCGCAGCCCCCTCAAGTCTGACATCGAAGAAATTCATCGCCGGACTACCGATGAAATCCGCGACGAACAGATTGGCGGGTCGATTGTAGATCTCGTCGGGCGTCCCGATCTGTTGGATGTGACCTTCCGCGAGAATGACGATCCGATCTGACATCGTCATCGCTTCCTCTTGATCGTGTGTGACGTAGACGGTCGTCGTTTCAAGTTCGTCGTGGATCCGCTGGAGTTCAGTTCGCATGTGCATCTTCAGCTTCGCATCAAGATTCGACAGCGGCTCATCCATCAAGAACACTTCAGGCTCTCGGACGATCGCTCGCCCAGTGGCAACACGCTGTTGTTGGCCGCCTGAGAGGCCCGCCGGCTTCTTTTCGAGATGATCGTCAATCCCGAGCATTTCGGCGGCATTCTCGACGCGTGATGAAACCTCGTCCTTTGAGAGATCAGTGGTTAGCTTGAGCCCGTACGATAGGTTGTCCCGAACCGTCATATGCGGGTACAACGCGTAGTTCTGGAACACCATCGCAATACCTCGGTCTCGTGGATGGATGTCATTGATTACTCGGTCGCCAATTTTAATCTCGCCGCTAGAGATGTCCTCAAGTCCGGCGATCATTCGAAGGACGGTCGACTTGCCGGAGCCTGATGGCCCGAGTAATGAGACGAACTCCCCGTCTTTGATCTCTATGTTCACGTCTTCGACGGCAAGGACATCACCATACATCTTCTTTATGTCGCTGAAGCTTACTCTGCTCATGAGCTACCGTGCGAAGGTTTAGCGAAGCCATATTTATACTTTTGCATCGATCATGATAGACTTGTTCGCTCACCTCGCTCTGGGTGGCTTATTGTTAATATTACTAAAATTCTGTCTGGTAGTCCAGCGGATATGACATTCAGAGGGTGCTCAACTGCCCTTCGTTAATCCGCAACAAAAACAATTATATATATGCTCCCCACAGGTTACGCCGATGGTTCGCAAGCCCCAGGCAGAGACACCGTCGAGTAGGCGCAAATTTATCACAGTAGCAGGTGGAGCCGGAATCGCCGGCCTTGCTGGTTGTATGGGTGGTGGCAATGGTGGCGGTGACACCAATGGGACGACCACACTCCAGTATTGGACGCTGTTCGCTGGCGGGGACGGCGATGCGATGAAAATTCTCGTCGACCGATTCAATGAGGAACACGACAGCATCCAAATCGAACGGCAGCGACAGCCCTTCGATGAATACTACGACAAACTGTTTACCTCAATGACCGGCGGCGATGCTCCCGATCTTGCGGTGTTCCATACACCGCAGATTCAGCGATTCACCGAAGCGCTCACCCCGCTCGGCGGACTGCTCAGTGATGGAGCCGCAGACGCATACGTGGATTCGATTTGGCAGGAAACCGAGTTTGGCGGCGACCAACTTGCAGTGCCACTTGACACACATCCAAACGGACTGTACTACAACAAGGACATCTTTGAGGAGGCAGGTCTCGATCCCGAGAGCCCACCGACGAACTTCGAACAACTGAAGACTGCTGCCGATACGATCACCGCTGAGACGGACAAACAGGCGTTTAATCCTGATCCGTATCTGCGGTTTTTCGTCCGGCAGTTCGTCGCGTGGCAGCACGGCCGCGGCGGCCAGTTCCTCAACGAGGACAACACCGAGGCCGCCTTCGGTGACGAAAATGGGGTCGCCCTGGCCCAGTTCTACCACGACATCGCCAACGAGTGGAACTGGGATCGGGCCGATTCGACCGACGACCGTGGAACAAAGGCGTTCCGCTCGGGCGATCTCGCTATGACGATCAACGGAACGTGGTACTTTGGCGTGCTCCAATCACAGGACTTCGAGTGGGGCATGGCCAAGCCGTTCGTCGCGCCTGGCCAGTCATCCCCACAGACGTGGGCCAACAGCCACACCCTCGGTGTGCCGAATAGCAGTTCCAAGCAAGAGGCAGCGGTCGAAGCAGCCGAATGGATCACACAGAACAGCCTTGAATGGGGCACAGAAGCAGGCCACCTCCCGGCGGCCCAAAGTGTGCTTGATTCAGATGACCTCCGAAGTTCGACAGTTTGGGAGAAGACGCTCTCGACATTTTCGGATATGGCACAGAACGGCGAGCTCTCCTACATGCCGAGCACTGAGAACAACGAGGACTACACACGGCCGGTGAATAACGCGATCTCACAGATCTATTCGGGACAGATCGACCCAGAAGAAGGAATCCAACAGGCCGCTACCGATGTGACCAACAACCTGCAGGGATGAACACACTCAGAAATCACCAATGGCAACCAAAGATACGAGATCGGTTCTAAGCCGACTTCCTTGGGTCGACAACGTCGATTCAGAGACACGGGATGGTGTGTTGTTTGCCCTTCCGTATCTACTGATTTTCGGCGTGTTCCTGCTTTACCCACTGTTGAAGGGGCTGTATATGAGTCTCTTCGACTGGAACGCGTTCAATCCTTCGCAGTCGGAGTTCATTCTGGCCGAGAACTACGTCCGGATGGTTCAAGATCCGGCGTTCTGGGAAGCCGTCCGCGCGACGGCGTTGTTCGTCGTGCTTACGGTGCCGACGCTCGTCGGTCTCGGTCTCGCCCTCGCACTTGGGGTCAGTCAGGACATTAAGGGCAAACGCTTCCTTCGAACAGTGTTTTTCAGCCCGTACGTCCTGACCGTCTCAGTGGTGTCGCTCATCTGGGCTGAAATGTACGCACCCCAGTATGGGCCAATCAACTACTACCTCGGGCTTATCATGAGCAACCCACCAGCGTGGCTCAACGATTTCACGTTCGCAATGCCAGCAGTCGCGCTGGCGACGATCTGGTGGACTGTTGGGTTCAACTTCGTGATCCTGCTGGCGGCCAGACAGGGTGTTCCCGAGCGGTTGTACGAGGCTGCGCGCATCGACGGAGCCAGCACGTGGCGTGCGTTCAAGGATATCACACTCCCACAGATGCGGTCAGCGATCGTATTTGTAACGACAGTTCAGCTCATCGCCTCATTCCAAGTGTTCGGACAGGTGTTCATCATGACTAACGGCGGTCCAGATAACTCGACACAGACACTCGTAATGTATCTGTACAGGGTCGCCTTCCGCCAACAGGAGTTCGGCTATGCGGCGGCTATCGGTTATTTCCTGTTCGTCATGCTCGTGGCTGTTTCGCTTATCAACTACAAGTTCGTCGGCGGTGATGACTAATGTCGACCAGTATTAAATCACGATTCAGCCGTCCAACGCCCAAGACGATCGGCCTGTACGTCACGCTGTACGGAGCGGCGTTTTTGTTCGTCCTTCCGTACCTGTACATGCTGTCGACGTCGCTGAAAACCGAAGCATTCGCGTTCTCCGAGCAACCCTACTGGATCCCACCCGAGATCACTTTCCAGTGGTATCAGGCCGTCCTACAGGGCGCACCGATCCTGCAGTGGTTGCTTAACACGCTCGTAATCGCCGGCGCGACGACGATCATCGTCGTCATCATCGACTCGATGATCGCCTTTTCGCTCACCAAACTCGATTGGCCGGGCAAGCGTATCGTCTTTACCGTGATCATTGCGAGTTTCATGGTTCCAATCTACGCGAACATGGTGCCGCTGTACACCATCATCTCTGATTTCGGGTTGCTCAACAGCCCGCTGGCGGTTATCCTGCCGTTCAGTGCCATTCCGATTGGAGTGTTCTTGTTCACACAGTTCTTCAAGGATCTCCCCGACTCGGTGATCGAGGCAGCGAAACTCGACGGCTTCAGCACGTTCCAGATCTACCTGCGCATCGTGCTTCCGCTGATGAAACCGGCGATTGCCGCGCTGTCGCTGTACACCTTCGTTTACACGTGGAATCAGTTCCTCTGGCCACTCATCGTATTACAGGGTGAGACATCGTTCACGTTACCGGTCGGGATCGTGACAACACAGCCGACACAGGTGTTCCAGCCGGGTGCCGAGATGGCTGTAACACTCATCGCAGCTGCACCGCTATTCATCGTGTTCCTCATTCTGCAGGAGCACCTCGTGAACGCGGTTCAGATGCAGGGGACAACAGGATAATGTCGACTGAGTCCGCAAGGGAGGCTGATCCTGCAAGCCTCCCAACGCACAAGCAAACCCTTCGGTTTGTCTACGAGCACAGTGCGACGCTCGTCGCGGTGAGTGTGGCGTGGTTCGTCGCGTCGCTGCCGTTGGTCACCATCGGCCCAGCAACGCTTGCTGCCTACGCTGGCATTCGCTCACTTCGTGAAACCGGTCGACTTGACCGAAGATACATCGAGAATGCGCTTCGCACGAACGGTATCCATGCTGCGTTGTTGAGCTTCCTACCGATTGTGTTCGCCATTCCAGCGGGCCTCTCGGTTCGTGGGGGAACAACACTCGGCGGCGTCGACGCGATCATCGCTGTTGTCGGCCTCTACGTTGCAGGCTATCTCACGATCGCCCTGATTCCGACGTTTATCGCCATGGCAGATGGTGACACCCCAACGGCGGCACTCAAGCGGGCCTACGTGTGGACAGCCACTGCACCGACGGCTGCGCTATCGCTGGCCCTGGTCACGGCTATCATCTTCGTGGTGACAGTGCTGTTGACCATCGGGTTCGTCCTGTTGTTTGCGGCAGTGGCATTTTCCTACCACGTCGAATATCTGGCTGATGACCTTGACGCAGCCGCCGGAACTGACGCATCGACCCCCGTATCGAACTCCCCTGTCTGAGCCAGTTTCAGATACAGTGCAACAAATACCAACATTCAAACCATAATGCAGCAGAATCCAATCGAAGTACAATCAACTCAGTATGAAACTCAATAATTCACTGCAAACCGTTGCAGGCCGATCCAGTCGGCCGGTTAACGGCCAATGGCAGCTTCGGCGAGACGCCGAGGATATCGGGATCACAGAAGCGTGGTATGACGCTACCGAGTGGCCCGATGACGGTGATCGATTCTCGGTTTCAGTCCCCTCGGCGTGGCAAGAAACCGATGAACTTAGCGACTACACCGGTGTCGTCTGGTATCGACGATCAGTCGACCTCGATTCGGCTCCTGAGGGCAAACGAGTGTTCCTCCGATTCGGTGCGGTCGACTATCACGCGACGGTCTACGTCAACGGGATCGAATGTGGCGACCACCGTGGCGGCTATCTCCCATTCGAAGTCGACGTGACCGACGCACTCGAAGTCGGAGAAAACGTCGTCACAGTTCGAGTTGAGGATCCCGAGGATATCAGCGAAATCCCTCACGGTAAGCAAGGAGAGCCGTGGTACACGCGCGTCAGTGGCATCTGGCAGACAGTTACGCTCGAAACGCGACCGTTGATCCACATCTCAGAGCTGAAGGTGACACCGGATCTTGACGACGACTTCGCCCACGTGGAGTTTACAATAGATAGTGAAAGCCCCACACCGAGTGATCTCGATGCGACAGTGCGGATCGAATATGACGACGATCTCGTCGCCGAAACGAGTTGTCAGGTCACCCCTAAAGATCCAACAGCGATCTCGGTATCGATTGAGAACGCTGTCTACTGGAGACCTGACCAGCCAGCACTCTATGATATCGAGGTAGAACTTTCGACCGAAGACAAACTAATCGACAGCTACACGGATTACTTCGGGATGCGGGAGATCGAAAGCATTGACGGGGAACTCTACCTCAACGGAGAGCCGCTCTATGTTCGTGGCGCGCTTGATCAGGGGTACTACCCTGAGACGTTGTATCGGCCCTTCGACGAGGAGCTCTTCGAGAAGGAGATCCGGACGGCCAAGGAACTCGGCTTCAACCTGCTTCGCAAACACATCAAACCGGCTCACCCTGAATTCCTCGAACTCGCAGATAGGATTGGGATTCTCGTGTGGGAGGAGCCCGCAAATCCAACCCAATATACAGAGCGGTCGAAACAAGAAGTCCGCCAACAGCTTCAGGATCTCATTGCGCGGGACTTCAACCGGCCAAGCGTCATCGCTTGGAGTCTCTACAACGAAGAGTGGGGGATCGGTCACGCCGAAGGGGATTCGTTCCTGTGGGATGACACGGAAAAGCAGGAGTACCTCGCGGAGTTCTATGAGACGGCCAAACAGTGGGATTCGACGCGGCTCATTTGTGACAACTCGGGATGGGCCCACGTCGCAACAGACATCAACGACTACCATCGCTACTTCGCTAGTCCAGATCGGTCGGCGGCATGGGGTGATGATCTTGATGCAATGGAGGCCAATCCGGAACGCAACTACGCAGCGACCCACACCGATCCAGAGTCGACGCCAATTGTCGTCTCAGAGTTCGGGATGTGGGGGCTCTCGGATACAAAGTCGCTCACAGAATTCTACGGCGGCGAACCTGATTGGTACAATCACCCGTATTTGACCGCGTCTGACGAATCGGTGAACGAACGGCAGGTTCATCTCGAATCGAACCTTCGGTCGCCTGCCGGCTTCGAGAAACGCTTTGCGGAGACGATGCTCTCGGAGACCTTCGACGGGATCTCCGAACTCGCCGAGGTCTGGCAGTGGCGAGAGTACTACTCGATCAAAGACGTTATCGAGCAAATGCGGGTTCACGATGGTATCTCAGGGTACATCATCACCGAATTCAGTGACATCGAATGGGAGTTCAACGGGCTCCTCAATTACTGCCGCGAGGAGAAGGCGTTCCATGAGGAGTTCGCAGCCATAAACAACGAGCTGCTGGTCGTCGCTACTCTCGACAATCACGTCGTCTGGGGCGGTCACAATGTCGACGCGTCGGTGACCCTCATCAACGACAGCCGCGATGTTTACCGTGGAACCGTTGACTGGAAACTCATCGCCGATTCGACCGGGCAGACGGTCGACGAGGGGCAGTTTGATGTCGCAGTCGATGCCAACGCTAAATCACGACCCCGGACAGTCGAAGCAGGGACACCACCGGGTGCCGAAACTGGCACCTACACGCTCGAAGTTACCTTCATGAGCGAGTCGATAGGCGAAAGCGAATCGGGCGACGAAAGCGAGCCAGCGACGGCTCACAATGAGGAGTCCGTGACAGTCGTCGAACCCGTCTGGACGCCAAACCACGATGTGACGGTGTTCGTTCAAGAAAACTACGTTGCCGATCGCCTCATCGGCTCTCGGCACGATGTGACCCGTAACCTGACTGACGAGGTCGACCTCGCGGTCGCCTCAACGTTTGATGAGACTGTCCGTGAGTATGCGGAAGCCGGCGGCACCGTCCTGCTGATGCCGCGACTCCATGAGTCAACACCTGCTGATGATCTCTTCGAGTACCGAGAACTCCCACAGGGTGAAGACTGGAACCTCTGTTCGGCACTGTTCACTCACGATAGTCAACTCATTGCGGATTTAACCGGGAGCAAACGGTTAGACTGGGCCTTCGAGGACATCTATCCGAACGCGCTGGTCGAGGCTCTCGATGCCGAACGCGATGAAGTCCACGTCGAGTACGTCCAAGGCTGGATTGCCAACTGGGCGAGCCCGCTGCTCACGCGGTCGGTCGGCGATGGGGAGGTATGTGTGACGACCTTCCCGCTCGGGGAGGCCCACGGCGAACATCCCGTCGGAACGGAGCTCCTCGAACGACTCATTGCTGATCTAAGCACTAATTGATCCCTCGAAACCAAGCATCTATGACAACAATAACCGACTACGAACTGTTCGAAGTAGCGCCGCGATGGCTGTTCCTTAGATTGGAGACCGGCGACGGCACCGTCGGCTGGGGTGAACCAGTCGTCGAGGGACGATCACACACCGTCCGCGGCGCGGTCGAAGAACTCATCGAAACGTATCTCCTCGGTAAGGATCCCTCCCGAATCGAAGATCACTGGCAGGCGATGTACCGCGGCGGATTCTACCGTGGCGGGCCGGTGTTGATGTCGGCTATCGCCGGTATCGATCAGGCACTGTGGGATATCAAAGGTAAGCAGTTCGGAGCCCCGGTCTACGAACTGCTGGGTGGGCCAGTTCGCGACCGCATCCGGGTTTATCAATGGGTCGGCGGCGACCGTCCAGCCGATGTCGGTGAGGCCGCAGCGAAAAAAGTCGACGCCGGGTTCACTGCACTCAAAATGAATGCGACAGCGGAGCTTCGTCGCGTCGACAACCCACAGGCTGTTGCCGATGCGGTCGACCGACTTGGCGAGGTGCGCGACCGGGTCGGCCCCGAAGTCGATATCGGCGTCGACTTTCACGGTCGGGTTACCAAACCGATGGCCAAACGGCTCGCCAAAGCGTTAGAACCCCATGAGCCGTTCTTTATCGAGGAGCCGGTTTTATCCGGGCACAACGACGCGCTCCCCCAGATCGCAGCCCAGACCTCAACTCCCATCGCAACAGGCGAAAGAATGTACTCGCGGTGGGACTTCAAGGAGGTTTTCGAGAACGGATCGGTCGACATCATTCAGCCAGATCTCTCACACGCCGGCGGGATTACCGAGGTGCAGAAAATCGCTGCGATGGCCGAAGCCTATGATGTCGCACTTGCACCCCACTGTCCACTTGGGCCGATTGCGCTGGCGTCGTGTCTGCAAGTCGACGCCGTCGCACCGAATGCACTGATCCAAGAGCAGAGCCTCGATATTCACTACAACGAGGGCAATGACGTCTTGGATTACCTCGCTGACCCATCCGTCTTCGACTACGATGATGGATTCGTCGACCTCCCTGACGGGCCTGGACTCGGCATTGAGATCGATGTTGATTACGTCCGCGAACGCGCTGAGGAAGAAGTCGATTGGCACAACCCTGTCTGGCGACACGACGATGGCAGCGTTGCTGAGTGGTAGCGCACATGCGAGGGTCACACAGGCGATGGCGAACGAAAGCAAACGACGAAACGACAGAGACAGACGACACGGAGAACACGAAACATGACAACTGAACGCTGGAGCAGCGAGAAAGCATGGAACTGGTACGATGAACAAGACTGGCTGGTGGGCTGTAACTACCTACCGAGTACGGCGGTCAATCCGACTGAGATGTGGCTGGCAGACTCCTTTGACCCGGAGACGATTGACCGCGAACTCGGGTGGGCCAACGCCGCCGGAATGAACACTCTCCGAGTGTTTTTGCAATATCTCGTCTGGGAAGATGACCCAGATGGACTCAAAGAGCGGATGGATGAGTTCCTCTCGATTGCCGACCGGCATGGACTCACGACGATGTTCGTCTTCTTCGACGACGTCGCCTTCTCGGGAGACGAACCGTATCTTGGAGCACAAAAAGATCCGCTCCCGAACACCCACAATAGCCAATGGACGCCGAGCCCGGGCCACGAACGGGCAGTCGACCGGTCGACGTGGCCGCAACTGGCCGACTACGTTCAGGATATCGTTGAGGAGTTCCGTGAGGACGATCGGGTCATCATCTGGGATGTCTACAACGAGCCAGGCAACAGCGAGATGGGCCAACAAACACTACCACTTCTCCGGGAGTCTTTCAAGTGGGTTCGGGAGGCCGACCCGACACAGCCGGTTACTGCTGGCGTCAACTGGGATCCCAACCGAGACGAGCAAAACCGGATCGGGAGCGAACATGCCGACGTGATATCATTCCACGACTACAGCGAGTTGGAGTTCACGAAAGAGCGGCTCGAAGAGCTCGAAGCCTACGACCGACCACTGCTCTGTACGGAGTGGCTTGCTCGCACACGGGATAACCACGTCCGAACACACCTTCCTCTCTACAAAAACCGTGCCATCGGCTGTTACACGTGGGGGTTCGTCAACGGCAAGATCCAGACCAATCTCCCGTGGAGCACTGCACAGACGTCGATCAACGAGGCGGTCGAGGACGAGGATACCGATACCTGGTTCCACGATCTCCTCCACGAAGACGGCACCCCATACCGCCGCGAGGAGATAGAATTACTAACCGAGTACACCGGCCAGGGTGACCTGGCGGCGTTACCCGAGGCCAGTGATGACTGAGGCTGTCTCAAGGCGACACGCCGATGAGGTCGCTATCGTCACCGGATCGACCAAGGGGATCGGTGCGGGCATTGCCAAGCGACTCGCCGCAGAAGGCGCAACCGTCGTCGTGAACGGTCGATCCGAGGACGATGGAAGAAAGGTCGTCAACGCGATCCGCGACGAAGGTGGCGAGGCGACCTTTATTGCGGCCGATATGCGTGATCCGGCAGCGATCCAAGACCTCATCAAGGAGACTGCCAACCGTTATGGCCACATCGACATCCTCGTCAACAATGCCGGGGTTCAAACAGAGACGACCGCGACTGAAGCGACACTTGACGACTGGGAATTTGTCGTCGAAACCGATTTCCGGTCGTTTTGGCTCTGTGTCAAACACGCCGTCGAGCACATGCCCGAGGGAAGCTCGATCCTCAACATGTCTTCAAATCACGCCTTCCTGACGATGCCCGGGTTGTTCCCATACAACGCAGTGAAAGCGGGCATTAATGGTATGACTCGTGCGCTCGCGCTTGAACTCGGGCCGCTGGGCATCCGCGTGAACACGATCAATCCGGGCTGGATCGAAATCGAGCGTACCCGAGAAGAACTGAGCGACGACGACCGCCAGCGGGTCGAATCAATGCATCCACTCGGTCGGATTGGGACACCTGAGGATGTAGCCGGAACTGTGTCATTCCTAACGAGCGACGACGCGTCCTTCATCACTGGAACAAGTCTACTCGTCGACGGCGGCCGGACCGCCGTCATGCAGGATCACAGCTTCCTCGAATAC
>Ga0209946_1001078_pt1 | contig 11191 bp, 10 predicted proteins | sample SalPon2_A_H2O_MG_FD_185704 | JGI IMG/M metagenome (GOLD analysis project Ga0209946, IMG submission 185704) | Salt pond water microbial communities from South San Francisco under conditions of wetland restoration - Salt Pond MetaG R2_A_H2O_MG... | ecosystem: Environmental > Aquatic > Non-marine... | reverse complement strand
GGCTTGTGAGGGAGTCGGCCAGCCATCGAGCTTGGGGAGCGTAGTACCGGGTCGGTTTCCTCTCCGACCTACTCGCTCGCTACGCTCGCTCCCTGAGGTCGGAGGCTCCACCTTGCATTACGCTGAACAGCCCGAAACTGGTATCCGTCTCTGTATCCCAGTACGGACGCACGCCTTTAGTCCCCACCCAGAGGCCGCACCAGCGCGCGATGACGCGGTGGAGAACCCGGGCGTGCGACACGGGCCACGCCACGCGTGGCCGAACGCAGAGCCGGCGTGAGCCGGCGACAGGGACTGGCCCCACCTACAGGGGCGCGCCCCACACGAGGGTTAGCCAATCGACGCGGCACGCCGCCACGGGATGAGATTGGTCGTTAGTGTTTGGGGCGACATCACACTCGTGAACCGCCGGCTCGTGTTCCCGGTTGGGCTGAACAGGGGGAGTCAACTTCGGCGACCACGTACTGTTGCTGTGAGACGGTCCACCGACGAACACGGAGGAGAGCCGACTGCACAGCAGCTACTCCGGGCAATCACCGGTGGACCGAACGCGACGCTGGTCGTCGACGAGACGGAGACGATCCACTTCGCCGGCGGCGGCGTGGAGTCGCTGTTCGGCTACGCGCCCGAGGAACTCATCGGTGAGTCGGTCGAACTGCTCGTCCCCACGGAGTTCACCGACCAACACCACGCGGCGATGGCCCGCTATCTCGACACCGGGACGCGACACCTCGACTGGGACGGCGTCGGACTGGTCGCACAACACCGCGACGGCCACACCGTGCCGGTGGACGTGTCGCTGAGCGATACGGAAACGGAGTCGGGTCGCCTGCTCGCGGCGACGTTCCGCACGCAGTCGAGCCGCGAGAGCAGCGAGCGGTTCGATACGCACCGTGCCTTCTCGGCGTCCGTCTTTGAGAACGTCAACGACGCCGTCATCGTCGCCACCCCCGACGGTGAGGTGCTCGACGCGAATCCGGCGACGAGTGACCTACTGAGACGCGACTACGCCGACCTCGTCGCCACGCCGGTGTTCGAACTGCTCGGCGACGAGAACACCGAATTCGGGCTGGCGGTCCCGTTCGAGGACGGCGATTCGGCCGAGGTGACGGTCGAGCGGGGCGACGGCGACCGCGTCGTCCTCGACCTCTCGGTCGCCGATATCATGCACGAGGGAGAGACGGCGTATCTCCTCACGGGTCGTGATGTCACCGACCGCGTCGACCGCGAGGAGGAGCTGGCGAGACAAAACGAGCGGCTCGACCGATTCACCAGCATCGTGAGCCACGACCTCCGGAATCCGCTCTCCGTCGCACACGCCAACGCCCCCCTCGTCGCCGACGACCGGACCGAGTACATCGACGACGTACTCGACGGGCTCCGCGACATGAGCGACCTCATCGACGACCTGCTCACGCTCGCACGCAACGGTGAGATGCTCCGGGAGCGCGAGCCGGTCACACTGGAGTCGGTCGCACGCGACGCGTGGGACTCGGTCGACCGCGAAGGGGACGTGACGCTCGAACTCGACGGCGACACCGTGGTTGAGGGTGACCCGGACCGCATCGAACAGGCGCTCGTGAACCTGTTCGCCAATGCCGTCACTCACGGCCGCGCCGACGCGACCGAGCCGCTCACCGTCACCGTCGGCACGACGGACGACGGCTTCTACGTCGCCGACGACGGCGTCGGCATCCCCGCCGAGAGCGCCGACAAGGTGTTCGAACACGGCCACACGACAGCTGAGCAGGGTACCGGCTACGGGCTTTCCATCGTCAGCGAGATTATCGGGGCTCACGGCTGGGGGATTTCGCTCGCTGACACGGAGACGGGGACGCGCTTCGAGGTTCGGACCTAAACGGTCGCCTCGCTTGCCGGAACCGTCTCGATGAGCCGAGCGATCTCCTGTGGGAGCGACTGCTCGCCGGCGTCGGTCGCGACCGTCACCATCCCGAACGGAGCCACGCCGAGCACGTCGAGCCGTTCGCCCGGTTCGACGCCGGCGTCGGCGAGATACCGGAGCTCCTCGTCGCCCTGGTGACGGATGCGACGGACGATGAGCGTCTCCCCCTCGCTCGCGCCGTCGAGCCGGCGGGTCGAGTCGCTCTCGGGTAGTTCGAGCTCTCGGTTCGGAATCGGGTCGCCGTGGGGGTCGGCCTCGGGGTTCCCGAGCGCGGCCTCGATGCGGTCGGTCAGCTCCGCAGAGACGTGGTGTTCGAGCCGGTCCGCCTCGTCGTGCACGTCGGCCCAGTCGTAATCCAGCGTCTCCGTCAGGAACGACTCCAGCAGGCGGTGGTGTCGGAGGATTTCGAGGGCGACGACCTCCCCTTCGTCGGTGAGTCGGACGCCCTTGTACTTCTCGTGGTCTGCGAGCCCGCGCTCTTCGAGCTTCTGGAGCATGCTCGACACCGTCGGCGGTGTCACGTCGAGATACTCCGCGAGTGCGGAGGTGGCGACACGCTCGTCCGGCTCTTCGAGCGTGTATATCGCCTTGATGTAATCCTCCATGACCGCACTGAGCATACGCGACATAGCGTGGTCCGTGTGTTAAGTCCTCCTCTCAGGCCAGCGCGATGTCGAGCGAAAGCATGAGCAAGAGCCCGACCATCGTGCCGAGCGTGACCGTCCGGTCGTGGCCGTGGTCGTGAGTCTGGGGGACGATGTCGTTCACGATGACGTACAACATCCGGCCGGCGGCAAAGCCCATCGCGTACGGAAGCAGCGGCTCGGCGACGGTGACTGCGGCCGCTCCGAAGACCGCGATGGGAATCTCGACGGCCCCGGCGCGCAGCCCGGTGACGCAGGCGTACCACAGCGAGCCGAGACCGGCGTTGCGGGCCGCGACCGCGACGGCAAAGCCCTCCGGAATGTTCTGGGTGCCGATGGCAATCATCAGCGGGATGGTGTCACTGAGGTTCCCGCTGCCGAAGCCGACGCCGACCGCCAGTCCCTCCGGCATGTTGTGGAGCGTGATGGCGATGATGAAGACGACGACTCCCGCGAGCCGGCCGGACGAGTAATCAATTTCGTGTGGCGAGGAGACGCCGGACTCGGCCATCAGCGCTGCTTCGCCCGTCTTTCCGGTGATGAGCCGCTGGACGTACGGTACCCAGTAGCCGCTCACGGCGAGAAATCCAACCCCGAGCACGAAGCCGATGCTCGTCGTCAACAGATTACCGTACTGCTCGATGGCCGGAATGAGGAGGCTGGTGAACGCGGCCGCGACCATGACGCCACCGGCGAAGCCGAGCGAGGTGTCGAGACCCTTCTGTGAGGGGTTTCGCCAGACGAGAATCAGCAGCGCGCCGACGAGATTCATCCCTGCGATGACCAGCCCGCCCACCAGTCCCCAGACGACGCGGTTCTCGCCGAACAGCTGGACGAACTGCGATTCTATCATCGCTGCCCCGCCGTGGTCGAACCGGTGTCCATCTACCGTCGAATCCCCGTTCGGACATTCAACCTACCGGTCACACGCGTGCGGTCGGCTTTTCATCATGCGCGCCGAGGCTCGGGTATGAACGTCCAAGCGGTCGCCGATTTATCGCCCGACGAGCGGGCCGCGCTGTTCGACCGAGACGCCGGCGTCGCCGCCGCCCGCGACACCGCCCGCGACATCGTCGAACGCGTCCGCACCGAGGGTGACGTGGCGCTGCGTGAGTACGCCGAGGAGTTCGACGGCGTCTCCGTCGGCAACGTCGACATCACCGACGAAGTCGAACGCGCCGCCGACCGACTCGACGACGATCTGCTCGCCCACATCGAGACCGCCGCCGCCAACATCCGCGAGTTCCACGAGGCTCAGCGTCCGGACAACTGGACGGGAGAGTTCGACGGCCGCGAGCTCGGCCGGCGGTATCGCCCGCTCGAACGCGTCGGGGCGTACGTCCCCGGCGGGACCGCGGCCTACCCATCCTCGGCACTGATGGGTGTCATCCCGGCGAAGGTGGCCGGCGTCGACCACGTCGCCGTCGCCACTCCCCCCGCAGCGGAGCTGAACGACGCGACGCTGGCGGCCATCCACGCCGCCGATGCTGACGCCGTGTATCAGGCCGGCGGGGCACAGGCGATTGCCGCGCTCGCGTACGGGACCGAGTCCGTCTCGAGCGTCGAGAAGATCGTCGGTCCCGGCAATCGGTTCGTCACCGCGGCGAAGGCCGAGGTGCGCGAGGACTGTGAAATCGATTTCCTCGCCGGTCCCTCCGAGGTGCTTGTCATCGCCGACGAGACGGCAGACCCCGCCGTCGTCGCCTCCGACCTCGTCGCACAGGCGGAACACGACCCGAACGCCTCCGTCGTCGCCGTGACGCCCGACGAGTCCCTTGCAGGCGACATCGCCGCGGAGTGTGAGCGACAGGCCCCAGAGCGCGACCGCAGGGACGTGATTCAGGAGGCGCTCGACAACGACGCCTCCGGCGTGTTCACCGCGCGGTCGATGTCCGAGGCCGTGCTGTTTGCCGGCGAGTACGCGGCCGAACACCTCTCGATTCAAGCGGAAAACGACGAGGAGCTGCTCGACCGCATCGAGGCCGGCGGGAGCGTGTTTCTCGGCCCGTTTTCCCCGGTCGCGGCGGGCGATTACGCCGCCGGCCCGAACCACGTCCTCCCGACGGGCGGGCTGGCGAAGACGACCGGCGGTCTCTCCGTCGACCACTTCCTCGTCTCACAGACGGTCCAGCGGCTCGACCGCGACGCCCTCGCTGACATCTCTGAGACGGTCACGACGCTGGCCGAAACCGAGGGGCTGGAGGCACACGCCGAGAGCGTTCGCAAGCGGTTCGAGGAGTAGCCGTCGCTCGCCGGTCAATAAATGAAAGAAGTCGATTGAGGACTGTAGCTTAGTTGCGGACGAGGTTCGTCGCGCGCGGGCCCTTGTCTGCCTGTTCGATTTCGAACTCCACGTCCGTCCCCTCTTCGAGGTCCGGGCCGCCGACATCCTCCATGTGGAAGAACACGTCGTCGTCAGAGTCGTCAGTCTCGATGAAACCGTAGCCGCCAGTGTCGTTGAAGAAGTCAACCGTACCGTTTACCATTACATCAATACACAGTCCCGAGCCACGGTTAAGGGTTGGCATTCGTCCGACTGCGTGTCAGACGAACACACGAATGGAACTCGAAGCACGATTTTGGTGGACAGATGTTTCGACACGTCGGCTCTTGGCAGGATTCTCGACCGTACGGTCGGGAGCCGTCGCGCTCGTGGTGGATACGCGGATTCGCGACACATGACGGACGCGCCACTGTTTCACGGTACACACTCTCACGACAGAGGACGCTACTCCAGTGGTTCGGCGGCGTCCTGCTTCAGGAGTGGCTCGACGTTCTCGGCGGGGAGGTCCACGATGTCCTCGGCCGAGAGGTCGTACGAGCGTTCGTCCACGCCGAACACCTCACCCACGTCACGCGTGATGCGGACGGTAGTGCGGTCGACGCTCGGCGACTCGCCGGACTCGTCAGCGGCGGCAGTGTCGTCCGCACCGGCGGCATCGGCCGTCGTGCGCGTGGCGGGCGTGCGGTCGCCCGCGGCCGCCTCGGAACCGGTGTCGTCGCCATCGCCCATCATGTCCGCGGCGCTCACCTCACCACTCGCCCTGGCATCGGCTGGCGTGTCCGGCGGTGCGGGCGGCGCGTCGTCGGTGTCGGGCGTCGGGTCCAACCCGAGTTCGGCGGCGGCACTCGGCTCCGGCGCGGGGTCGTCGCTCGCCGGCGTGTCGGTCGGATTCGGCGTCGGCTCCGATTCGCTCGGCTCCGTCACCGGTTCGCGCGAACAGGAGATTCCTGACCCGTCGCCTTCGAGCACGCCGTTGAGAACGTGTTCGCGGCTCTGCTCGATACGCTCGACCAGCGTCGAGAACAGCTCGCGCTCCTCGTCGGTCAGCCCGTTCTCGTCGGTCGGCATCCCGGCGGCGGCGATAGAGGCCATCTTGACCACCTTGCCGACGCGGCGCTCGTAAATCGCCTCGACGGTTGATTTTGCCGTCTCGATGTCGTCCGAGAGCCGCCGCACCTCCGGCGAGGAGAAGGGATCGTCCGCGCGTTCCGCGGCGCGGTCGCGCTCGCGGGTCAGCTCCTGGATGAACTCCCCCACGTCCTGATAGAAGCTGGGGCGGAGATTCTGCAGGCTACTCGCCTGTCGTTCCCTGCTCTGGATGGATTGGAGCTCGTCGAGATTCATTCTGCCACCTTCTCGGCGCGGCCCCGAGCCATCAGGAACACACCGAGCGCTTCGTCCACCGCCTGTTTCCCTTCCGCTATCATAAATCCTTGCTCCCCGTCGAAGGTCGTCGGGCCGGGGTTGGTCACCTCGACCTGAACCTCGTGGCCGCGGAACTGCGCCGGAATCGCGTCCTGGAGCGGTCGGAAGTCGTCGAGGTCGCCCCGGTCGATTTCGGTGACGACCAGCCCGGAGCCGCCGTGGAGACTTCCCGGCAGCCGGATGAGCCGATTGATGTCCGTCGTCACCGGCTCGTCGATGGGTGCGCCGTCTTCCGCGAGCGTCTGCTCGAACAGTCGCTTCGCGATGGACACCACTGCTGCGTGGACATCGAGGTTGCCGTCGCGCAGTTGGTCGTAGCTGTCCGTCGCCGCACGCAGGGTGGCCTTCGCCTTCCCCTCGCCGACGCCGTCGAACTCCCGTAAGCGGGCGAGCGCTTCCTCCTCGGGAAGCTCGCGAATCTCGTCCACGAGCTCGAGCAGGTGGCGGTGGACGCGGGCACCCCACCCGCCCTCAGTCGGCAACATTCGCTTTTGTGTCGGATTCTTCAGGCCGAGCCCCTCGACCGTCTCCGTCCGGAGCAGGTCCTCGAAGGCCACGTCTGGACCGCGGACGTACTCGACGATCTCGTCGCGCTGGTCGCGCCCGAGACCCTGCACGCGGTCGGCGCGCACGTGGACGTGGTAGCCACGGCCACCCGAGAACACGACCGTCGGATCGGTGAACCCGAAGTCCCCCTCGAGGAAATCCAGCAGGTCGAACAGCGCCTCCTTGCAGGCGGCGAGCATCCCGGCGTAGCTCGTCGCCTCGGGGTCCACGCCGGGAAGGTGGTCGGCGTCGAGGTCGAAAACAAGGTCTGCCCCGCGCCACCCCTTTGCCCCCATCCGCGAGGCGTCGGGGTCGTCGTAGCGGCCGACGGAGTGGTAGACGTGGCGTGGCTGCTCGCGGGCGAGAGAGTCCGTAATCGAGCCGCTACCGGCGACTTCGTGCCACGACTGGTGGCGAATCATCGTCGTTCCCTCGCCCGGCGTGAACGGGATGTGGCCCCACTCGCGTTCGTTGGACGCCGGCGGTCCCTCGATGTCGCTCCGGCGGTAGTAGTCGCCGAACCGACCCGAGAGATACGTCCGCGTCCGCTCGTTCATCGGTTTCGAACTGCGGGACTCGGGAGTAAAAACATGTCCTTCGCCGCGTCACCGCCGGAAGAAGCGCGACAGCTTCTCCGTGAAGGAGTCCTCGCCTAACCGGAGATAGTATGCGTCACCGTAATCCTCGTAGTAGTTGTCGATCTTCCGGACGACCTCGAAGCCAATTCCTTGGTAGAACTCGAGTGCGTTTTCGTTACTGGTGCGCGCGTGACAGGTGACCTTGCCGTACTCCTCGGCGACGGCGGCGACGAGCCGTTTGCCGTGTCCCTCCCCGCGTTCGTCGGGGTCGACGGCGAGAAAGAGGATGTACCCGTCACGCCGGACCGAGGCGAAGCCGACGAGTCGCTCCTCGTCCAGTGTGCGCTCGATGAGTACGAACGTCCGCGACCGGGCGTACGCGTCGGTGAAGAAGCCGCGCCGCTGGCGGAGCACGCCCTCCTCCCGCCGAATTCCCTCCTTCAGTGCCCACGCGTCCTCGACGAAGGTGTCGTCACCCTGTTCGACGACGCGAAGTTCGACTGTGGCACTCACTGGTAGAACCTACGAGCGGGAGAATTTAACTCCAACGCCCCTCCCCCCGGAAGGTTATAATGGGTGGACGTGTCGGTACCCGTATGTCGTTCAGCGTTGACGATGAGGCGCAGGGAGAGACCGACGGCGCGAGTTCGGTGAGCGAGGTCGTCCGCCGCTCGTTCCTGACCGGCATCGCGACCGTCGTTCCGCTCATCGTCACTGCGCTCATCGTCAACTTCGGCGTGGGGTACATCGACAGCGCACTCCAGCCGCTCGTCGACGGTCTCCGGAGCAGTCCGTTCGGCCCGAACGAGTTCACCGACGGTCAGATAAAGGTGCTCGCCGTCGTCGTCTTCGTCTGCTTCATCTTCCTGCTTGGTCTCGTCGCGGAGTTCTCGAAGCGCGGCACGAAGTTCGGCGCGTACTTCGATGACTTCATGTCCCGGATTCCGGGGCTCGGCTCCGTCTACACCTCGTTCAACGAGATGTCCGAAATTATGCTGGATTCGGACACCGACAGCTTCCAGGAAATCGTCCTCGTCGAGTACCCCGGCGAGGGGTCGTACACGGTCGCGTTCAAGACCGCCGAGACGCCGTCCGTCATCGAGCGCGACACCGGCCACGAAGACATGGTGACGCTGTTCATGCCGATGGCACCAAACCCCGTGATGGGCGGGTTCGTCATCCACGTCTCTCGTGACCGCGTCGTGGACGTCGACATCACCGTGGAGCAGGGACTTCGCTCGATCGTCACCTCCGGAGTCGCGCTCACCGACAGCGACGACGGTCCCGACCTGCGCGGGCTCAGCCCGGACGAGATGGAGACGCTCGGTAGCATCAAACGCATCGAACAACACATCGAACCCGGGCAAGAGCGAGCAGTCACGGACGAGGGCGAGGACACCGATGCGCGGGTCGAAGAGTACGACACCGAAGTCGCCCCCGAACACTCCGATACGCCCGACAAAATCGCCGACCGCGAGCGCACGGCCGAACGCGAGGAGACCGACACAGTCCCGGCCGAGGCGGCAAAGCGAGACAGCGACACGGATGAGACCGACCCACCCCCCGCCGAGCTGGCAGACCGCGACGACGCGACCCGCGAGCCGACGACCGACACGCCGGCAGAACGCGCCGGCCGCCGCGACGACGACACCGAGACGTGACCGGTCGCTTCGAACTCCGCGATCACACCGCTGATGTTGCGGTCGCGGCCCGCGGATCGACCCTCGATACTGCCTTTGCCGCGACCGCCGACGGCCTGACTGCGGCGATGTGTGACGACTACCCGCCCGGCGGCGGCCGGTTTGAACTCGCCGTCCGGGAGTCCACGCTGGAGACGCTGCTGTTCTCGTATCTGGACGAGCTCATCTACCAGCGCGACGTGCGCGGCGTCCTCCCCTGTGACCACGCCGCCGCCGTGACCGGGACGGCCGACGAATGGGAGATCACGGCGAGCGCGCGCGGACTCCCGCTTGACGCGGTCGCCGCCCGCGGGGTGAAAGCCGTCACGTACTCACAGCTCTCCGTCACCCGGACCGACGACGGCTGGGAGACGTACGTGGTCTTCGACGTCTGAGAGCGAAAGCTATTCCGCCGCGCCGCGAGGAGTCTCGCCATGAGCGACGACGACGAGACGTTTGAGGCGGGCGGCTACACCCTCCACCGCCGCCGCGAGTTCGTCTGGGAACTCCCCAAACAGGGAGACATGCGCGTTCCGGCCCGCGTGCTCGCGAGCCGCGACCTCTTGGAAGAAATCTCAGAGGACCGCACCATCGAACAGCTCCGGAACACGACCCACCTGCCGGGCGTCACCGACTACGCCATCTGTATGCCCGACGGCCACCAGGGGTACGGCTTCCCCGTCGGCGGGGTGGCCGCCATCGATGCCGAAGATGGCTGTATTTCGCCGGGAGCGGTCGGCTACGACATCAACTGCCTTCCGAAGGATACCGAGGTCACGCTCTCGTTCGGGCGTCGGGCTCCTATCGAGACGCTGGACCGACGGTTCGAGGATGAACAGGCCGTCGTCGCGACCGGTGAGGACCGAGTCAACTCTCAGATTCAGCTGTTCACGGAATCTAAACCAACAGAGGTGTTCCGGGTGACGACCACGGACGGGGATACTGTCCGTGCGACTGCCGACCACCCGTTCATGACTCCCGATGGGATGGTGGAACTCGATGAGCTCGACACCGGAGATACCGTACTCACTAGTGGCTTCGTGGGCGTTGTGGACGAACAGCCAGAAGAGTTCACCCTACTGGACGAGAGCGACTTCGAAGACGAGAACCACCAGCTCGTCAGCCACCTCACCGAACAGGATTTACTTCCGCTCCGGTCAACCGACGATGCGTTCGCCCGGCTGCTGAAACTCGTTGGCTTCCACACGGGGGATGGTTCGTTCTCGGGGGCTCAAAGCTGGTTCTACGCCGACCGTGAGGACCTCGAAGCGATTCGTGACGATATCTCGGCGCTCGGCTTCTCCCCGTCGCCAGTTTACGAACGCGAGCGCGACCATCAGGTAAATGAAACCGAATTCTCGCGGACAGAGCACAGCGTGAAGGTCGGCGCAAGAGGGTTCAACAAGCTTCTCACGAAACTTGGTGCGCCGAGGGGGCCGAAAGTCGAATCCGGATTCACCACTCCAGCGTACTTCGACCGACTGACCGACTGGCAACGTGCCCTGTATCTGTCTGCGTACTTCGGGGCGGAGATGAGTGCGCCGAGTGCACAACACGACAAGAATCTCTACTGTCCGAAGGTCTCACAGAATCGTGAACGGGCGGTCGCGGATGCAGGCGAGCAGTTCATGCACGAGGTCGCTGATGCACTCGACTCGCTCGGCATCGAGACAAACACGGTCGAACGGTTTGAGGCCGACTCGCGCGACGGTGTTGAGCGACTCCGCGTTGGTATCAAGAACGATTCGGAAAACCTCATTCAGTTCTTCTCGACTGTCGGCTACCGATACAACGAGCACAAACAACAGGAGGCTGCCGCTGCGATGCAGTATCTAAAGCGGAAAGAACACACCATCGAACGCCGGGCCGAAATTGCAGCCGAGGTTGCCACCCGTGCTGACGGCGGTACGCCCGTCAGTACGCTCCGTGCCGAGTACGACATCAACGACCGATTCATTGAGCGAAGCGCGTGGAGTGGCCGAAGCGGTCGTCCACGTCCTCCAGCCGACTTTCCGGACTACGAGGAGTTCCGTACGGAGGTGTCGGTGCGCCCCGACAATACGGTCCAAACAGCGATCGAACAGATCGAGTTGGCTGGAGCTGAACCGGTTTATGATATCGGCGTCGAACAC
>Ga0209946_1001075_pt1 | contig 11203 bp, 10 predicted proteins | sample SalPon2_A_H2O_MG_FD_185704 | JGI IMG/M metagenome (GOLD analysis project Ga0209946, IMG submission 185704) | Salt pond water microbial communities from South San Francisco under conditions of wetland restoration - Salt Pond MetaG R2_A_H2O_MG... | ecosystem: Environmental > Aquatic > Non-marine... | reverse complement strand
CCGGGAAGGTTTCGGTGATCAGCGCTTCGCCGCGCGACCACAGATAGATCGCATCGGCGCGGCGCACCAGCTGAGCGCGGATGCCGTCCCATTTCCACTCGAGCTGCCAGTCGTCGATCGCACCCAGGGCATCGGCCGGATCCTCCTCCAGCGGATGGGCAAGAAAGAACGGGTAGGGGCGTGAGGCGTCCTCCTGCCCCGATCGCGGGTCGAACAGCCCCTCGAAAAAACGCGGTTCCGGCTGCCATTGCCCCATCATGCGGTGGGCAATCACCGGTCGGGGCAGACCGCTGGCCCGCGCGAGTGCCCGCTCCACCAGCGTCTGCGAGACACCAACGCGCAGTGCGCCGGTGAGCAGTTTGGTGTGGACAAAGCGGCTGGCCTCGTCGAGCTCGCGCCAGGCCGCCGTGACCGCGTCGCGGCGTTGCTCGTCGTCGAGATCACGCAGCGCCTGGATGCGTGTCTCGACCCAGTGGGCGAGCCCCGGATCGGGCGGCGTGACCGCATCGGCATCCGACTCGAGCATGAGCGCCACAGTCTCGGCAAGATCACCGACATGTTGATGGGTTTCTTCCACCAGCCAGTCCGGCAGCTCGGCCATCTCCGCCAGCCAGCCGCGAAGCTGGACCGGCCCGATCAGCCGCTTCAGGCGTCGCCCACTCAGAAAGTACACCGCCCAGGCGCCATCGGCGGCCGAGGCCTGCTCGAAATACCGCGCCATGGCGGCCACCTTGGCGTTGGTGCCGCGTTGTTCGTCGAGCTCGCGGAACAGATCGGCAAACGCCTGCATCAGCCGTCCTCCCCGACGTCGCCGTAGAGCGTTGCCAGCGGGCGGGCGGCGCGGCCACGTTCGTTCAGATAGCGCACCAGCTCGTCAGCGCGCCCATGGGTGGTCAGGATCTCGCGGGCGCCGCTGTCTTCGATGGTCTGCAAAAGCCCCGGCCAGTCGACATGATCCGAGATGACAAAGCCGCGATCGTAACCGCGACGGCGGCGATTGCCCCGTATGCGCATCCAGCCCGAAGCAAAGCCGAGTGAGGGCCGACGAAACCGCCGCATCCAGGTGGACCCGGCCGCGCTGGGGGGCGCGATCACCAGCGCGCGGCCGTAGTCCTCGTCGCCGGGGGCCTCGCTGACCCGGTAGGCGGGCGGCAGATCGATGCCGGCCTCGCGGTAGTCCTCGGTCAGCGGAGCGACGGCGCCGTGCAGGTAGATTGGGCCGGGATGCGGGTCGGGCAGCGCCGCCATCAGTCGCTGAGCCTTGCCCAGGGCATACGAGAACAGCACGGTGGTCTGCCCGTTGGCTGCGTTGTCCTGCCACCACTGGTGGATCGCCGCGGCGACTGATTCCACCGACGGCCAGCGGTAGACGGGCAGGGCGAAGGTGGCTTCGGTGATGAAGGTATCGCAGGGCACCGGTTCGAAGGGCGCACAGGTCGGGTCGGGATCGCGCTTGTAGTCGCCCGATGCCACCCAGACCTCGCCGGCATGCTCGACGCGGATCTGCGCCGAACCCAGGACATGGCCGGCCGGGTGGAAGCTTACCTTCACCGGCCCGAACGCCAGCGACTCGCCGGCGTCCACGCTGTTCAGGCAGGCCTTGCCGCCCAGCCGACGGCGTATCAGCCCCGCTCCTGCCCGCAGGCTCCAGTAGGCATCGCTGCCGGGGCGGGCGTGATCGGCGTGGGCATGGGTGATCAGCGCGCGTGGCACCGGCCGCCAGGGGTCGATATGGAAATCACCAGCGGCGCAGTAGAGGCCGTGGCGGGTGGGCTGGATGAGTGGGGCTGTCATAATGGTGATTGTAACGCGGCACGAGGAATCGGTTGATGAAAACGCTCGATGACAGCGCCAATGTTCTGGTGGTCGGGGCCAGTGGCGGGATCGGTGCAGCGCTTGTGGAGCGCCTGCTTGCTGGCACGTCGGCGCGGCGGGTCTGGGCGGCTACCCGCACGCCCGATCATCCCCGTCTTCAGGCCCTGCGCGCGACCCATGGCGAGCGTTGCGCACCGCTGGCCGTGGATATCCTCGATGAGCACAGCATTGCGACCATGGCGGCGACGCTGCGCTCGGATGAGCCCCGGCTGCATTTGCTGATCAATGCCTTCGGCCTGCTCCACGACGAGGCGCGGGAGATCTGGCCGGAAAAGCGTGTCGAATCCATCAGTGTCGACGGGATGCTCGCGAACTATCGGATCAACACCCTTGCCCCGGCACTGATCGCCCGCGAGTGTCTGGGGCTACTCAACCACTCGCAGCGGGCGGTGTTCGCCAGCCTGTCTGCACGGGTGGGCAGCATCGGGGACAATCGGCTGGGCGGCTGGTATGCCTATCGCACCAGCAAGGCGGCGCAGAATATGCTCACCCGGGATCTGTCCATTGAGTGCGCACGCCGGGCGCGTCGGGTGATCTGTCTGGCGCTGCATCCGGGGACCACCGGGACCGGGCTGTCCGAGCCCTTTCAGGCGCGCGTCCCCGAGGGCAAGCTGTTCAGTCCCGATTTTGCCGCCGGCAAGCTGCTCGAGCGGATCGATGCCGCCACACCGGCGGACAGCGGCGGTTTTTTCGCCTGGGACGGCGCCCCGATTCCCTGGTAGCGGCGGGCTAGCCGGCGGCGGACTGTGCCGCCAGCGCCTCGGCGACCACCCCGCTCAACCGCTTTGCCATGGGCATGTGCAGGAACTCGTTCGGCCCGTGGGCGTTGGAACCGGGCCCGAGCACACCGGTCACCAGAAAACGGGCGGCCGGGAAATGCCCGCCGAGCAGGTTCATCAGCGGAATACTGCCGCCCTCACCCATGAACACCGCCGGCTGGCCGAACCAGTCGCGCGCGCTTGCCCCCAGACTGTCACCCAGCCAGCCGGCAAATGCCGGTGCATTCCAGCCATTGGCGCCGCCCGCGGCACGGAATGCCACCTCGGCGCCCTGCGGTGGGTCAGCGGTGAGCATTTGCTTGAGTGCACGGGTGGCCGCCTCGGCGTCCACCGTGGGCGGCAAGCGCAGGGACAGTCTCAGCGTGGTCCCCGGGCGCAGCACGTTGCCCGCCTCGGCGCGGGGGGGCAGACCGTCGGCACCGATCACCTCGAGGGCGGGGCGCCACGTGCGATTGAGGACCAGCGTCGCGGGCGATTCGCCATCGGGCCGGGTCGCACCGGCGTAGGGATACTTGCCGGCCAGGCCCGAGCCGATCACCTCGGCGGCTCGCTCGGCCTGTTCCACCCGCTCGGCGGGGATGTCGGCCTGTAGTGCCGGCACGCGGATCGCGCCGGTGGTGGCGTCCTCGATTCGCTCGAGCAGGGCCCGGGCAATGCGAAAGCTCGAGGGGACCACGCCGCCGGCATCCCCCGAGTGAACGCCCTGCTCGAGCACGCGCACGCTCAGATCACCAGCCGCCATCCCGCGCAGTGAAGTGGTGACCCAGAGCTGCTCGTAATTGGCGCAGCCCGAATCGAGGCACACCACCAGCCCCGGCTGACCCAGACGCGGGCCAAGGTGCTCGATGTAGGCCGGCAGGTCGGGGCTGCCGCTCTCCTCGGCACATTCGATCAGCAACATGCAGCGCGGGCAGGGCACGCCCTGCTCATGCAGCAGCCGGACGGCCTCGAGTGACGAGAAGACCGCGTAGCCGTCGTCCGCTGCGCCGCGGCCATAGAGCCGGTCGCCCTCGACCACGGGCGTCCAGGGGCCCTTGTCACTGTCCCAGCCGCTCGCCTCGGGCTGCTTGTCGAGATGGCCGTAGAGCAGGCTCTCGCCGGGCCCGGTCCCCGGTATATCCACCCATAGCAGGGGCGTGCGGCCCGGCAGCCGGATCACCTCGATCCGACTACCCGCCGGTGCCTGATCGCGACACCAGGCCTCAACATGCGCCACCGCCGCGTCGATGTGCCCGTTGGCCGCCCAGTCGCTGTCGAAAGCGGGGGACTTTGCCGGGATGCGGATGAATGACTCGAGCGCCGGGCGGATATGCTCGCGCCAGTCCGACTCGACCATGGCCTGTGCCTGTTGCAGATTGAGAGTGCCGCTCATGAACGTGCCTTGCTGGTAGGTGGAGGATTGGACGGATCGGTCGGTCGCCGGGTTCCTACAGCGGCCAGACCCGCGGGATGATCAGCAATGCCACCGCCATCACGATCAGATTGAGGGGCAGACCGAAGCGCACGTAGTCGCCGAACCGGTACCCGCCCGGGCCAAAGACCATGAGGTTGGTCTGATAGCCGATGGGCGTGGCAAAGGCCGCGGACGCCGCGATCATGAGGGTGACGGTGAACGGCGTGGATGACACGCCGAGGGAGTCCGCCGTGGCCATGGCAATGGGAAAGATCAGCACGGCCGCGGCGTTGTTGGTGATCATCTCGGTGGTGATGAGGGTCAGCGCGTAGATCGCGGCAAGTGCGACCAGCGGCCGGTCCGCCGTGATCGCAATGACTTGGCTGCCGATGACCGCGGCGGCGCCGCTGTTGTCCATGGCCTGGCCGATGCCCAGCGCCGCGCCGATGACCAGCAGGACGTTCCAGTTGATGTTGCGAATGGCCTCGCCCAGCTCGACACAGCGGACAACGACCAGTGCCGTGGCCGCGAGCAGCGCGGCGTTGAGCATGCTCATCCAGGGGCTCGCGGCGAGCGCGACCATGGCGACCAGCACGGGAATGGCCAGGGCCGCCTTGTGATGCTGGGGTGGCGCGGAGTTCTCGACACCGCTGACCAGATAGAAGTCGCGGGCATCGCGCTGGCGGCGGACGAAGCTGGAGTGGGTCTCGAGCAGTAGCGTATCGCCGGGGCGCAGGACGATGTCACCGATTTTCCCGGGTAACTGGCGCCCGCCGCGGGCCACTGCGATGACCGCGGCTTGGTAACGCTCGCGAAAGCGGCCCTCACGGATGCTGCGGCCGGCCAGCGGGCAGGCCTCGGAGACCACCGCCTCGACCAGACAGCGCTCGCGGCGGGGCTCGCTCAGATCCTCCACGGCGCGCGTGGCGGGCCGCAGTCCGCGCATCTTGTGCAGATCGACCACCGATTCGAGAACACCGACAAAGACCAGTCGGTCGCCGGCGCTCAGACGCTCGGTGGGCCCCACCGCCGGGATGATGTCGCCATCGCGCTCGATTTCGGCGAGGAAAAGCCCGGGCAGATGGCGCAGACCGGCCTCTTCGATGCGCTTGCCGACCAGCGGTCCGTCGCGGATCACCTCGACCTCGACGGTGTATTGTCGCGGGTCGAGCCGGTCGGTGCCCGGATCGCGTCGATCGGGCAACAGCCGCGGCGAGGCCAGCAGCAGATAGACAAGCCCCGCCACGGTGGCCGGCACTCCCACCCAGGCAAGATCAAACAGCCCCAGGCCCGGCATGCCGTGGCCATCCCGGGCGAGCTCGTTGATGATCAGGTTAGTGCTGGTGCCGATGAGCGTGCAGGTGCCGCCCAGGATGGCCGCGTAGCTGAGTGGTAGATAGAGCCGCGAGGCGGGCAGATCGAGTCGCCGTGCCAGATCGTCCACCACCGGCAGGAATACCGCGACGATCGGTGTGTTATTGAGAAATGCGCTGAGTCCGGCCACCGGTGTCAGAAGGCCCAGCTGGGCCGAACGCAGCCCCCGCGAGCGGGCGATCAACGGCTCGGCGATCATCGCCACGGCGCCGGTGCGCGTCAGCCCCGACGCCACCACGAAGAGCAAGCCCACGGTGATCAGACCGCTGCTGCCAAAACCCTCGGCGGCGCTGGCCGCATCCAGCAGTCGGTCACTGCCGCTGAGGGCGGTCGCCGTCACCAGCACGGCCAGTGCGGCGAACAGCACGCCCACGGGCGAGCCAATGCCGCTGGCGAGGGCGCCCAGCACCGAGAGCACCACGGCGATCGTCAGCCAGCCTTCCCAACCCATCGGCATCACTCCGTTGCCGTGCTCGCTGCCGGCGTAATTTCGGCCGGTGTCGCCCTGCGCCAGCCGCCGGGCGCCGGGTCGGTGGTCGGTCCGGTGCCAAGCAGATGAGCGATGATCTCCAGACCGGTTATGGCAGCCGGCCCCGGTCGGCTGAAAAACCGATTGCCGTCAAGGAGATGGACTTCACCGCGCTGAACCGCGGGGAGCTGGCTCCAGCCGGGGTGCTGTTGCAGTCGCGCGAGCCCGGCCTGTGCACCGGCGAGCGATTGTCCGCAGGGTAGCACCAGTATGTGCGACGGCGCGACAGCGCGTACCTCGTCCCAATCGATGACCACTGAGTGATCACCGGGGGCATTCAGCGGCTGGCCGCCCGCGCTGACGATCATGTCCGGCACCCAGTGACCGCCCACGAACAAGGGCTCGGGCCACTCCACCGCCAGCACGCGGGGGCGGTCGCCGCGGCTGGCGGCAATCGCCCGGCGGCGTCGGTTGAGTGACGCGATCAGTTGCCGGCCCCGTTCCTCAACCCACGCGGCCGCCGCCACCTGACGGATATCTTCAAGCAGACCGTCGAGATCGCGGCCATCCAGCGCCAGCACCGAGGCATCGCCAATTGCCTCGGCGGTCAGGCTCGCCGGTGTCGCGGCACAGACATCGCAAAGGGACTGGGAGAGGATCAGGTCCGGGTTGAGGGCTTTCAGCGCGTCGGGGTCGGCCTGGAAAAGCGGTGCGCCCCGGGCCAGTCGATCGCGGACCTCGCGGTCAATCGCGGCCGGATCGGTCTCGGTGGTATCCAGCGCCGCCAGGCTGACCCGGGGCCGGTCCATCAGCGCCGGTGGTTCGTCGCATTCCGCGGAAATGCCCACCAGTTGATCGCCCAGCCCCAGTGCCGCGACGATCTCGGTGGCACCGGGCAGCAGTGAGACAATACGCCGGGACATGGTAAGCGTGGATCAGCGCCGGCGTCGCTGGCTCGAGTCGTGACGATCGATCCAGGCCTGGCGGCTGTGATGGGACTCCAGCTCGCGGCGCAACCGCTGCTCGAATGCACGCGACTCGAGCTCCTGGTCGATCTGGCCGCGTAGCGCGTCGAGCGCTTCCCGGCTCAAGGCTTTTAGATCAATGCTTCGCTTCAATGATAGGTCCTGTTGGCGTGGAGAGTGGCGTCAGCGATTGAAACGCTCGGCGAGTTGCTCGAGCTTTTCCCGTCGTTGTCGGGCCTCGGCCTCCTCGGCCTGCTGGCGTTTGCGCTCGGCATTGCGCTGTTTCTGCTCGGTGCGCTGCTCGCGGGCGCGCGCGATGGCCGATTCCGTGACCGCCTCGACGGCCTCGCCGTGCAGATTGATCCGGTCATGGCCGGCGATGATGGCATCCAGATAGGCCGGTGCCCGCGTGTACCGCGCCAGTGCCTGACGAATGAGCCAGTTGGGGACCGGCTCGTCGCGGTGCTCGGCATCGACCGCGGCGCGCAGGGCCTTCTCGATACCGATCTCCAGGGGGCGGATCCGATCGCGTTTGCGCGCAAAGCAATCGGGGTAGCGCTGACTGAGCTCGTTGAGGAATGCCCGGGTGCGCTCGGCACGCCGTTGCCTCTGGCGATTGGAATTGGACATGGCTAGAGCATACTCGATGCGGATATGGGTCAACAGACCGCCGGTCGGGTTGTATGATGCCGGTATGAACAAGGCGACGGCAAAGGTGGACTCGATGAAAGCAGAGCCGGTGATCCCCAAGCAAGAGCTCCTGCAGATTCTTGAAGACAATCCCTTCGAGCACCTCTCGAGCAGTGTCCATGTCATGGACAATCAGCGTGGCAGCGGCCACGAGCTGGCCGGCGTGTCCCTGTACTCCAACGCCCGCGGCTGGATGGCGCAGGTCAACTGGCGGGCGATCGTCGATGCCGACGAGATCACGCTGCGCGTGGGCGATGGGGACAGCGGCGAGCGGGCCTATGAATTGCGTGACGCGGACCACTTCCGGCTTGCGGTCGGCGATGACGGCGGAGATCCGGTCAGTGCCGACGAGGTCTCGGCACTGGTGGCGCAGTCCCCGCTGGCCAAGAGTTGGGAGGAGGACGTCGTCGGCGTGCTCAAGGAATCCCGCGAGCGCCAGGCAACCGTGCACTGACGTGGAAACGCTCACCGGCGACCTGCGCGAGCGGTTCCGCGCAGCGGCCGCCGATCTGCCCGGCCGTGACGAGGCGGTCTATGCGGCCGCCGGGCGGGATCCCGCCGATCCAGTTCTGGGCCTGGGGCCGGTTGATGCGCCGATTGCGTTTTTCGGCCGTGACCCGGGGCGCGATGAGGTGCATGTCGGTGCCCCGTTCATTGGCGTCGGGGGCCGTCAGGTCCGTCGCGTGCTCCACGAGCGCCGGTTCAATACGCCGTTCGGTGATACCGCCGCGGCGCTGACCGCCGGCGAGGCGTATTTCTGGGCCAACACGGTTCCCTACAAACCGCTGGGCAACAAGGCCTGGCCCATGACCGTCAAGCGGCGCTTTCGCCCACTGGTTGCCACGGTTCTGCTTGAGCAGTGGCACGGGCGCGAGGTGATCACCCTGGGGCGCGAGGCCTTTTTCTGGTTCGGCCTCGGCCAATCCGCCACCGAGCGCCGCCGTCTCGAGGATCACTGGCGGCTCGAGGAGCGGTTCACCCGTTCGCTGGATCTGGATTTTCAGGGTGAGGGCGGAGCTAGGCGGTCCCTGCGGCTGCATCCGCTGCCTCATCCCTCGCCGCTCAATGCCACCTGGTTCAAACGCTTCCCCGGTCTGCTGGCGGCGCGCCTGGATACCCTGGAGGGCGCCTCGTGACCGCGCTGGACTGGGCCGGGCAGACCACACATTCCCTGCGTGAGCACATCGACGAGCGCAGTGTTGCGTTACTGCCGCTGGGCGCGATTGAACAGCACGGCGCGCATCTGCCCCTTGCCACCGATACATGGATTGCCGACGGGTTGGCGGAGGCGGCGCTGCAGCGCTGCGACGAAGCCCTGCAGGTGCTGCGCCTGCCCACGCTGGCGCTGGGCCAGGGCCTGGAGCACATGGACTGGCCGGGCACACTGGCCCTGTCGGCGACCACCCTCGAGGCGCTGCTCTACGACATCGGCGCGTCGCTGGCCCGTGCCGGGTTGCGTCGGGTGGTGATGTTCTCGGCGCATGGCGGCAACCTGGCAACGCTCGCCACCGCAGCGTTACGCCTGCGGCGCGACTTTGACCTGCTGGTGGTGCAGGCCTGCTATTTCGACTTTCCGCCGCCTGCCGACGCACTGACTGCCCGGGAGGCGCGTGAGGGCCTGCACGGCGGGGCGCTGGAAACCGCGCTGATGTGGCACTTCGCGCCGCAACACGTGGACGCCCGGGCTCTGGCGTATCATGCCTCGGTGGAGTTCGAGGCGCTGGCGGGGTTCGAGTGGATCGGTGCCGAGACGCGCCCGGCGCGGTTTGCCTGGCTGGCGAGTGACCTCAACCGTGTCGGGGTCTGCGGCGACGCCCGGGCCGCGGATGCCGCGCTCGGTGCCCGGCTGGCCGCTCATTATGCCGATGGCCTGGCCCGTGTCCTTGCCGAAGCGGCGGATTTTCCTCTGACGTGTCTGGCGCCGGCCGGTCCGCCGCCGAATCAGCGCTAGCGCGACTGCTGACCCACCGATCCGGATACCACACCGTCAAGCCAGTGGCCCGCGCGCTCGGCCTTGGTGGTCAGGTAGCGCTCGTTGTGGCGGTTGAGCGCGCCATGAATGGCCTCACGCCCCGCAATCTCGATACCGTGGCGCTCCAGCGCGGCGATCTTTCCGGGGTTATTGGTCATCAGGCGCACCCGTTCGATGCCGAGATCATCGAGCATGGCGGCCGCCACCTCGTAGCGGCGCTCGTCGGCGCCGAAGCCGAGCAGTCGGTCGGCGTCGACCGTGTCGAGCCCCGTATCCTGCAGGCCGTAGGCGCGCAGTTTATTGGCAAGGCCAATACCGCGGCCCTCCTGGGCCAGGTACAGCAGAATGCCGCCGCCCTCATCGGCGATCGTGCCGACCGCGCTGCGGAGCTGCTCGCCGCAGTCACAGCGCAGCGAGCCGAACAAATCCCCGGTCAGGCACGCCGAGTGCATGCGAAGCGCCGGCGTGTCGGGCCATTGTTCGGGATCACCGACCATCAGCGCGACGTGCTCGAGCAGTCCGTCCGCCTCGCGGTAGAGGATGAAGCGCGACTGCTCCGAGTCGGACAGCGGGACGCGCGCCTCGCTGATGCGCTCGGGCTGGCGGGCATTCTCGACCCCGGCCGCGTGGATGTCGGCGATATCGATCGAGAGGATCTCGCCGGCGCGGATGTCGCCGTGCAGCTGATGGTCATTGGCGGTGGCGTCGATGGCGATCAGGGCGGGCAGCAACGTGGTCTGGCGGGCCAGTTCGAGCGCCGCCTGTTCATCGTCACGTGCGTCGCGGGCCGGCGCGGTGGCATGGCGCGTGGTCAGGTCACCAGCCAGGGTCACCGCGGTCTCGACCCCGTCGTCCCTACCCAGCGCGATGGCCAGGTCCTCCCCGGAGGGGGTCTCCATGCCGATTGCCCGGGCCCGGTGGCGGGTCATCAGCAATCGGGCCTCGCCGGAGGCGAGCGCCCGGCCTCGCGCCATCAGGCTGCGGCTGAGGTTCTCCAGCGCCAGTATCAGCATGGCTCCGTCCGGGTGAGTGACGTGGACAGGTTCACCCCGTCTGAGGTCGATCAGTGCGCGCCGAATGCGCTGCATGCCTGCTCCTTGAATCGATTTCTCGCAATAGACCGCTGATGCCTGCAACAATTCCGTCACGATGACACAGCATACCCGATCCGCCGGATCGACCCCATCGCCGATGGACTGGCAGGCGTTGCTCGCCCACTGCCGCCAATCGCCCCTGGCCGATGGTGCGCCCGCGGCCGGCGTGCCGGCGGATATCGACGGGCTGGATGCCAGGGGCGTGGCGCGTGCGCTGACAGACCGCTACGCCCCGCTGCTTGCCCCCGTCGGGGAACGGCCGCGGGTTGTCGCTCAGCTGGGTCAGAGTCTCGATGGCCGGATCGCCACCGCCAGCGGCCATTCCCACTATGTCACCGGTGCCGCCGACCGCGCCCATCTGCATCGCCTGCGCGCCCTCTGCGATGCGGTGCTGGTCGGCGCCGGAACGGTCGCCGCGGATAACCCGCGTCTCACCGTGCGTGCGGTGCCGGGCCCCAATCCGGTGCGCGCGGTGGTCATGAGCCGGCCCGGGCTGCCCGCCGATGCGGCACTGTTCGGTGATGGGGCCGCGCCGACCTGGGTGCTCACCGGTCTGAATGCCCGCGCGCCGGCGGCGGACCGCCATTTTGCT
>Ga0209946_1001072_pt1 | contig 11220 bp, 8 predicted proteins | sample SalPon2_A_H2O_MG_FD_185704 | JGI IMG/M metagenome (GOLD analysis project Ga0209946, IMG submission 185704) | Salt pond water microbial communities from South San Francisco under conditions of wetland restoration - Salt Pond MetaG R2_A_H2O_MG... | ecosystem: Environmental > Aquatic > Non-marine... | reverse complement strand
ACCTCGGTAACAACGTCTTTGTGATGGTCGAGACCGACCATCTCTACGACCCGGAGACGATCCGGACGATCGATCGGCTCGACAGGCGATACGCGGCGAGCGACGAGTTCACCAGCGTCACCAGCCTCGCGGACGTCGTTCGCCAAGGCAACGGCGGTGAGATCCCGTCTACCGAACGCGAGGTGCGCGCGTCGATCCGCCGCGTTGAGGCGATGGACCCAAGCGCTGCAGCGCTCGTCAGCAACGTCAACCCTGACCGTGAGACCGCGCTCATCGTCGCGACCTACGGCGAAGTCGACGTTCCCGACTCCGAAGACCAGTACTTCGGCTTCCTTCCGGGGACCGCCGCGGGCTACGTCACGGGCGAGGTCGCCGATGCGACCGACCACGTCCGCGTGCCGCCGAACGTCGACGTCACGGTCACCGGCGCGCCCGTCTTCGAGAACGCCGCGTTCGGCCTGATGCTTCCAGAGATGATCCAGCTGTTCGCTGTCGCGTTCGCGATCATCTTTACCGTCGTCTTCCTCGTGATGCGCGGCCGGCTCTACCGCACGTGGAAGGTGTTCTTACCGGTCGGGACCGCGATGGTCTCGCTCGTGTACATGCTCGGGATGATGGGCATCGTCGGGTTCAATTTCAACGCGATCATGCTTGGGGTGTTGCCCATCGCGTTGGGGTTGGGAATCGACTTCAGCCTCCAGTTACACACACGCTACATCGAAGAGCGCGAAAAGGGGCGCGAACCGGTTGACGCCGCGGGCGCGGCCGCCCGCACCACCGGCAACACGCTGCTTCTGGCGATGGCGACGACGTCCATTGGCCTCGGCGCGCTGTTGGTCTCTGCTGTGCCCCCAACGCGCCAACTGGGCGCGACCGCCGCCTTCGGCGTGATCGCGGCGACCGGGTTGTCACTCACCCTGCTCGTCGCGTTGTTGGTCCACTTCGACGACGACGAGTACGAGTTGGTGGCCGGTTCCGCTGACTCGTCCGCTGACACGCCGGCTGCAGCCACCGACGGTGGTGAGCCGACCGACGGCGACGATCCGACCGACGACACATCACCGGACGAGCGCGAGCCGCTCGACCCACCGTCAGCAGACGGCGGCGGTGGTGACGGACCGGCCCCCGAACCCTCGGCCAGTGGCGGTGACCGAGCCGGTTCGGACGAGGCGTCTGGGGGCGTCGTCGGCAGCGACGAACCCGCCTTCGAGCGCTTTATCGGCGCGCTCTCGGGCGGTATTGCTGCCGCGCCGCTCTTAGTGCTCTTGTTGATGGTCGGGGCTATTGGCGGCGGGGCGGCCGTCTATCACGACGTGCCGACCACCCAGGAGATGCTCGACTACTGGCCGGACATCGAACAACGCGACGACCTCGAAAGTCTCGAGGACACAGCAGAGAGCCCGAGTGTGATGTACCTCGTCGTCGAGGGGAAAGACGCCTACTCGCCGACGACGTTCGAACGCGCCTCGGCGTTCGAGACCGAAATCGAGGACCATCCGGACGTGAACGCAGCGATGAGTCCGGTGACCGCCGTCGAGATGGCTAACGGCGGGGAGATCCCGGAGAGCCGTGCGCGTGTGATCGACCTCACCGAACAGCAGGCTGCCTCCGAGCTCATGCCGGTCGGGAGTCGTACGGAGACACCGGACCGGTTCATCATCCAGCTCTTCGTCGCCGACATCGAAGGCGAGGAGGTCAGGCACCTGATCGACGACACCGAGGCGATAGCTGATAAGCACCTCTCGACCGAGCGGACGGCGGTGACCGGCAAGCCGGTTGTCAACCGGAACGTCATCGAGAACGTGACCTCTGGGCGCGATCCGATGACGATACTGAGCTTCGGGATGGCGACGATCTTCCTCGCGTTAGCGCTCCGATCGCTGCGCGAGTCCGTGTTGCTCGTCGTCAGCGTCGCGATCAGCGCGGTGATGTTGATCTCGATGGCGATGTACACCTTCGGGATCCCGTGGAATCCACTCACCGTCGCGACCGGCTCAATCGCGCTCGGTGCCGGGATCACCTACGGGATCCACGTCCACGAGCGGTTCAAAGAGGAGTTGTTCACGCACGGGTCGACGCCGACCGAGGCGATGCGCGAGGCGATGGTGCGAAAATCGCGTCCGGTCATCGGCTCTGGTACGACCACGCTGTTCGGGTTCGGCGCGCTCGGGATCTCACAGTTCCCGGTGCTCGCGAACTTCGGCATTGCGGTCGCACTCGCGATGACGTTCGCGCTTGTGACCGCGTTCGTGTTCCTCCCGGCGGCCGCGCTGGTGTTGGCGACCCGGACGAACACGTACGCGACCGCCTGAGCCGACCCGACGACGGTCGTCTCAAGACCACCCGACGCGTTTTTTGATCCTCATGCACACGCTTCGTGCGAAGCGTTAACAGCGTCGACTCCCACCAGTACATATGGGAACGAACGGGTCTCCGGGCGAACCGCCGACGCTCTCCGCGCTGCTCGGGGCGGTCCCCGACAGCGTCTGGCAGTACACGGCGGTCGCTGCCGCCGTCGTCATCGGCGTCGCGGTGTTGCGTCAGAGCCTCGTCTTCGGCGTCGGCGTGCTCGCGATCCTCCTTGCACTCGTCACCGTCGCCAGCGCGGTCGAGGTCGTCGACGCCTACGAGAAGGAGGCGCTCACCGTCTTCGGCGAGTACCGAAAGCTGTTGTCACCGGGTGTCCACCTGATTCCGCCGTTCGTCTCGCGGACGTACGCGTTCGATATGCGGACACAGACACTCGACGTGCCTCGTCAGGAGGCGATAACCCGGGACAACTCGCCGGTGACTGCCGATGCGGTCGTCTACATCAAGGTGATGGACGCAACGCGTGCCTTCCTCGAGGTCGATGACTACAAGAAAGCGACCTCGAATCTCGCACAGACGACGCTCCGGGCTGTCCTCGGCGACATGGAGCTCGACGATACGCTCTCGCGACGCGAGCAGATCAACGACCGGATCAACGAGGAGCTCGACGAACCGACCGATGAGTGGGGGATCCGCGTCGAAGGCGTCGAGGTGCGCGAGGTGAGCCCCTCTACCGATGTCAAGCGCGCGATGGAACAACAGACGTCCGCAGAGCGACGCCGTCGCGCGATGATTCTTGAGGCGCAGGGTGAACGACGCTCGGCGGTCGAACAAGCGGAAGGTGACAAACAATCCAACATCATCCGCGCACAGGGTGAAAAACAAAGCCAGATCCTCGAAGCACAGGGAGACGCCATCTCGACGGTGTTGCGCGCACGCTCGGCCGAGTCGATGGGTGAGCGCGCAATCATCGAGCGGGGGATGGAGACGCTCGCTGAGATCGGTCAGGGCGACTCAACCACGTTCGTCGTGCCACAGGAGCTCACCAGCCTCGTGGGTCGCTACGGGAAGGGACTCTCTGGGTCGGACGCCCAACAGATGGAGGGGCTCGAGGGCCGCGAGTTCGACGACGACACCCGCGCCATGCTCGGGCTCGACGACATCGACGAGATGCTTGAGGAGCTCGAGACGGTCGGTGACGACGAGGCGGCCGTCACAGACGCGGCCGTCCCCGATGCCGACGGCGACGAACTCGAGCGCGAGGCGGACCGCGACGTGGAGTTGGAAACGGAGAGCGAGCGCCCCGGTCGGTGAGCGGCGGCTGCGACTCCCTCGACACGACGCGGTTGTGGTCGAATAGAATCCACGTTGGAGCTTCAGCGATCGCTTGCTATCTCTGCTTTCACTCCTCACCGATGGGCGCGGGGACGCCGTCGTCCGCCTCGAGCTCGAACGCCTGACGGAGCTCCCGAATCCGGTCGCGGATGTCTGCGGCGAGCTCGAACTCGAGGTTGCTCGCGGCTTCGTTCATCCGGTCTTCGAGCGTCTCGATCTGCGCACTCGCCTCGGCTTTGCTCTCGACGTCGTCGACGCGCACCGACGAGGTGTCGGTCTTCGAGCCTGGCAGGTTCGTTTCGCTGACCGGCTTGTCGATCGTCGTCGCCTCGTAGCCGTGCTCGTCGTTGTACTCGAGCTGGATCTCACGCCGCCGCTGGGTCTCATCGATCGCCGCCTGCATCGAGTCGGTCATTCGGTCGGCGTACAACACGACCTCGCCGTTGACGTTGCGGGCGGCCCGCCCCATCGTCTGGACGAGCGTTGTCGTCGAGCGGAGGAATCCCTCTTGATCGGCATCGAGGATCGCGACGAGGCTCACCTCCGGGATGTCGAGCCCCTCCCGAAGGAGGTTGATCCCGACGAGCACGTCGATGGTCCCGAGCCGGAGGTCGCGGATGATCTCGTGGCGTTCTAAGGTGTCGGTCTCGTCGTGCATGTACGCGACGTTGACGCCGGCCTCCTCAAAGTACTCGGTCAGGTCCTCTGCCATTCGCTTCGTGAGCGTGGTGACGAGGACACGCTCGTCGCGGTTGATTCGCTCGTCGACACGATCGAGGAGGTCTTCGACTTGGCCGGTCGCCTCGGTTATCTCCACTTTCGGGTCGACGAGATGTGTCGGCCGAACGATCTGTTCGACGACGTTCGCCGACTGCTCGCGCTCGTAGTCGCTGGGCGTCGCCGAGACGTACAGCGTCCGGTCGGTCTTCGCTTCGAACTCCTCGAAGGTGAGTGGGCGGTTGTCGTAGGCGGTCGGCAGCCGGAAGCCGTTCTCGACGAGTGAGTCCTTCCGGGACTTATCGCCGGCGAACTGCCCGCGGATCTGCGGGAGCGTCTGGTGTGACTCGTCGATCACGGTGAGAAAGCCGTCGGGGAAGTAATCGAGCAGCGTGTACGGCGCGTCGCCCGGGTCGCGGTCGTCCATGTGGACGGAGTAGTTCTCGATCCCCGAGCAGTACCCCGCCTCACGCAGCATCTCGACGTCGAAGGTGGTACGCTCTTCTATCCGCTGGGCGGCGACGAGGTCACCCTGTCGCTCGAAGTACCGCACGCGTTCGTCCATCAGCGTCTCGATCTCCGCTATTGCTTGCTCCAGCTGCTCATCAGGGATCGAGTAGTGTTCTGCGGGGTGGAGCATGACCGCCGGCTCCTCGCTTACGACCTCGCCTTTCATCGGGTCGACCTTCCGCATCCGGTCGATCTCATCGCCCCACAGCTCGACGCGCACCGCGTACCGGCCGTACATCGGATAGATCTCGACGGTGTCCCCGCGGACGCGGAAGGTCCCCTGAGTAAAGTCGACGTCGTTGCGCTCGTAGTTCAGGTCGACGAGCCGGGCGAGCAGCGTCTCGCGGCCCACTTGGTCGCCGACCGCGAGCTCTAGGGCCATCTCTCTGTAGTTCCCTGGGTCGCCGAGCCCGTAGATTGCAGAGACGGAAGCGACGACGATCACGTCGTCACGGGTGAGAAGCGAGCGGGTCGCAGAGTGCCGCAGTCGGTCAATTTCTTCGTTAATCGACATTTCCTTGTCGATGAACGTGTCCGTCTGTTCGACGTATGCCTCCGGCTGGTAGTAGTCGTAGTACGAGACGAAGTACTCGACGGCGTTGTCTGGGAACAGCCCCCGAAACTCCTCGTAGAGTTGGGCGGCGAGCGTCTTGTTGTGGGCGAGGACGAGCGTCGGCCGGTCGAGTGCTTCAGCGACCCACGAGACGGTGTTGGTCTTCCCGGAGCCGGTGACGCCAAGCAAGGTTTGTTCGTCGGCGCCCGACTCGAACCCTGCGACGAGTTCGTCGATCGCCTCGGGTTGGTCGCCGGCCGGCTCGAACGGCGCGTCGACCCGAAGCGAGCGGTCGGCGGTCGGGCGGTCTTCAGAGAGGGGAGAGTCGGCGTCGCTCACGATAGGCGTCGTTGGGCGGCGAGGCACTTGAGGGGCGCGGCGCTATCGATGTGGGAGGTGCTCGTGTCGTGGCGCCGTCTTGGTACTCACTCACGGCGCCCGGGCTCCACATCGCGTCTCGCTTTGGATCGACTCGCTTCGGATCGACTCGCTTCGTCCCGTCCCGTACAGCGACCGCACCTCACACCTCCCCAGCCTCGCCGCTCACGCCCTGCGGACGTTCGCGGCGTCCCTCGCGCGTGCTGACTCGCGGCCGCCCTCGCCGGCCGCTCGCAGCCACGCGCCACCGCACCACTCGGTAGACCTCGTCTCCGCGTCTCCCCGTCCCCGGACGAAAGCGTTTCCACGTCCCCCTGCGACTCCTCAACCATGCGCATTGCCGTCCCAAACAAAGGCCGCCTGCACGATCCGACGGTCTCGCTGCTCGAGCGCGCGGGACTCCACGTCGAAGAGACCGCTGATCGCCAGCTGTACGCCGACACGGTCGACCCAGATGTAACCATCCTCTTCGCGCGGGCGGCCGATATCCCAGAGTACGTCCGCGACGGGGCGGCTGACCTCGGTGTCACCGGCCTCGACCAAGCCGCAGAGTCCGGCGGGGTCGCTCCCACGGCGGCCGCAGCGGGCGAGGACGATCTCGTCGACCTGCTCGATCTTGAGTACGGCTCCTGCCGACTGGTGCTTGCGGCCCCCGAGGGCGACGCGGTGACGACCCCAGCTGATCTCGCGGGCACGACTATCGCCACCGAGTTTCCGACCGTTACGCGTGACTACTTAGACCGAGTCGGCGTCGACGCTGACGTTGTTACGGTCACCGGTGCAACGGAGCTGACACCGCACGTCGACATGGCCGACGCCATCGTCGATATCACCTCGACAGGGACGACTCTGCAAGTGAACCGACTCGCGGTCGTCGACGAGGTACTCGACTCGTCGGTGCGCCTGTTTGCCCGCCCGGACGTCACGACCGACCCAAAAGTCGAGCAGGTTCGTACCGCCTTCGAGTCGGTGCTCGCGGCGGACGGACGACGCTACCTCATGATGAACGCGCCGAAAGCGCGCCTTGAGGAGGTACGAGCCGTAATCCCCGGACTCGGCGGCCCGACCGTGATGGACGTCGAGGCCGACGAACACGGCAATGGGATGGTCGCGGTCCACGCCGTCGTTGAGGCCGACGACGTCTTCGCGACGATAGCCGAGCTGAAGACGGTCGGTGCCAGCGGAATCCTCGTCACGGAAATCGAACGCCTCGTCGAGTGAGCGGCTCGGGAGTGTCCGCTCCCAAAACCAGCACTGTGGTCAGTCGTTGGTGCCGTCTCCGTCGTGCTCCCCGACTAGCCGCTCTTTTTCGGCGCGCGACAACGACTTGATCGCGTGTTCTCGCGACAGTGCCGCTGAGCGCGAGTCGAACGACTCGACGTGTCGCAGCGTCACCGGCGTGCGCCCGCGAGTGTACTTTGCGCCCTCGCCCGCGTCGTGCTCGGCCACCCGTCGTTCCACATCGGTCGTGTACCCAGTGTACAGGCTCCCGTCGGCACACTCGATCACGTACACGTGGTGGTCGCTCACGACCCGTCCTCTCCCGCGATCGCCCGAGCGATTAGCCCCGCCTGCGCCCCAGCGACGAATCCAGCCCCAACGTTCACCGTCGTGAGGACGGTACACGACTGGAGCGCGCCGGCGAGCGCCGCGGAGCCGTCACCCCCTTCGCCGTACCCCGAGGCCACGGGCACCGCGATTACGGGTGCGGCGACGAGCCCGGCGACCACCGTCGGTAACGCCCCTTCTCGGCCGGCAGCGACGATGACGACGTCGGACTCGCGGATTCGCCCGAGCTGGTCGAGCAGCCGGTCGAGATTCGCCACACCGACGTCGCGTATCTGATCCACGGCGGCACCGACTTCGCGGGCGACCACCGCGGCCTCCCCGGCCACCGGAGCGTCGACCGTTCCAGCAGCCACCACCGCAATCTGTGCGTCGAGCGACGGCGGCTCGTATTCCGCGGCGTGGACCACGACGGTCCGCGTCACCTCGTCGTGTTCGACGGTCGCGTCGGGAGCATCGGCGTCGACGGTCTCGCGGATCGCCGCCGCGTGCTCGGCGGTCGCCCGAGTCACGATCGCCCGATCAGTAGTCTCGAGTGCCGTTTTCGCAAGCGACGCGGCCTCGACCGGGCGCTTCCCCTCGGCGAGTACCGCTTCTGGAATCCCGCGCCGCCGGTCGCGGTCGGCGTCAAACCGCCCTGCAGCCGTCGTCGCGTACCCCGTGAGTCGTGACTCTGCTTCTGTGACGCCGATATCCCCTGCCGCGAGTGCTTCAAGCGTCTCCCTGGCTGGCGTTCCGTCCGTCCCCGTCGCCTCGGTTTTGGTCCCCTTCTCGTCGGTGCCGCCTGGCGTGTGCATGGCCGGTTCTTCGTGGTGCACAGCCTCGTAGCCGTCGATCCGGCTCGGAGTACGCGTCCCAATTCTCGCACTCAGCTACCCCAATGGACGACACGGTCTACCCCACCGACCGGTCCACGCAACGCTTCGTGTCACACCCCCTCCCGTGATCTGCCGGCACGGGGCCCCTCGCGGCAGAATTCAGGAACGCTTATTAACTATGGCCGGGTAGTCGAAACTGCATGGCAGACCTCATTGTCAAAGCGGCAGTCAAGGAAGCGCTAGAGGACAAAAACGTCGCGTCGGACTTCTACGATGCGCTGGACGACGAAGTGACCGAGCTACTCGAGGACGCCGCCCGCCGCGCCGAGGCTAACGACCGGAAGACGGTCCAGCCCCGCGACCTGTAAGGCGCTCTACCCTGTCGTTTTATTCTATTTCCACCGCTGAGCGCTGCGGCTGTGACAGTCGCTTGTGCCGCCATCGACCGCGGTTCGTCCGGTCATTCCCGCGGTAGTTGCATCCTATCGACCCCGGCTTCGGTACCGACGTGGAGCTCGTCTGCGAGTCCGACGAACAGCCCGTGTTCGACGACGCCAGGCGTTTCCGCGAGCGTCCGCGCGAGCGTCGCTGGCTCAGCGATCGGGCCGAAGTCACAGTCGAGCACGAGGTTGCCGTTGTCGGTGACAACCGGTCCGTCCTTTCGCTCGGCTCGCCGGAGCGTCGCGTTGCCGCCCGCAGCCGCGACCGCCTCGGCGACGACACCGCGGCCGCTCGCGAGCACTTCGACGGGGACCGGGTGTGTGAGGACGTCGGTACACTTCGTCACGTCCGCGACGACGAGGAACCGGTCTGCGGCCGCGTCGACGAGCTTCTCGCGGGCGTGAGCGGCGCCACCCCCCTTGATCAGGTCGTCGCCGGCGACACAGTCGGCGCCGTCGATGGCGACGTCGATCCCGTCGCCACCGGGCTCGGTGACCGCCGCGAGGTCGACCAGTGGGATCCCCGCGTCGAGCGCGAGTTCACGACTCGCAAACGAGGTTGCCACGCCGGTAATCGAGAGCCCGTCGGCGACTCGCTCGCCGAGCGCTCGGATCGCGTGTGCTGCTGTCGAACCGGTTCCAAGCCCCACCACATCGCCGTCTGTGACCGTCTTGGCGGCCGACTCGCCGGCCCGTCGCTTCATCGCCTCGCTGCCGCCGCTCGATTTCATGCCCCCTCTGTGTGTGGCGCGATTGAAAAGGCGTCGGCGCGAAGCCGCTCGGCTCGCTTACTCGAGGCGGTCGAGCACCGCGTCCGCGTCGTACGCCAGCGAGAGCGCCCGCGAGCGTCCCCGCCCCTCGACGTCTGCGTACTCGGCGTCGATCACGCCGAGCTGATCGAGTTTGTTGACGATCTCCGAGTAGCGGGTGTATCCAAGATCGGTCTCCGCATGGAAGGCGTCGTAGACGGTCCCGGCCTGCTCGCCGTCGTGTTCGGCGAGTACTCGAACGAGCGCCCGCTCTGAGTCCGAGAGACCGCGGAGCGACCGTGAGAGGTGGACGTGTTTTGATTTGTCGTAGGCTGCTTCGACGTCCTCGAGTGCGATCGCCTTCGAGGCGCGCATCTCGGCGTTGAGCCCCGCCCGTCGAAGCAGGTCAATGCCCACCCGAAGGTCACCGCTTTCGGCGGTTAACGCGGCGACCCGCTCTAGCGCCTCCTCGCCGACGACGTCGTCGTGGAAGCCGCGTCTCGCCCGCTCGCGGAGGATGTCGACTATCTCTGGGGTGTCGTACACCGGGAAGTACACCTCTTCGGGGCGGAACACCGACTGCACGCGGCCGTCGAGGTCGTCGACGACGTTGAGCCCGAGGTCAGAGGAGACGACGATTACGCCGATCTTCGCACCTGCGTGCGCCTCGTGAGCTCGCAACAGCGAGTACAGGGTGTCTGACGCCTCGTTTTCATAAAACAAATAGTTCACGTCGTCGAGTGCGACGACGAGGACCTCGTCCTCCTCGACGAGACGGTCGGTGATTTGGCTGAACAGCTTCTTGAACGAAATCCCGGAGGAGGGCGGTTCGTACTCGAAGATCCCCTCGAAGAGCCGGGAAAAGACAGCGTACCGCGTCGAGTCAACCTGACAGTTGACCCGTACGGTCCGCACCTCGGTCCGTGCGGCGAGCTCACCGAAGAGCTTCTGGATTGCGGTCGTCTTGCCCGTGCCCGGCGGACCACGGACGACCGTGTTCAGCGGTCGCGAGCCGCGAACGGCCGGGCGGAGCGCGTATTTCAGGCTCTCGAGTTGGCTCTCACGGTGGCGGAACGTCTCCGGAACGTGGTCGATCTCGAAGACGGTCTCCTCGCGGAACACTGACTCGTCCCACGAGAGCATGTCGTCACCGCCATCCCCGACCATGATGAACCAACCTCGCGCCGCTCACTTAACGATTGCCCGCGGTGCGGCCGACCCCGGACTTGGCTCGTTCGTCGCCGACACGGGTGATCACGCGCGTCGCAAGACGAGCACACGACGCGTCAACGAGCGGTGGACGCGCCGGTCGAAGCTCGCGTCGACGACCCATCCCGCATCGCGCGCGAGACTGCGCCAGTCGCGGTCGGCAACCACTACGGCGTGTGTGGCGACCCTGGCGCTTTCTTCGAGTGCGCCAACGACGAGGTCGGCCAACTCGTGGCGTGCGATCTTCGACTGCCGGCCGTACGGCGCGTCGAAGACGACCCCGTCCACGGCGTCATCGTCGACCGGGAGGGCGGTTGCGTCGCCGCGGAGGACGTGCCACGTTGGTGTCGACCCCGCTTGTCGCGCGGCTGTCGTTCGATCGTTCACGTCGTCGAGGCACGCCCGGAGATTCTCGCGCGTGCCGGCGACCATCTTTTTTTGAGCGTCACACGCAACGATGTCCGCTCCGACGAGGCCGGCTTCGATCGGGAGGCCACCGGTTCCACACATCGGGTCAAGTACCGTCCGTCCGGGGGCGGCCCCGGCGAGGTTCACGTACGCCCGTGCGTCAGCAGGCGCCATGCTTCCGGGCTGAAAGAACGGGCGGTCCGTCGGAGCCGGGGCGAACGCGCGCG
>Ga0209946_1001071_pt1 | contig 11222 bp, 10 predicted proteins | sample SalPon2_A_H2O_MG_FD_185704 | JGI IMG/M metagenome (GOLD analysis project Ga0209946, IMG submission 185704) | Salt pond water microbial communities from South San Francisco under conditions of wetland restoration - Salt Pond MetaG R2_A_H2O_MG... | ecosystem: Environmental > Aquatic > Non-marine... | reverse complement strand
CAACCACGCCACGCTCGTTCCCGAGACAGACTCGTACCGCGGCATGATCACGAAGGTCAACGACGTCGTCGCGTTCGGGGAACCGAGCGTCGAGGCCGTCGCGCGAACGATCGCGCTGCGCGGCGAGCCCCTCGAGGGCTCGGCCGACGTCGACGACGAGTGGATCGACGACAACACCGACTACGCCGACCTGGAGGCGCTGGCCGAGGCGCTCGTCGACGAGGAGACGACGCTGCGCGAGCAGGGTCTCTCGCCGACGCTGCGGCTCCACGCCCCCCGCGGCGGTCACGAGGGCATCAAACACCCGGTGATCGAGGGCGGCGAACTCGGGAAACACACCACCGAGGAGATCGACAGTCTCCTGGAGGCGATGCGATGACGAGTAAGAAACGACGACAGCGCGGCTCTCGGACGCACGGCGGCGGCACGCACAAGAACCGGCGCGGCGCCGGGCACCGCGGCGGTCGCGGCGCGGCCGGTCGCGCGAAACACGAGTACCACAACTACGGCCCGCTCGGCAAGCACGGGTTCAAGCGGCCCGAAGACGCCCAGACGGAGGTCCTCGAAGTGAAGGTCCAGAAGCTCGACGAGGACGCGGCGCTGTACGCCGCGGACGACCTCGCCGAGGAGGACGGCGACGCGTACGTCTTCGACGCGCGCGACGTCGTCGAGGACGGTCACGAGGCGGACGTCGTGAAGGTGCTCGGCGGCGGGCAGGTCCGCCGCGAGCTCCGCGTCACGGCGGACGCGTTCACCGCCGGCGCGGTCGAGCTCATCGAGGAGGCGGGCGGCGAGGCGACGCTCTCCGAGCGCGCCGAAGAGCCCGACGAACCGGAAAACACTTCGGACGACGAGAACAACGAGGCGTAACATGAGCTGGAAGGAGGCCGCCGAACCGGTGCTCTCGCGGATGCCCGTCGTGGAGCGGCCCGCGGGGCACGTCCCGTTCAGACGGAAGCTCACGTGGACGGCCGGGATCCTGATCGTCTACTTCTTCCTGACCAACATCAACCCGTTCGGGTTGGCGGTCGGGCAGGGGTCCGACTTCTTCGGGCAGTTCCGGTCCGTGCTCGCGGGCTCGTCCGGGTCGCTGCTTCAGGTCGGTATCGGACCGATCGTCACGGCGTCCATCGTCCTTCAGCTGTTGGGCGGTGCGAACCTCCTCGGCCTCGACACGGAGAACGACCCGCGGGACCAGGTCCTCTATCAGGGCCTCCAGAAGCTGCTGGTGATCATCATCTCGGCGCTGACGGCGGCTCCGATGGTGTTCACCGGGAGCTTCCTGCCGGCCGACGAGGCGGTCGGGAGCGCGCTCGGCATCGGCACGTTCGGCGTCCAGCTGCTGATCTTCGCGCAGATCTTCGTCGGCGGCATCCTCATCCTGTTCATGGACGAGATCGTGAGCAAGTGGGGTGTCGGGTCCGGCGTCGGGCTGTTCATCATCGCGTCGGTGAGCCAGCAGATCGTCGGCGGCTTCTTCAGCTTCTCCGCGCTCGGTGCGTCCGGGTTCTTCGCGAGCTGGTACGGCGTCATCGTCGGCGACGTGCCGGCCTCGCTGTCGCCGTTCACGGCGGAGGGCCTCCAGAACCTGCTGTTCGATCCGGGGAACATTCTGGCGCTTTTCACGACGGTGTTCATCTTCGGGATCGTCGTGTACGCGGAGTCGGTCCGCGTCGAGATCCCGCTGTCGCACGCCCGCGTGAAGGGCGCTCGCGGACGCTTCCCGGTGAAGCTCATCTACGCGTCCGTCCTGCCGATGATCCTCGTTCGCGCGCTACAGGCGAACATCCAGTTCCTCGGCCAGATCCTCTCCTCGCAGTGGGCGGGGATGCCGGCGTTCCTCGGTGAGTACAGCGACGCCGGACAGCCCATCTCCGGGCTGTTCTACTACCTGAACCCGATCCAGAGCCGCGGGCAGTGGATGTGGTTCCTCGGCGAGATCCCGGCGTCCGTCGAACCGTGGATGATCGCGATCCGGCTCGCCGTCGACCTCACGTTCATGATCGTCGGCGGCGCCATCTTCGCGATCTTCTGGGTCGAGACCACCGGCATGGGGCCGGAGGCGACCGCGAAACAGATCCAGAACTCGGGGATGCAGATCCCCGGATTCCGGCGGAACCCGCAGGTCGTCGAGAAGGTCATGGAGCGGTACATCCCGCAGGTGACCGTCATCGGCGGCGCCCTCGTCGGGCTGCTCGCCGTGATGGCGAACCTGCTCGGTACCATCGGGCAGGTCTCCGGGACCGGGCTGCTGCTGGCGGTCTCCATCACGTACAAGCTGTACGAGGAGATCGCCGAAGAGCAGCTGATGGAGATGCATCCGATGATGCGCCAGATGTTCGGAAACGAGTAGCGCCGACCCCGCGGCACCGTTTTTCTCGACCGCAGAGCGGCGCGTCACCGTCGACGTGTGGATCTCCCCGTTTATTGCCCCGGGCGGCCAAGCGTGCTCTATGGCAGACACGATCCTCGTGCCGCTCGAACTCCCCGACCCCGAGCCGCTGTCGCCGGTGCTGATCGAGGACCTCTCGTCGCTCGACGTCGTGGTGCTCGGTCACTACGGACTGCCCGAGCAGACGCCGGCGAGCTCCGCGCGCGAGCAGTTCGGCGACGCGGCGCAGGCGACGCTCGACGAGGTCGCCGAGGCCTTCGCCGACGCGGGGGCCTCGGTCCGGACGCGCTTAGTGTTCGGGAAGGACCGCGCGGCCGCGATCCAAGAGGTCGCGACCGAAGAGGGGTGTGCCGCCGAGCTGGACCCCGCGCCGACGAACGGTGTCGGCCAGATCCTCGTGCCGCTCCCGGACGTCGCCGAGTTCGATCGGCTCCCGACGTTCATCGAGATCCTGAGCGAAGACTCCACGCAGCGGATCACGCTGTTCCACGTCGTCGAGGGCGAGGAGTCGCGCGAGCGCGGCGAGTCCGTGGTGGCGGAGACGCGGGAGCGGCTGGCAGAAAACGGGTTCGACGCCGCGTCGCTCGACACGCTGGTCGTCGAGGGCGAGGAGCACGACGAAGAGATCCTCCGCGTCGCCGCCGACTACGACGCCGTCGTGATGTACGAACCGGAGTCGCGGCTCGGTGACCGCGTCTTCGGGACGCTCGCCGACCGCATCGCCGACGAGACCGACGACCCGGTCATCGTCGTCGACCGGGACTACTGACGGCGCTCGGCGTCGCCGGTCCGTTACGAGTCGCCGCGCGCTTCGGCGGCCTCGTCGACGTCCTCCTCGTCGTCGGCTCCGTCCCCGTCCGCGGCGGCTTCGCCGACCGTTTCTTCGACGGTCTTCTCGACGGTCTCTTCGACGGTCTTCTCGACCGTTTCTTCGACCTTTTCGCCGACCGTCTCCTCGACGGTCTCTTCGACGGTCTTTTCGACGGTCTCTTCGACCTTTTCTCCGACTGTCTCCTCGACGGTCTTCTCGACGGTCTCTTCGACCGTTTCGCCGACCTTCTCTTCGACCGTTTCGCCGACCTTCTCTTCGACCGTTTCGCCGACCTTCTCTTCGACCGTTTCGCCGACCTTCTCTTCGACGGTCTTCTCGACGGTCTCGCCCACGGTCTCCTCGACTTTCCCCGTCACTTCCTCGCTGACGGTGTCGCTGACGTCGCCGGCGACGTCGCTGACCTCCTTGTTGACCGTCTCGCCGACGCTCTTCTCGACCTCCTCGCTCACCTTCTTGCCGACGGTCTCCTCGACTGTCTTCTCGACCTCCTTGCTCACCGTCTCGCCGACGCTCTTCTCGACCTCTTTGTCGACGGTCTCGCCGACGCTCTCTTCGACTTGCTTGCCGACCTGGTCAGCGACCTCGCGGGTCATCCAGTCCGGGTCGAACCGGGCCATCTTCCAGACGACGTGGATCACGTACGAGGCGAACACCCCGATCCCGAACGCGATCGCGACGTTGAACACCGGGAGCGTCGCGATGAGCACGATAGACAGGATGATCAGGGCCCCGTACGCGAGGTCCGTGAGCGCGTCCACTCGCGCCGGACTTACCATCCGTGCCCCTCCGTCTCCTCGCCGACCGGATCGCGTCGTCGCGTGGCGTCTCCGTTCATACGTCCGCATTCCGCGCCGACGGGGTAAAAGCCTCCCTCGTTGCGTCCCGCCGCCGCGGCGGTCGCTTCCGGCCTCCCGCCCTCGGAGCGCGGCCCTTTTAGCCGGGATGACCGAATCGAGCGTATGGACATCGAAGAGGGCGGACTCACCGTCTCCGTCCCGGAGGCCCGCGACGGCGCCAGCGAGGGCACCGGCGGCGGCGTCTTCTTCAACCCGACCCAAGAGCTGAACCGCGACGTGACGGTCGCGACGCTGCGCGCCTACCGCGACCGCGAACCGCGCGTCGCCTCGTACCTCGACGCGATGGCCGCCTCCGGAGTCCGGGGGGTCCGCGCCGCCGCCGAGGGATACGACGTCACCTGCGCCGACGTCGACGCCGACGCGGTCGGCCTCGCCGCCGCGAACCTCGACGCCAACGGCCTCGACGGCGAGGCGGTCCACCGCGACGTCAACGCCTTACTGTACGAGGAGGGGCCGTTCGACGTCGTCGACCTCGACCCGTACGGCACGCCGATCCCCTTCGCCGACGCCGCGTTCGCGAACGGCCGCAACCTGATCTGTGTCACCGCGACCGACACCGCGCCGCTGTGCGGCGCGCACCTCCAGAGCGGGATCCGCAAGTACGGCGCGGTCCCGCGCAACACCGACTATCACCCGGAGATGGGGCTCCGGACGCTGATCTCCGCGCTGGTGCGGACCGCCGCGCGGTACGACAAGGCGGCCACGCCGATCCTCTCGCACGTCTCCCGGCACTACGCGCGGACCTACCTCGAACTGGAGTCAGGCGCGCGCGCTGCCGACGACTGCCTCGACGCGCTGGGACACGTCGACCACTGCGAGGACTGCCTCTGGCGCTCGGCGACGCGCGGCCACCTCGCCGATCCGGTCGACGACTGTCCGGCGTGCGGGAGCGACCGCGTGCTCACGGCCGGGCCGCTCTGGCTCGGCCCGGTCGCGGACCCTGACTTCGCGCGTGCCGTCCGTCGCGAGGTGACCGACGACATGGGCGAGGCGAAGCGCGCGCGCAAGCTCCTCGGCACGGTCGCGCGCGAGATCGACACCCCCACGCACTACGACCAGCACCGCCTGTACAAGCAGTGGGGCGAGCCCGCCATCGGCATGGACGAGTTCGTCGAGCGCCTGCGCGGGGCCGGCCACGAGGCGAGCCGCGCGCACTACCGCGGCACGGCGGTGAAGAGCACGGCGTCGATCCCCGAGATGCGCGCGGCCGTCCTCGGCGAGGACGCGGACTGACGGCTTCGCCCCGCGAACGCCGCACCCGCGCCGCCGACGCCGCACCCGCGCCGCCGGCACCACCCCGCTTTTGTCGACTTCGGTCGAAAGCCCGGACGTGTCCAGACACTCGCGCACCGCGCTCGGTGCGGTCCGGCGCGTCGCCGACGTCGCCGTCGACCGACAGGTGACGTTCCTCGCCGCCGCCATCGCCTACTACGCCTTCGTCTCGCTCGTCCCCGCGCTCCTCCTCCTCGTCGTCGTTGCCACCGCCGTCTTCGGCGAGACCATCGCCGCGGAGCTGGTCGCGTCGACGGGCGACTTCCTCACCCCGGCCGGCGAGGAGGCGGTCGTCGACGCCGTCTCCTCCGCCGGCGGTCGGACCGGGGCGAGCCTGCTCGGGGTCGGGCTGCTGCTCTGGTCGACGCTGAAGGTGTTCCGCGGGCTCGACACGGCGTTCGTCTCCCTGTACGGCGGCGACGAGACGCCGGGGTTCCTCGCGCAGATCGCGGACGCCGCCTCTGTCGTCGTCGGGGTCGGCGTCGGCATCGGGGTGATGGTGGGCGTCGGCGCGTTCGTCGCGGCCGCGGAGGCGGTCCCGCTGGTCGAGGCGGCGAGCGTCCTCGCCTTACCCGTCTTCCTCGCGGCCGTCTTCCTCCCGATGTACTACCTCCTGCCGCAGCCGCGTATCGGCGTCCGCGAGGCGCTGCCGGGCGCGGCGTTCGCGGCGGTCTGCTGGACGCTGCTCCAAGCCGGGTTCCAGCTCTACGCCGCGGGGGCCGCGCAGTACCAGGTGTACGGCGTCATCGGCGGCATCCTGCTCCTCGTCACGTGGCTGTACCTCGCCGCCGTCGTCGTCGTCCTCGGCGGCGTGGTCAACGTGGTGCTCGCGGGGCGCGGGGCCGGCGGCGACGGGCCGACCGAGGCTGGGAGCGACGGCGTCGGCGTCGCGGCCGGCGGCTCCGACGACGCCGCGGACCGGCAGTTACAACAGGACCGCGACCGACCCACGGGTATGAACGGCGAGTCGGATCCCGACGGGGACGACGACGAACGGCCGCGCGGCGCGCCGGACGTCGCCGCTCTCGAGGCGGAGGTCCGGGAGCTGCGGTCGCAGCTCGACGAGTTCGAAGACGACGTGGAACGCCGGACGGTCGACAAACCGGAGGTCGAGTCGGAACTGAAGCGGTACGTCCGCTCGCGGATGCGCCGGGGCCACGCCCGGGGCTGGGGGCCGTACCTCGTGCTGCTGTACGGGACCGTGCTGACGCTCGCCGCGTTGACCTCCCTCGACGGGATCTACGCGGTCGGCGCGATCGTCGTCCTCGGGCTGTCGACGCTCGGCCTGTACACGATCTTCGTCGTCGTCGGCATCGGCCTCAACCTGATCGAGACGCCCGGCAAGGCGCTCGACTACGCCCGCCGCCGCGGCGATGACTGACACCGCGCCTCCCGCCCCGGTGACGATCGACGCCGCGCCCCGCGGCCCGGTGACGACCGCCCCCGCGCCTTCCGACCCGGCGGCGAGCGACCGCGTGATCGGCGCGTGACCGGACTCGTCGCGGCCGAGCGCGGGGTCGGCGAGGTAGTCCTCGTCGACGCGCTCCCCGAGTTCGTCGTCGTCGCCTTCGCGGCCGTCACCCACCTCGCGGACCCGTGGTTCCTCTTCGCGCTGCTCGCGGTCGGCTACTGGTTCGCGGGCGACGAGGTCGCCGGCTCGCCGCGCCGCGCCGGCGCGACCGCCATCGCGGCGGTCACCTGTGCGTACGCCGCGACGGCGCTCGGGAAGGCGTGGTTCGCGGTCCCCCGACCGCCCGGCGCGATGCCGCCGGCCGACGTCCCGACGTGGCTCCCCACGCTCCTCTCCGGCTGGTACGAGGCGCAGGTGCTCTCGGACGGGTTCGGCTTCCCCAGCGGGCACGCCACCGGCGGCGCGGCAGCGTACCTCGCGATCGCGCTGCTGTACGACCGGCTCTGGACCGACCGCCGCCGCTACCTCGCGGCCGGAGCGGCCGCCGTCGCCGTCGCGGCCTCCCGGGTGATCATCGAGGTCCACTACCTCGTCGACGTGCTCGCGGGGCTGGCCGTCGGCGCGGGGACCGTCGCCGTCGCGCTGTGGCTCGCCGGCGACCCGCGAGTCCGGCGGTCGGCCGACGCGGACCCGTCCGCCGGACCGACCGCCGAACTGGACCCCGCGCCGGCGTTCGCCCTCGCGGCGGTCGTCTCGGCCGGCGCGCTGGCCGTCGCCGTCGCGGGCGGACACACGGGGGAGGTCGTCGAGGCGGGGATCGGGATCGCCACCGGCGCCGGCGGCGCGATCGGGTGGCGACTCGTCGACGGCGCGGAGCCGTCGGTCCCGGCCCGCGTCGCCGTCCCCGCGCTGGCGGTCACCGGCGGGCTCTGGGTCGGCGCGTACGCCCTCTCGGGAGCGCTCCCGGTGACGCTGGCGGCGACGACCGCCGCCGTGGTCGCCGTCGTCGCGCTCCCGGCGCTGCCCGGACGGGTGGAGCCGGCGCTCGGCGGCTGACGCGGCGCAAAAAAGCTCGGTCGCGGGATATCCGCCGGTCGCCCTCAGAACGTTTCGAGGTAGCGGTCCTCCTCCCACTGCGACACCTGGGTGAGGTACTCGCTGAACTCCTGGGACTTCGCCTCGGCGAACTTCTCGGAGGTGTGCGGCCCGAGGGCCTCCTGAAGCACTTCGTCGGTCTCCAGCTCCTCGACGGCCGCGCCGAGGTTCGGCGGCAGCGTCTCGATGCCGTACTCCTCGCGCTTCGCGTCGTCGAACTCGTAGATGTCCTCGCGCACCGGGTCGCCGGGGTCGGCGCCGGTCTTGATCCCGTCGAGGCCGGCGGCGATGAGCGACGCCATGCCGAGGTAGGGGTTACAGGACGGGTCGGGGCTGCGGACCTCGAACCGCGCGGAGACGCCCGCGGCGTCCGGGACGCGGACGAGCGCCGAGCGGTTCGTGTCGGACCACGCGACGTAGATGGGGGCCTCGTAGCCGGGCACCAGCCGCTTGTAGGAGTTCACGGTCGGGTTCGTGACCGCCGTGAACGCGGGGGCGTGCTCCAGGATGCCGCCCATGAACTCGTAGGCCGTCTCGCTCAGGTTGAACTCGTCGGAGTCGTCGGCGAAGGCGTTGCCGTCCTCGTCGAACAGCGAGATGTGGCTGTGCATGCCCGAGCCGTTGATGTCGGCGATGGGCTTGGGCATGAACGTGGCGTGGAGGTCGTGCTGCTCGGCGACCGCGCGGACGACGGCGCGGAACGTCGCGATGTTGTCCGCGGTCGTGAGCGCGTCGGCGTACTTGAAGTTGATCTCGTGTTGGCCCTCGGCGACCTCGTGGTGGGAGGCCTCGATCTCGAAGCCCATCTCCTCTAAGGTGAAGATGATCTCCTTGCGCACGTCGGACGCGAGGTCCTTGGGGGCGAGATCGAAGTAGCCGCCGTTGTCGTGCGGGATGGTGGTCGCGTTGCCGTCGTCGTCCTTCTCGAACAGGAAGAACTCCGGCTCCGGACCGATCGAGACGGAGTAGCCCATCTCCTCGGCCTCGGCGAGGACCGACTTCAGGACCTGCCGCGGCCCGCCGACGAACGGCTCGCCGTCGGTGTCGACGATGTCACAGATGAGCCGCGCCGCGCCCGAGTCGCCGTCGTTGCGCCACGGGAGCACCGCGAACGTGTCGGGGTCGGGGACGAGCCGCATGTCCGACTCCTGGATGCGCACGAACCCCTCGATGGAGGAGCCGTCGAAGTAGATCCCTTCGGTAAACGCCTTCTCCGCCTGGTGGGCGGGGACGGAGACGTTCTTCACGACGCCGAGGATGTCAGTGAACTGGAGCCGCAGGAAATCGACGTTCTGCTCCTCGATCTCGTCGAGTACCGCCTGTTCATCGGCCGTGAGGCCGCCGTCCGGTTTCGCGTGTTCGTCCGTCATGTTCTGGACGGTTGAATCGTTATCTGCCAGTATAAAGGCCTTATCGCTTGGCGCATGAACCGCCAGACAGGCAAAACTGCTGGACGTTCGTAAAATTCTAAACCCCCGGAAGCGTGGTTAGGTGTGATGACGTACGAAAACCTCGACGCGAAGCTCATCAACTCGCTGCTCAGCAACGGCCGCGCGAGCCTCCGGAGCCTGGGCGACGAGCTCGATGTCTCGGTGACGACCGTTTCGAACCACCTCCGCGACTTGGAGGAGGAGGGCGTGATCCGGGGGTACACCCCCGTCGTCGACTACGACAAGATCGGGTACGACGTGACGGCCGTGCTCCAGCTCAAGGTCGAGGGGAGCGCGCTGCCGGACGTCACGGAGAAGCTGCGCCAGGAGAAACAGATGGTGAGCGTCTACGAGGTCACCGGCGACTACGACGTGATCGCCATCGGGAAGTTCACCGACACGGACGGGATGAACGACCAGATCAAGTCGATCCTCACGGACGCGGACATCCGGGAGTCGAACACGAGCGTCGTCCTGAACGCGGTCACGGAGAACGAGCAGTTCGACCTCGACGTCGAAGAGTAACTCGACCGGTCGCCCGGCTCGAACGCCCAGCCCCGCTCGGAGACCGATTCCGCCCTTCTACTGCCGTTCCGCCGCCGCCTCCAAGACCTCCACCGCCGGGAGCGGCTCGCCCGTCAGCGCGCGGATGTACGCGCCGCCCGCGATGGAGACGTGCGAGAAGTCCCCCTCGCTGAGGCCGTACATCTCGATGGCCCGGGAGGTGTCGCCGCCGCCGACGACCGAGAAGCAGTCCGTCTCCGCGATGGCCGCCAGGGCCCCGACGGTGCCGTCGGCGAACCGCTCGTCCTCGAAGACGCCGAGCGCGCCCTTCACGAAGACCCCGTCGGACTCGCGGATCAGCGGGCGGTAGTCGTCGACCGTCGCGGCGCCGACGTCGAGGAAGCCCGTCTCCTTCTGGTCGATGTCGTCGACGGCGACCTCCGCGCGCTCGCCGTCCGGGCCCTCGTACGCGAGGTCGCTCGCGAGGTGGATCGCGTCCCCGCGCTCGTCGAGGACCGACTCGATCAGCTCGCGGTTCCGCTCCCACTGCTCGTCGAAGAGGTCCATCTCGCCCACGTCGCGACCGACCGGGTGGCCCGCGGCGCGGAGGAACAGCTCGCCGGCGACGCCGCCGAGCAGGAAGCGGTCGACGCGGTCGTCCAGCGCGTCCATCACGCCGATGACGTCGGTCGCCTTCGTCCCGCCGACGACCATCGTCACGGGGCCCTCGAACTCCCGGGTCGCGATGGCGGTGTTCGCCTCGTACTCCGTCTCCATCACGCGGCCCGCGTACGCGGGGAGCGCAAGGGGGAAGCCGACGAGCGAGGCGTGCTTGCGGTGGGCCGCGGAGTAGGCGTCGTTGACGTACGCGTCGAAGCGCGGCGCGAGCGTCCGGACGAACTCCGTCTCCGCCTTCTCCTCGGGCGACTCCTCGGGCAGCTCGTCCTCGCACATCCGGGTGTTCTCTAACAGGAGGACCTCGCCCGCGTCGAGCGCGTCGATTGCCTCCAGCGCCTCGTCGCCGTACGTGTCGGCGACGAACGCCACGTCGCGGCCGACGTGGTCCGCGAGGATCGCCGCGTGGCCGGCGAGCGACGTGAAGTCGTCGCGGCCGGGGCGGCCCTGGTGGGCCATGAGGACGACCCGGTGGCCGACCGCGGCGAGTTCGCGGACCGTCTCCGCGTGGCGCTCGAAGCGGCGGTTGTCCTGCGGTGATCCGTCCTCGATGGGGGAGTTGAGGTCCAGTCGAACGAGGACGCGCGAGTCGGCCGGGAGGTCGTCGATGGTGTCGAACTCGGGCATGGTGAACGGTCGTCGATGGGGTAGTTAAGCGGTTGCGCTCCGGGGGAACGTTGCCGTCGGGAACCGGCCCCGTGGAACGTCGCTGTCAGGGAACGGCCCCGTGGAACGTCGCTGTCAGGGAACGGCA
>Ga0209946_1001067_pt1 | contig 11252 bp, 6 predicted proteins | sample SalPon2_A_H2O_MG_FD_185704 | JGI IMG/M metagenome (GOLD analysis project Ga0209946, IMG submission 185704) | Salt pond water microbial communities from South San Francisco under conditions of wetland restoration - Salt Pond MetaG R2_A_H2O_MG... | ecosystem: Environmental > Aquatic > Non-marine... | reverse complement strand
CTGAAGATGTTTCAACAGACGGAAACGACGATTCTGGCGGCGTGATACTAGGTGGGTGCAACCAATACGGTTGACACATCTCCACGGTGGAGTGTTGCGATTATGCACATGCTAACCGACGCTTCACAGACGCAGACGAACCGAACGGTGGTCGAGGCTCCACGGACGCAGACGAACCGAACGGTGGTCGAGGCTTCACGGACGCAGACGAACCGAACGGTGGTCGAGACATGACGCGCGACCGGGTCCGCGCGATCTCGCTCGCCGCGATCATGATGGTTTCCATGGTCGCGGTGGGCGTTGGCGGGTTGGCCGGGAGTGCGGTGGCAGACTCAACAGAGCTAACCGTCAACGACGACGGCAGCGGTGATTACGAGACGATTCAGGCGGCGGTGGACGAAGCAGAGAGTGGTGATACGATCACTGTAAAGTCAGGTACTTACAGGGAAACAGTCCGGGTTAAGAAGACTGTCAATGTTGAAGGTCAGGGTTCACCTGTAATTGAAGCACCTGAGTCTGTTACCGACGTATCCATTCCGGAACGGGGTGACGACCTCTCGCCGGTGGTCTACGTAAATAACTCTGACGCAGATGTCAGTGGAATAACCATCAACGGCCGTAATGAATCCTTCAGCGGCACTGAAATCGGTCTTCTCTACCGAAACGGAGACGGCACTATTTCTGAGAATAATGTGACCAATTTCATGTCTACAGGTCAGACAATCGGAGTCGCAGTTTATGGTGACTCTTCGGCTACTGTCGCTAATAATTCAATAAAAAGATACAGTCGTCTCGGGATTGGTGTACTTGGTGACACAGGACCTCGAGAGGATCCAGACGTTACTATCGAGAATAACACGGTCACAAACGTACCGAAGAGCGGTTGGGCCCCCAACGGCATTCAAATCGCTTGGGGTGCGACCGGCAAAATACACAATAACAATGTTTCTGCGAACGTCCTGTTGGACGATGATGATTGGAGTTCAACCGGCATCCTCCTCGCCGCTACTGATAATGTCATTATTGAAGGGAACAGCGTCTACGATAACCAGATTGGCGTCGGGCTTATCGGCGATGTGTTCTACGGATCCAATGTCAACGTATCGGGCACAACCATCGAAGGTAACGAGGTTTATAATAATGACAAGGGAGTGACGGTCGGAAGCAACACCACTGGGACAGATATCGTTGACAACCGCGTTTACGACAATGGCGTCGGTGTCGGGATCAGGCAGTCTGGTGACTACGGTGTTATCCCAGCAGATACTGATGTGGACGGCAACACCTTCCAGAGTAACGATATCCAGGTCAGAGATGTGGCTGAGAATACCGACGTGGCGTCAACAGTCGAAAGCAACTCGTTCGATAATGCTGTTGTGCTCAACCGCACGAGCAAGTCGACATCAAACATAGTGTGGTCCTTGATTCAAGATGGTGTCGACAACGCGAAGGCAAGTGATACAGTCTCTGTCGAGTCAGGCACCTACAGTGAGAGCATCACCGTTGATACGCCGAACGTCACTGTCACGGGAAAGGGTGATTCCGTTATTAACGGACGGATAGATATCAAATCCGACGAGGTGACTGTCGAAGACCTCACTGTCCGAAACGGTGCGCCGAGCGATTCTAACGAACTTGAGGCCATCTTCGTCGGCAATTCAAGTGGGTTCAACGACAGAGACGGCAAAGTGACCATCCAGAACGTCACTGTCGAGAACATCCACCCACAAGGTACCTCGAAAACGGTTGAAGGTATCCACGTCAAGCACTACGACAGTGGCGAGAACATTGACGGCGTGGAGATCGCGAACGTGACGGTCCAGAACGTGACGGGCCCATCAGAGGCATTCCCAGCGAAGGGTGCAAACGGCGTAAAACTCCAAGCAGCGATTCGTAATATTACCATTAAGGGCTCTACAATCGATGACATCGAAGGCAACTACGCGTTCGGAGTGACTTCGACGTGGTCCAGTGGAGAATCGGGCTCGCCAACTGATGTGTCGGTTTCCAGAACGAAAATTTCGAACGTAACCCCCGGCATTGGCTTCCACGTTGCTGCTGACGGCGAGGATGATAATGCTGGCCGATTTGCGGATCCGACAGGTATCACCGTTGAGCAGAACGAATTTGTCGACAACACGTTCGACGTTTATAACGGGAACACGAGTGAGACGCTCCAAGCGCCGCTCAACTACTACGGTGAGGACTCTGACCCACTCGTGGGTGGAAACGTCATCTATGATCCACTACTCACCACCTCGATCGACCAGCTAAACACCGAGGAGAGGAGCGAAATCCGCGACTACGGCTCGTACATCAAGCTCAACAGCAGCGGGGACGCGGTCGCAGTCGGCTTCTCCGCAGCGCCCGACGGGAACGCGAGCGAGATATTCAGCGACCTGAACGTTGAGGGGAACGCGTTCACGTACGACAACGACGACGGCTACGTACAAGTCGAACCCGACGACACGTTCTCCGCCGGCGACGTGGTCGTGATCACGAACAACGGCATCGACGAGGGCGTGGTCGTCCCGATCGACACGTCGGTCGAGGGCGAAGCCGCCCAGCCCACGTCGGTCGAGGTCGAGAACGGTTGGAACCTCGTTGCAACCGGCGCAACGAACGACGTGACCGGAGTCACCGCCGCGCTCGGTGGGACCGGCTCGATCGCCGACTCCGCAGTCCTGCAGACACAGGTCGAACAGCCCGGCGCACCGCCCGCGCGCTTCGGCGCATACGGGGGAACGTGGATCTTCGTCGACGGGTCCGGCGAGATCAGCACCGGCTACGCGGAGGACCAGTCGCCCGCGGAGTACTACACTGAGCTGTTGTTGACCGATCGGGCGATAGTTGAAGACGGCGACGACGAAGACATCGGCGGCGACGGCGACAGCTAAACCAATGAACCGACAACGCATCGGAACGGTGCTGGTTGCGCTCCTGATGGTCACCGCTGTGCTGGCCGTTCCGGGAGCCGTGGCGGCACAAGACGGGCCGGACAGCCCACCGGCGTCCTACTACGGCACCGTCACGTTCGACGGCGAGCAACCGTCCACGGAGATCGTCATCGAAGCGGAAGTTGACGGTGACATCGTGGACTCGGTCACGGTCGAGACAGGAGAGTACGGCGGCCCCGGCGTGCTCGATGAGAAGCTCCTCGTCGGTAGCGACGGTTCGGTCGACTCTGGCACCGAGGTTCGATTCCTCGTAAACGGTGACGGGATCGAGCGGACGGAGGCAGCGAACACTGACCCGTCACCCGTCGAGTACGAGTCAGGGGCCGTACGGCAGGTCAATCTGACGTTCGACGAGGTCAATCTGACGTTCGACGAGGTTCCCCGAGTTGACGAGGGAGGCGACGGAGGCACTGGTGATGTTGGTTCTCCGGGCGGCGATGGCGGCGACGGCGGTGACGGCGGCGACGAACCCGGTGGTGGTGGCGGAGCACCGAGCGGCGGTGGCGGCGGTGACGGCGGCGACGGCGGCGACGCTCCCGACACGCCGACGGACGAGCCGTCGGTCGACGACGTGATCCAAGTGCCGGCGGGCGCGAACGCGGTCGCGAGCGAGGCCGCGACCGCGCAGCCGAGCGCCGACGGCGAGTCGAGTCGCGTCGAGTTCACGGGCGAGACCGGCGTCGAGGGCATCGAGTTCGGCGGCGCCGTCGAGGGCGACGTGGGCGTCGCCGGACTCGACGGACCGCCCGAATCGGCGGGCCAACCACCGGGCGCCGGCGTCTCCGTGGTCGAGATCACGGTGCCCGAGCAAGCGCAGGACACGCCGGCCACGATCCGGACTCGGATCAGCGGCGATCGGCTCGCCGAGACCGGCGCCGACGCCGAGGACCTCCGGCTCTCGCGTTACTCGGACGGCGAGTGGCAGGCCTTAGAGACGACGGTCGCCGAGCGCGACGGCGACGACGCCGTGCTCGCGGCCGAGACGCCCGGCTTCTCGGTGTTCGCGGTGTCGGCCGTGAGCCAGCCGGAGGCGGCGATCACGGTCGGATCGGACGAGGTCGCACCCGGCGAGACCGTCTCGCTCTCCGGCGAGCGCTCCTCCGACGAGTACGGGGAGATCACCGCCTACGACTGGACGGTCGACGGCGAGGCCGCCACCGGGAGCGTCACCGAGACGGCGTTCGCTGAGTCGGGCGAGTACGACGTCGAACTCACGGTCACCAACGACGCCGGCGAGACGGACACGACGACGGCGACGGTCGCCGTCGAGCCGACCGAGACCGTCGAGTCCGACGGCGAAGGTGCGGCTGCGCCGGTCGAAGAGCCCGGCCTGTTCTCGCTGGGGACGCTCGGTGCAGTGGTCGGCGCGCTCGTGCTCGCGCTGCTCGTCGTGGCCGCGGTCCGGCGCGCGGACCGCTAACGCGGCGCGGCCGACACGCCGCTCGTCGGGGCGTGTGACGCGCCCCGCGGGCCAATCGACATCAAATAGTTACTCGGTTTCGACTCTATGAAAATACCTCCGCGTAACATATCTTTATTTTCATGGACGAGCGTGATAGATTCGCCAGAATGACGGACGTTACTCTTCGACGGACGCAGCTAGCAACGCCTGCGAGCGACGTGAAAATGATGCACTCGGCGGCGGACAGCGACGCCGACGAGGTGTTTCTCGATCTCGAAGACTCTGTGGCGCCGACCGCGAAGCCGGACGCGCGCGAACCGCTCATCGAGGCCGCCCGCGAGGAGGACTGGAGCGACAAGGTCCTCAGTTTCCGGATGAACGGCATCGACACGAAGTGGTGGTACGACGACCTCATCACGGTCGTCGGCGAGGCGGGCGAGTTCATCGACGACATCATCGTCCCGAAAGTCAAGTCCGCGAGCGACATCCACACCGTCGAGAACCTGCTCGAACAGATCGAGGTGAACAACGGGCTGGAGGTCGGCGGCATCGGCCTCGAACCGCAGATCGAAGACGGCGAAGGGATCCACAACGTCCACGACATCGCACACGCCTCCGACCGGCTCTCCTCGATCATCTTCGGACCCGGCGACTACTCCGCGGCGATGGGGACGCCCGGACTCGACATCGGCCAGTTCCCGGAGTATCCGGGCCACTACTGGCATCACGCGCTGTCGGAGTGTAACTCCGCGGCGAAGTCGGCCGGGCTCCCGTGTCTCGACGGGCCGTACGCCGACATCGAGGACGCAGACGGGTTCCGCGAGTCCGCCGAGAACGCCAACATGATCGGCTGTGACGGGAAGTGGGCGATCCACCCCTCGCAGATCGAGATCGGCAACGAAGTGTTCGCGCCGGACCCGGAGGTCGCGGACCGCGCAAAGCGCATCGCCGACGCCTACGCCGATGCGATGGAGGAGGGCAAAGGCGCCGTGAGCGTCGACGGGCAGATGGTCGACGAGGCGACCAACAAGATGGCCCAGGACATCGTCGAGACGGCCGAGGCCGCGGACATCCTGTAATCGGTCGCCGTCGCGGACTCGCGGCCCGCCGCCCACCGACACACCGATTTTTTCGCGTCGACCGCCTCTCGCAGCGGCAGCGATCGATGGCGGCAGCGAGTGTCGCGGGCTGTTCGTGACAACGGTGTAGCTGAGAGCGTGAGCGGCTTCGACGACCACTTATAAACAATAGTGCGGTGGCGTCGCCGGCGGCAGAGCCGCCGGCTGCAAGAGGCACATCGCGCCCCTCTGCGTGCCGGCGAGTAGCCGCCGAGGCTGCGAGGTGCACGCGCGAGGGAGTCGCTGGCGGCGGCCGCCAGCGACGAAGCTGGGGAGGTGTGAGGTGCGGCTGCTGTGCGACTGGGGCTTTGGCGGTGGTCACCGCGCTGTCGACGACGTAGCTCCCGCCGCCAGCAACACTCCGGGTTCAGTTAGAGACTCGCTCCCCCGATCACCGACTCGGTTTACAACGGTTCGATCAGTTCGACCGCGTGTCCGTCCGGGTCCTTCACGAACGCGGTGCGCGCGCCGGCCGCCGGCTGGTCGCCCGGCTCCTGCACCACGCCGTGGTGGTCGATCGATTCGAACGTCGCGTCGACGTCGGCAACGCCGACGGCGACGTGGTCGTACCGGTCGCCGTCCGCGCTCGGCGCCTCGCCGTCGGTGTCCGAGAGCTGGAACTCGACGCCGGCGTCGTCGGACACGTACACGTTCCGCGTGTCGCCGTCGGGCGTCGTGAACTCCCACGAGCGCTCGAAACCGAGCTGTTCGACGTACCAGTCGGCGGTTCGGTCGGCGTCGGCCACGTTGAGACACGTGTGGAGAATCTCCATGGATCGGGGGTCTCGGGGCGACGAGATAAATCCCGGTGCGGGGGCGAATCGTGGCCGCTACCGGAACTGTCATGAACAAAGGTTTTATTCGGCTTTCGCCCCCGGTCAGTAGCATGGCAAGCGAGCCCGCGCAGGGGAGTGACACGCCCGCCGACACGTCGGCGGCCGCGCTCGGTCACGAGCGACCGGACGTGCCCGCGTATCGGGCGCTCGCGGGGGCCCTCCGCGAGCGCGTCGACGGCGAGGTGCAGTTCGACGAGTACGCACAGGTGCTGTACGCCACCGACGGGAGCATTTATCAGGCGCGCCCGGCCGGCGTCGTCACGCCGCGATCGGTCGCGGACGTACAGGCGACGATGCGCGTCGCCGCCGACCACGGCGTCCCGGTCATCCCGCGCGGAGCGGGCTCCTCGCTGGCCGGCCAGAGCGTCGGGCCCGGCTGTATCGTCCTCGACTTCTCGACGCACATGGACGACATCGTCGACGTGCGGCCCGACGAGCGCAGGGCGGTGGTCCAGCCCGGCGTCGTCCAGGACCACCTCGACGACCGACTGGCCGAGGACGGGTTGAAGTTCGCACCCGACCCGGCTTCCTCGGCGCGCGCGACCGTCGTGGGCGGGATCGGTAACAACTCGACCGGCGCGCACTCGGTGCGGTACGGGATCACCGACGCGTACACCGAAGAGTTGCGGGTCGTCCTCGCGGACGGGTCGCTCATCCACACCCGCGAGGTCGTCCTCGACTCGCCGGAGTACGAGGAGATCGTCGCGAAAGGCGATCGTGAGGCCGCGCTGTACGAGACGACTCGCGCGCTCGTCGCGGAGAACGAGGCCGAGATCGACGAGAAGTACCCGAACCTCAAACGCTCCGTCTCCGGGTACAACCTCCACAAGGTGATCTACGAGAACGACGCGGGCGAGGAGGTGATCAACCTCTCGAAGCTGTTCGTCGGCGCCGAGGGGACGCTCGGGACCATCGTCGAGGCCGAGGTGTCGCTCGTCACCCGCCCCGAAGAGACCGCGCTCGCGCTGTACACCTTCGACTCGCTGGTCGACGCGATGAAGGCGGTGCCCGAGGCCCTGGAGTTCCCCGTCAGCGCGGTCGAGCTGATGGACGACGAGGTGTTCTCGCTCGCGGCCGGCTCACAGGAGTTCGCGCAGTACGCCGAGCCGATCCCGGACCGCGCGGCCGCCGCGCTCATGCTGGAGTGGGACGACGAACTCGTCGACGACTTCGAGGCGGCCGTCGCCGACACGACCGCCCACTTCGTCGACGGGGGCGACGCGTTCGACGTGCTGGAGGCGTACACGGACGCCGATCAGAGCGACCTCTGGAAGCTCCGGAAGGCGGCCATCCCCCTCCTCATGAGCATGCAGGGCGACCCGAAGCCGTACCCGTTCATCGAGGACGCGACGGTGCCGCCGGAGGAGTTGGCCGAGTACGTCGGGCAGTTCGAGGCGGTGTTAGAGAACCACGGCACCTCGGCCGCCTACTTCGCGCACGCCGGGTCCGGCACCTTACACATCCGACCGATTCTCTCCTTAAAAGAGGAGGAGGGCGTCGAGACGATGCACGCCATCTCGGAGGACATCACCGACCTCGTCGTGGAACACCACGGCGCGTTCTCCGGCGAGCACGGCGACGGACTCGCGCGCACCGAGTTCAACCCGAAGATGTACGGCGACGCCCTCTGGTCGGCGTTCCAGGAGCTCAAGTCGACGTTCGATCCGGAGTGGCGGATGAACCCCGGCAAGGTGGTGTACGTCGACGGCGACACCGCCGCCGAGCGCGGCTACCCCGACACCGCCGCCGACACGGACATGCGCGAGAACCTCCGGTACGGGCCGGCGTACCAGTCGATCGAGCCGCAGACGACGCTCGACTTCGACGACGAGGGGGGGTTCTCGCACCTCGTCGAGCTGTGTAACGGCTGCGGCACCTGCCGGGAGACCGACTCGGGCGTGATGTGCCCGACGTACCGCGCCTCCGAGGAGGAGATCCAGTCGACCCGCGGGCGAGCGAACATGCTCCGGGCCGCCATCAGCGGGGAGCTCGACGACGACGAGATCCACTCCGACCGGTTCCAAGAGGAGGTGCTCGGCCTCTGTGTCGGCTGTAAGGGGTGTAAAAGCGACTGTCCGACCGGCGTCGACCTCGCGAAGCTGAAAGCCGAGGTGAAACACGAACACCACGAGGAGGAGGGGGCGGCCCTCCGCGAACGGATCTTCCGCGATATCGACCGCTTCTCGGCGCTCGGGAGCGCGCTCGCGCCGGTGTCGAACGCGGCGGCGAAGCTCCCCGGCGCCCGCGCGGTGATGGACGCGATCGCGGGGATCGCTCCGGACCGCGAACTGCCGACGTTCCGCGCGGAGAGCTTCGAGGAGTGGTTCGCGTCCCGCGGCGGGTCGAGCGTCGCGCCCGCGGAGGCGGTCGACACGGTCGCGCTGTTCCCCGACACCTACACCAACTACAGCTACCCGGCCGCCGGCAAGGCCGCCGTCGCGGTGTTGGAGGCGGCCGACATCCGCGTGGAGGTGCCGGACGACCTCGCGCCCTCGGGCCGGGCGGCGTTCTCGACCGGCTTCCTCGACGCGGCCCGCGAGCGCGCCGAGGCGAACGTCGCGGCGCTCGCGCCTCGGGTCCGCGACGGGCAGTCCGTCGTCTTCGTCGAGCCCTCCGACGCCGTGATGTTCCAGGACGAGTACCGCGACCTGCTCGACGGCGACGACGTGGCCGCGGTGTCGGCCGCCGCCTACGGCGTCTTGGAGTACCTCGACGCCGGTCGCGTCGACGAGCGGCTGGCGTTCGACGCGCCCGCGGAGTCGCTCACGTACCACGGCCACTGCAACCAGAAGGCGACGAACAAGGACCACCACGCGGTCGGCGTGCTCCGCCGCGCCGGCTACGACGTGGACCCGCTGGACTCCTCGTGTTGCGGGATGGCGGGCTCGTTCGGCTACGAGTCGGAGCATTACGACCTGTCGAAGGCGATCGGTCGCATCCTCTTCGATCAGGTCGACGAAAGCGACGGCGAGACGGTGACCGCGCCGGGCGCGTCGTGCCGCTCCCAGCTGGGCGACCGCGACGGCGCCGAGAACCCGCCGCATCCGATCGAGAAGGTCGCCGAGGCGGTGACCGGCCGGGCGGCAGACGCCGCCGTCGTGAGCGCGGCCGGAGCGCCGAACCCGTCGCCGGCCGACGACTGAGCCGACGGCAGGGGTGAGGTTGTCCCTCCCGGCGCGAGTGTGGTATCGGTAACAATATGATTGTAAGCATTTTTTCAGTAGATTTAATTAGTGAGATTCAAACACATCGTTCATGCCACATAGTGGCAAATTCAACGGAGGGGCCTGCGGGCGAACAGGGCCTCGGGGGACCGCGGACGAACCAAGCACGAACGCGCTGAAACCGGGAGGTGGTATCCGTGGCTGACCCGATGCTTATTCTGCTGGCGCTGTTGCCGCTTGCCGCGATCGCGGTCATCATGGTCCTGCTCTACCAGCCGGCGACGATCACGATGCCGATCGCGTGGGGCATCGCGGCGGTCGCCGCGTACATCGGGTGGGAGATGTCGCCGACGTTGATCGCGGCGGCCTCGATACGGGGCGCGCTGACGGCGACGCGCATCCTCGTCATCGTCTTCGGCGCGATACTACTGCTGTACACGCTCAAGCAGTCCGGCGCGTTCGAGGTCATCAACGCGGGCTTCTCGTCGATCAGCGACGACAGGCGCGTACAGGTCATCCTGCTCGTGTTCCTCATGGGCTCGTTCATCGAGGGCGCGGCCGGGTTCGGGACGCCGGCCGCGATCGTCGGCCCGCTTCTGGTCGGACTCGGCTTCCCGCCGCTGGCCGCGGTGGTGGTCGCCCTGACCGGTAACATTCTCGCGATTACGTTCGGCGCAGTCGGGACGCCGCTTATCATCGGATTCGAAGACGTCGTCTTCGGGCAGGACCCGACGGAGGCCGGCACGGCAGCGTACGCCGTCGTTCAGAACGGCGGCTTCGAAAGCGTCAGCGCTTACGTCGCACAGATCGGGTTCTGGGCGGCCGTCATCCACGCCGTCGTGGGCATCGCGATTCCGTTCATCGGCGTGGCGATGATGACGCGGTTCTTCGGCGAGGAGCGCTCGCTGAAGCCCGCCATCGAAGTGATTCCGCTCACGCTGTTCGCGTGGGCGTCGTTCGTGGTGCCGTACCTCCTGACGGCGTACTTCCTCGGACCGACGTTCCCCGGCCTGTTGGGTGCGATGATCGGGCTGCTCGTCGTCGGCTCGACGCTGCGCGCGGGCTACTTCCTCCCCGAGGAGGAGTGGGACTTCGGCCCCCAAGAGCAGTGGCCGGACCACTGGATCGGCAAGATCGAGCCCGGAACCGGGATGGGCGATTCGAGCGGCGGGCAGCGGGTCGCGGCCGACGGCGGCACGAGGACGTTCAAGGACATGCACAACCAGGACATGTCGCTCGGCATGGCGTGGACGCCCTACATCCTCGTGGCGGCCCTGCTCATCGTGACTCGGGTCGTCGGGCCCGTCCAGCAGTTCCTGGCGTCGACCGGCGTCGTCGCGTGGAACAACATCCTCGGCACGCCGTTCTCTGAGGGCGTCGAACTGCTCTACCTCCCCGGATCGCTGTTCGTGCTGGTCGCGGTCGTGACGTACGGCCTGCACGGCATGGGCGCGTCGGGGATCAAGAAGTCGTGGGGCGAGGCCGTCAGGAACATCATCCCGGCGGTCATCGCGCTCTGGTTCGCCGTCGCGACCGTGATGGTCATGCAGAAGACCGGCGCGCCGGTCGTGATCGAGAACGTCGAAACCGTCAACTTGGGGATGCTCCAGCTGCTGTCCGACGCCACGGCCGACCTCACCGGGCAGCTGTTCCCGTTCTTCTCCGGCTTCATCGGCGCGTTCGGCGCGTTCATCGCCGGGTCGAACACGGTCAGCGACATCCTGTTCGGCCTCTTCCAGTTCGAGGCCGCCCAGCAGATCGGCGCCCCGACGCAG
>Ga0209946_1001065_pt1 | contig 11265 bp, 15 predicted proteins | sample SalPon2_A_H2O_MG_FD_185704 | JGI IMG/M metagenome (GOLD analysis project Ga0209946, IMG submission 185704) | Salt pond water microbial communities from South San Francisco under conditions of wetland restoration - Salt Pond MetaG R2_A_H2O_MG... | ecosystem: Environmental > Aquatic > Non-marine... | reverse complement strand
CGCACGGAAACAACCTTCCCAGGCGAGTGAAACAAACGTTGGTGGCTGGGGCGGCGACTATGCCCAAGTTGCAGTTGACGAAGTGTGCTCGCTACGGGGCGAGAACGTTTCGACCTCTCCGCAATCGATCTCCCAGACGGCATCACTCTCGAATAGGCACTACCGGAATCGGACAGTGTAGTCGTCGCACCTAGGGGCACTGACGACTGTCTGCCGGCGGGCTTAGCGGACGGACGACAAGGGCTTGCCCGATCGGTCCGTACGGTAGCTGTGAAAGACTCGGCGTATCCAATCGAAGGAGTACCGACGCCGGATCCGTCGTACGATCCTGAGCGTGTCGTCGGCATCCAACTCGAAGCGCTTGCGAACAACAACGATCCGATCCCGAACGCGGGCATCAAGACGGCGTACAATTTCGCGTCACCCGCGAATCGGCGGCAGACAGGACCACTCGATCGGTTCGTCCGGATGGTCGAAGGTGCCCAATACGCGCCAATGATCGACCACGAGGATGCGGTCCGGGGGCCACTCGAACAACAGGGGTCGCGTGCGGACCAGCAGGTAACGCTCACCGGAACCGACGGGCGGACGGTCACCTACCGGTTCGGCATCTCGAAGCACTCCGGCGGGCCGCTGGACGGCTGCTGGCTGACCGATCGCGTCCTCGTCGTGTGAGAGGCATGGCGGCCGAGCCGACCGTGGAGTGGCACCACAGTCGAAGCCACACCCCACGCGCACGGCCTTGATGTGGCTGTGGTCCGTATTCCGATTCGATGGATGTGCTCTCGGTAGCGGGGCGTCGAAAACGGGACGACACCGACGACGGTAGCTTCTACGACACGCCTCGATACGTGACGCACGCCGACGATGCGTTCTGCCAGCGGTTGACGGCACTGTACGGCGAGATACTGGACCCTGGCGATCGCGTCTTCGACGCGATGGGCAGTTGGGTGTCCCACTTCCCGAGGACGGACCTCGGCCATGTGGTCGGCCATGGCCTCAACGCGGACGAACTCGCTGCGAACGACCGCTACGACGAGTGGTTCGTCCGGAATTTCAACGCCGACCAATCACTGCCGCTCGACGACGGCGCCGTCGACGCGGTCTGTTGTGCCCTCTCGGTACAGTACTTGCAGTATCCCGAGGCGGTGTTCAGGGAGTTCGGTCGCGTCCTCGACAGTGACGGAGCGGTCGTCGTGAGCTTCACAAACCGGATGTTTCCGACGAAGGCCATCAGAGCGTGGCGAGCGGCGTCCATGTCCGAGCGAGTGGAGTTGGTCGCATCGTATCTACGCGCCGGTGGCCTGACCGTGACGGATCGAATCGCCGACGATGGTGTGGGTGATCCGTTCTACGCCGTCGTCGGCCGGTCAGAGACGACTCAACGGGGTGAGACAGGCTGAGCACAGCACATCGAACGGCGTGCAACGAGCGTCTCACTGGGATGATAGTAGCGCTCCCGGTGGGGCGGGAGTACTCGGTTCGGACGGTATCGGGATGCTAGTGTCTCCCCTTAAAAACCGGATGTGGTGGCACCGTCGGAGTACTACCCCGTTCCGCAGCAATGCCGACTCGTTTTTAGCCGTGGGATCCTGTGTGCTGGTGTGAACGCGACAGCGATACTCCACGCAACTGCTGCGGTACTGGTCGGAGCGGGCCTGTTGTTGTCCGGCAGAGTTGTCACTATCGGTCTCATCGGATGCGGGGTGGCTTCGTTCATCGCGGGCATCGTCGTTGCGAGACGCGACGACGCCGACGCCCACAGCGAAACGTGAAGCCCAACTCGTCGGGTTACCACTGTCCAACGGAGAGAGTAGTCGGCACCACTCCGAAGTGGCGACGCCGGTTCGGCCCCCTCGCGTTCGCGTGGCTCCTGTAATCGATGTAGCGTGCGGTGGCATCGCTTGTACAGGCGAAATTGACACCACGTATTGACGAGTGAATACTCCCGATCACCGCTTGTTCCTTCGGTTGTACTGGGACACGTTCGAGAGTTTCGAGAGACAGGTTTGGCCTCCCCCACCGGGAGCAGTGTCGGCGGGGTCGCCGTTCGTGACCGGTTCGAGAACGATAGAGCGGCCATTGAGTTTGGCGTCGCGAGGTTCGACGTCCCACTGGACGAAGCGAGCCCGGAGGACGCCTGTGTCGCGGATCATCTGCTGATCGAACGTTGTTCTCGCGGCAACTCATCAACATGTGCTCGCGGCGCTTCCGAAAAGAAGCTCCCTCGGCTCGACAAACCAAGCGTAGACGATCGGTTGTCGGTCGATTTGGAGCGGTTTGCCGATCGAGGCGCCTCACTTCCGGACACGGGGATCGATCGCATGCCGTGTGCTGAAAGTCGCAGGCGCTATGTCGTCACAGCCAGGACCGCGGCCAGTTCGGCGCCGACGGCGTCGGCAGCCGCGTCGATATCGGCGTGGCGTGTCGTCCCCGTTCGCCGACAGCCCGCGATGCGGTCGACACGAACAGCGGCGGTACCGAGATGGTCCGGGCGGACGGTCAGCTTCGCCGCGACACAGGGACCATCGTCGCCGGGCAGACGGTACTGGACGGCACTGCTCTCGTCGTAGCGCTCCCACGCGCCGGGGGGCGCCGGGAGGGCTGCTTCGAGTTGGGGCATGGATATTGACGGCACAGCCATGTCAGCATCTGGGACCGCTGGGGGATGAATGTGATGTGGGGGGCAGTCGTCGGCGTGGCCACTGCGCCGGTAGAGCAGGTGGTCCGTCCCGGACGGATCCAGCAGCGTTCACCGGTGCGCCGTCGACGGCCGTGGCGACGGCACTCATCGAACGGGAAGGGGTCCGGGGGGAACGTCATGGATCCGCAGGATGGTCGTGACAGAAGGTCTGGATTTCGACCGTGCGGCCATCCGGATCCTCAAGGAAGAACTGGTAAATGTCGAAGTCGTCGTTTCGCCGCGGCGGGTCATCGGCAACGTCACGCAACGCGGCGTACCGGTCGTCGACGGCGTCCCGGTCGTCAACAACGAGGGTGATGATCCCCTCAGTCTCCGTCGTCGAGGCCTCACAGAATCCGACGAGCAACGTCTCGAACTGCAGGATCGTACACCCACCCGGTTGGTCGAGCCACTCCGTCAGGCCGAGTCGGTCGCGGTAGAACTCGACGAGTCGGCATCGCTGTTCCGTTTGAAAGAAGACGATCCCGGTCACAACCGACGGGTTGCTGCCAAGACGTAGTAAGTGCTCTCCCGTCGTCGCGTGATCGGGGGCGACCGATATGCACCCACAGTTCGGTTGTAGAGGCGTTGACATTGGCCTGCGCGACACACCGGGTGGTCGACGGTGTCGTACGCTCACCGCCCTTCGCGACATCGAGACGGAACACCTGTCGGCGGCCGATGCGCATCGCATCGAAATTGTGACCATGCTACTTCCCGAGGTGAGTGTCCCGAGCGAAGTCGGACACTGTGGGGGCTCGGACGACTGAGTGAGCACGGACGAGGCTGGTACTCAACTGTAGTGTGCTGCCGGTGACTCCCGCACTCTCGTCGTTCAGATGCCTGCCGATCAGCCGACTGTCGAGAATCCCGGTCAGCGTTCGGATCGGTCCCGCGTCGGTTGTAACTCGGCGTTGCAGCGCCTTGGTTCTCCAACCGAGTCCCGGCGCTCTCACCGTTGCGACGAGTTCGCGGGTGGTCCTGACGGGCGCCCGTGTTCGTGGCTGGCTCACTCCGAAGCGTGCTCAGATGCTGGTCGGTCCGTGTCGATATCTACAGCATGACCCGCAACGTAGCCGTTCAGTTTTGCCGCGATGGGGGAGTCACGGATCTCCTCGTCGGCGTATCCTGCCTCCTCGAAGGCACTCAAGAACGACGATTCCGACCGAAGCCTGTACTTCTGATGATAGTCTTCAGCCGGATAGAACCGCGAGAGTTGCTCGATACGCGTCTCGATGCTCTCGGGGGTTTCGCCGATTGCCGAGAGCACGGCTTCGATGGCCGCTCGTTGAGTGTCCGTCGACGCGAACACGACGTTCTGATACTGCGTTTTCGATGGCTGTGTCCGTGGATCGTGCTGCCGGAAGATGTCTTTGAGTAGGTCCCGGTACGTCACCACATCCGGATCGAAATCAACCTGTAGCACCTCCGTATGATCGCCCAACGAGTGATATGATGGGTCAGGTTTCGTTCCCCCTGCGTATCCGACGCGTGTGCGAACCACGCCGTCAACGGCACCGAACCGCGCATCCGGCCCCCAGAAACACCCAAGTCCGAACGTCGCCGTGTCAGTCGTCGCTCGATCGTCCGCTTGCGCGTCGTAATCGCGTATGAGGGCAGGGGTTAGCGTCATGGGATTAAGTCGTCTGTAGAGTCCGCGGACCGTCTGTCCTGGACTGCGTCGCATCTCACCACGTATTAGTCGTGCACACACTAAGCCTAGGTGCTAGCTCGTTGCGTGTTGGAGATGGTCCGGTGCGCAGAGGGCGGGAGTCGATCGGACAGGGGGACGGGATACGTGCCGAGACTGGGGTTACGCCGTTACGGAAACTCGGGAAAGCCCACGGCTTCAGTCGTGGGCCGTCTCCTCGCATCCGTGTGCGGTCACGGTTTCGACGGGTCGCGGCGGCCCCGGCGCTATTTACCGTTGCGACCGAGAGAGACGTAGGGGTTCTGCTCCCGTCGAGACGGTCCTCGTTGCGGGTGCGACCGGCGGAACGGGGCGTGCAGTGATGCGTCTCGGCCGGTCCCGAGTCGACACGCTCCGGGCGTCGATGCAGTGCTCAGCGCCGTCGGCACGGCCCCGACGGCCATCCCATCCGGACCGCCGTTCGTCGACGGTGCCGGGAACCGTGCGCCGGTTGCTGCGGCGGTGGACGCCGATGTCGACGAGTTCGTCGTGGAGCCGGCAATCGGCGTGGGGCCGGAGCCCTCAAGCCCCCTCGCAACGGCGTTCGATACGTTCCTCGAGCCGCTTCGGGAGGCAAAGGCGGGGGCCGAAGCGGCGATTCGGGACACACAGCTACGGCATACGATCCTGCGACCGGGTGTGTTGACGAACGGCAGCCGAACGGATCTGGTCACGGTCGCCGAGCCCGGCGCGACGCTCTGGGGCGTGACCTCGCGCGCGGGTGGGGCCCGGCTTATGCTCGCCGGCCCGGCGACGCCCCCGGCTCACAACCGGACGTTTGAGGTCGTCTCAGAGCCGCGATTCCCGGCGCGTAACGTGTCGATCTACTGGCCACTACCGTGATGGAATGCTCGTGCGTGTGAAAAGGACACCTCGCCGGTCCGCTCGACGTGCGACGGCTCCTCTTGCCGGCGTGGTGATTGTGATCCTATCGGTGGTCATGTCAGTACCGGGCCGATTGTGCAACTCGCTACGATCCGTTTTCCTGGGGACGGGCTTCCACACTGCGAGCGGCGACTGACGCGATGCCAGCCGCGGCATAATCAACTAGGAGGCGACGCGTCGCCAGAATGCGACGCGTTCTAAGTGGCTCACGAACGCGCAGCGCTCAAGAACGTTCGGGTACGCCGAGACGTCGATCCCGTCCAATCACACGCGGCCAGATCCCTGAATACAAGTCCACTGCGCCCAAATTGAGAGTGTGAGTTACGCCTCGGAATACCGATGCATCGGCTGCATGGAGGCGACGGTGACGCGTGAGTTCGACGTGTCACATCTGTCCCGAACTTGCCCCGTGTGCGGCGAGTTCGATCGGTTCGTCAATACCGTTGTCGTCGAGCGGTTCAATGCGCTGGCTGCGGACCCGCCGACGCACCTCCACTGGGAACAACTCGATCGGCTTCAGAAGTGGCGGATCGCTGAACGACTCAGCCGCAAGGACCACTCGATAGATGACATTGAGGTAACGGTTGCCGATGGCGGTGACGAAATCCCCGAGGAAGGCGGCGTCGACGCCGGCGCCCAAGCATGATGTCCGAACCCAGTTCCGGTAGGTGATCGGATCGGACGCCCGAGTCGAGCCACGACGACACATCACGTCGGCGAGGAGTTCGCGGTTGCGCTCGTACGTCTACTGGTACTGTCCCGTCCCGATCGTGACGATGCCGGCGACGACGATAGGGAAGCTTCCGTTCGCTTCGCAGTAGGAGAGATCACGCTCGGCTGCAACCTGCTGGCCGTCCGTGGCGGCTTCGGAGCCCACTCAATTGGTTGATAGCGATCGTGGGATCAAAATATGCCAGTGTCAGCGGCACTCCACTGCCGCGTGAGTCGGATGTAGCCACCCCGAACGCCCCCGTACGCTCGCCGCCTCAACTCGCCGTTTTCGAAAGGCTCCGGGGGCGCCTTTCGTGATAACGAGGGAGCTTCGCCCTCTCGAATCGCGCGCCTCGTGATAGATAGGCTATGAGCGTCGATATCGTCCCCCCGGCGGATTTATTCTCGTGGAACGGCGGTTATATGTTGTGCGCGTCGTCTCGCTGCTGCCATCCGCGACCGAGATATTACACGTCCTCGGGATCGAGCCAGTCGGAATCTCACACAGTTGTGAGTACCCGCCATCGATTACGGATCGACCAGTCGTGACGAGTACCGTCATCGATCACGAGGGGCGGACAAGCGGGGAGATCGACGAGCAGATGCAGTCCGTCGACGGTGCGGTGTACGACGTGGACGGAGCGCAACTAGCAGCCCTCGATCCGGACCTCGTCGTTACACAGGCGACCTGTGAGGTCTGCGCGGTCGATACGTCGGACGTTACCACTGCAATGGACGCACATGACGTGGAGGCCGAACTCCTCACACTCGACCCACACTCGTTCAAGGACGTCCTCGACGATATTCGCCGACTCGGCGTCGTTACTGGACGGGAATCCGAGGCCGAAGCGTTTTTGACACGGGCTCGTGACCGAGTAGAGACGGTTCGTTCGCGCGTCTCGGGGTGCGGTCGTCCACGAACTGCCGTCCTGGACTGGACGGAGCCACTGCTCCGGGGTGGACACTGGATCCCGGACCTGATCCGACTCGCCGGCGGTGACGCGACCTTCCAACCGGATCGGGCTTCCGAGCCGATCACGTGGGCAGAGTTGCGGGCGTACGATCCCGAGTGCCTGGTCGTCGCTCCCTGTGGCTTCTCAGTCCCGCGAGCGACGGCGGCACTCGCAGACCTGCCGACGTACGCTGGGTGGGACGACCTGCACGCTGTCCAGTCAGGCCACGTCTTCGCCGTCGACGGGAACGCACTGTTCAATCGCCCCGGACCACGACTGGTCGACTCGCTGGAGGTTCTCGGCAGCTGCATCCATGCCGATGCGTTCGCTGAGCCCGAGACGGAGTGGGTTCGGTCCCTCGACGCTATCGCCGAACTCAGACAGTGAGTAGACGCTCCCGTGACGAGGGTCGTGGCAACGGGGCCCTCACAGCACGACTGTCTTGATCTCGCCACCTCCGCTGAACGCGGACTCGCTGGAGTAGAACGCGTTGTACTCGTCATCAAGGACGAATTCGAACTTCGTCCCAGCCTCAAGTCCGAGTCGCTCGCGACTTACAGACCAAGGAAGACGTCCAGTTCGCGGAGTACGACGAGACAGTCGAAAACCCGGCCCACCAGCCCGGCCGCTCGTGTGGGAACGGTCACGAGCATATCGCCGACAGGAACGGTGACGGGTTCGGTGCCTGTGCGGCGGTCGAGGGCTACATCGGCAGGGGAGACTGGTGTACGGCCTGGGAGGAGCCACCGGAACCGTCGGTTCCAGATGCGATGTCGGAGGAAGATCTGGCAACCGACAACGTTCCAGAGGTCTACCGAACCGCCGAGTCCCAGGCCGGTGAAGCGGGAACTCCCGACGACCTCCTGCCGCAGGCTGACGTGGCGTTCGGTGAATCAGTCGATCGGATTGCGGACACCGCAGAACAGCGTGGACTCACCCCCGACGAAGTCGTTAGCGACATCATGCTCGCCAAATCACGATCGACGGAGATGAGGGATCCAATCGAAATGGCGAACCTGTTCACGTTTGGGCTCTCATATCACGGGCAGCATCTGAACGGCGCCGATCTCACGTGGGACGGCGGAGTGACGCTGCCCTACTGAAAACGCCCCGAATCGGTCACTTGGTCACCGTGCTCTGATCGGCCGCTCCCGGCACGGGACAGAGGACCGAGCCGTGGTCCCACTGCTTGACGCCCGCTGGAATCAGCAGGGGATCAGCGAGACGGTGTCCCTGTCGTCGTTGATGCTGTTCGTGTTCGACGGTATTCGTCTGCCGAGGCACACGGCCCCGAGGATCACGCACACACCGGCGCATATGGCGCTGTTGAAACCTCAGCGATTGAGAGGATTCGTGTGCAAGACTTAGAGGGTGGAGTCAGCAGCGCGAAGACCATCGTGACGAGGAGGGGACTAGCTCTCGAAAATATCGGGTGTAACAACGAAATACCGAGGGTAGAAACCGGTCTTCAGAACGGGAGGTCGACGAGATCGAGTCCTTCGACCAGTCCAAGCATGCCCGTTCGGGGCCATTCGTCGGTGACCTGTTCCCCCCTCGATACGAAACAACGCTGCGTTGGTCATTTCGATGCGGTTCCCCGTCGCTGGGACGCCCAGCAGCTCCCCCGAGTGAGTCGCGGCCATCTCGAAGTCGTATGCAACCAAGTCGCCTCCGGCGAGACAGTGCAGTTCTGTCACTTCGATCTCGGAGAGCCCGCCAAGGGTCGCTTCCAGGAATCGAACAGCTGACCGGCGATTCGTCGGACCCGAACGATTAACCTCGTTCGAAACGTCCGTTCGGATATGGCTACCGAGGAAGGAACCGAAACGCCCTCTCCGCTCGACGAGGTGATGGAGGACATCCGCCGGGAGTTGGTTCGACGGGTTGCAACTGAAGACCGGAACGCGAACCGAGACGTCTACGACGCCCTCGAAGACGAGTAACTCGCCAGCTCCATCCCCATCAAATCAATTGGAGTGCGGTCACGCGGCAGAGCATCAAAGTACTAGGCATCTATCTCCAGCGACCGCGAGATGATCCTCAATATTCCGATAAAAACCCTGTGCTGAATAAAGAGGATAGATACACCACTTCGAGAGCAGTGAATCCCGACCGTTCATAATGAAGCCTCTGTCTGAGTGAGTGGCGAACTCACCGCGCTTCCCCTCTACCAGTTGCGATGGCTGGGGACGCGCTAGTGAGCGATAGGGACAGACACCTACAGTCGTTCGCTCCGACCGTACGGACAAGGGGGTAAAGTGTATATTTCTCGTCTCTCTACGATTCACCATGGACACGGGCGAGCGGCCAGTATCTGTTCTCGCGGTAACGGCCGATCGGGAGTTCGCCGCCGCCTGCGAACGTCAGCTCTCCACTCTGGAAAATATCAATGTCTCGACTGCCGACACCGTCGGAGAAGCGATCGACGTTCTCGTTTCTGGGGACACTCTCGACTGTCTCATCAGCGATCATGACTTACCAGATACGGATGGCGTCGCTTTCCTTGAAGCCGTCCGCGCACAGGCCCCGACGCTCCCGTTCATCCTCTTTACCAGCGAGGGCAGCGAGGAAGTCGCCAGCCGGGCAATCTCTGCCGACGTTACCGAATACCTCATCAAGGAATCCCACCGTGACCAGTGGGAGCGCCTCGGCTCGCTGATCAACGATGCCGTGACCTACTCTCGAAATCACGGAAATCTCGTCGACAGCGACTACCGGACAAAGACGCTGCTGGATGCAGCACACGATACGATCGTCGTCGTCCGGGACGAATCTATCGAGTACATCAACAAGACTGGTGTCGAACTCGTCGGAGCCGAGACGCGGTCTGCGGTCATCGGCCAGCCGATCGAGGCAGTAATTTCGACGACAGAGAGTTCGTTGCGTGCGCAACTCGGCCCCATCCAGCGAGGCGAGCGATCACTCGACTATGTCGAGAGACACATCGAACTATCGAATGGGGACGTTCTGCCGGTCGAAATTACTGCTACGGCTGCCGAATGGGCCAACGCCTCGGCGACCGTCCTCATCATTCGGGACATCAGCGAGCGTACCGAGCGCGAGCATGATCGGCAGGTGAAAACCCGAGCGATGGACAACGCCCCCGTCGGCATCACTATCGCCGACGCCGACAAGCCCGACAACCCACTCGTCTACGTCAACGAGAACTTTCAACAGCTGACCGGGTACTCAGCAGATGAGGTACTCGGGGAAAACTGTCGATTCCTGCAAGGTGAGGAAACCGACTCGGGGCCGGTCACACAGATTCACGAGGCGATCGATGCCGAGGAGCCGGTCACGGTCGAGCTGCAGAACTATCGCAAGGATGGCACCCAGTTCTGGAACCGATTGACGATCGCACCCATCCGCAACGAGTCGGACGAAGTGACCCACTACGTCGGATTTCACGAAGACGTTACCGACGCGAAAGAACGCCAGCGGGAACTCAGGAAGACGAACGAGGTGCTTTCGACGCTGTTCGAGACGCTTCCCGCCGGTGTGCTCGTCGAAGACGCGTCTCGAAACGTGCTCACGATCAACGACCGGCTGTTCGAGTTGTTCGAGTTCCCCGGAGCGGCGACGGATATCGTCTCCACGGATTGCGAACAGCTGGCCGAACAGATCAGTGAGATGTTCGTGGACGCTGACGGGTTCGTCGAGCGGATTAACGATCTGGTGGCGAACCGCGACCCGGTGGACAATGAGGAACTGGTGCTGACCGACGGGCGGACGTTTGAGCGGAGTTATCGACCGATCGAACTCCCCGGTGGCAACGGGAACCTGTGGGTGTATCGGGATATCACCGAGCGCAAGGAAGACGAACGGGTGTTACGTCAGTTCAGACGGGCAATCGAAGCAGCGGGTCACGCCATCTACATCGCTGACTCCGACGGCACAATCACCTACGTCAATTCCGCGTTCGAGCGTATCACCGGGTACGACAGTGACGAAGCCATCGGTCAGACACCTCGAATTCTCAATTCCGGCGAGATGTCCGACGACTACTACGAACGGTTGTGGACGACCATCTCGAATGGGGACGTCTGGGACAAAGAAATCCTCGACCAACGCCGCTCGGGCGAGGTGTATCACGCCCGGCAGACGATCGCCCCCGTCGCGGACGAGAATGGAGACATGGAGGCGTTCGTCGCCATCCAGACGGACATTTCCGAGCAAAAAGAGCGCGAGCGACAACTGCGACAGTACGAACATGCCATCGAGAGCACCAACGACTTGATTGCGGCCATCGACGACGACTATCGGTTCCTGTTCGCAAATCAGGCGTACCGAGAGTTCTACGGCATCGACGAGGACGACGTGACAGAGAAGACGCTCCCCGAGGT
>Ga0209946_1001057_pt1 | contig 11306 bp, 13 predicted proteins | sample SalPon2_A_H2O_MG_FD_185704 | JGI IMG/M metagenome (GOLD analysis project Ga0209946, IMG submission 185704) | Salt pond water microbial communities from South San Francisco under conditions of wetland restoration - Salt Pond MetaG R2_A_H2O_MG... | ecosystem: Environmental > Aquatic > Non-marine... | reverse complement strand
GAGTGGTTCGCCGAAGGCGAACCCGACGCAGAAAAAGGTCGTTAGGCGTCCAAGATCGCATCCAGCAGCTTCGATTGGGCGGCCGCGAGGTGCTCGGAAAACGTCGAGGTGGTGATACCGAGGGCGTCGGCGACCTCACCGGCGTTCGCGCCCTTCGGGTGCTCGAAGTAGCCCATCCGGTGGGCGGTCTCGAGCACCTCGCGTTGGCGTTCGGTCAGCCGGCCCCGGTCGACGAAGACGAGGTTGTCCTCGGGGGCGTCGGTCTCGCCGCGGAGCAGGCGGCGGACGTCGACGGTGGGGTAGCGCTCCCGGAGCGCGCGGATCGTCCCCTGCAGCGCCTCCATGTCGACGGCGTGGAAGACGAGATGCAGCGAGCCCTCGCGGGCGTGGAGGTCGACGATCGGACACTCGAAGGCCTCGACGGTCTCGCAGGGGCACCCGCGCCCGCGCTCGCGGGTGAAGCGGTACATCGTCTTCGCGCCGTAGTCGAACGTCTCCGTCAGCGCGACGCTCGTGGCGGGTTCGGCGTCGCTTTCGAGCATGAACTCCTCGGTGACGCGCCCGGCGTCCGCGCCCGCGACGCTCCGTGCGACCGTGTACGACGGCGAGTTCCGATCCGACGACGCCTCGACGATGGGGCAGGTCCCGTCGGCGTCGATCCGGATCTCGGCGCGGATCCCAGACATCGATCGAATCTTGGAGCCCTCGACACCTAAGTCTGTCCGCCGGCGGCCGCCGCCCGGGAGTATATAAATCACCCTGCATACTGAGGGATGGAATACGCTACCGGGGACGCCCATCCTCCGAGTAGAGAATGTCGCAGAAACGCCGACCGACCGACGGCGGAGGTGGCTCCGAACGGGGGGAGTCGCGCTCTCGCGCCGTCGACTGCGAGACGGTGTTGGCCGCGCTCGAGGACCCGGACTGCCGGGCACTGCTGGAGGCGACCGCCGACGAGGCGCTGACGGCCGGGGAGCTGATCGAGCGCTGTGGGGTGCCCCGCTCGACGACCTACCGGAAGCTCGAGCGCCTGACCGAGGCCGGGTTGCTCGAGGAGAGCATCCGGATCAGCCCCGACGGAAAGCACGCGAACGAGTACCGACGGACGTTCGACGACGTCACCATCTCGCTGGACGACTGCGAGTCGGCGACCGTCGGCCTCTCGTCGGCGGGAGCGTCCCCGGGGGCGGCGGACTGATCCCGCCGATGGCACCCGCATGTTCCGGCGGTCGAGGGAACGGGGAAGGATCGCCCGAGACCGCCGGGTGCGGGTCACGGGACGGCGCCGGCGGGGGCACCGCTGACGGCGGGGAAGCGACTGTGGATACCTACGTCTTCGGCTGTCCGGAGTGCGGCCAGGAGATCGAGGTCGACACTTCGATGCGGACGGCGATCCTCTCGAACGGCTGTCCGGTGTGTGCCGAACCCGCGAGGGCGGAGTGCTTCGAGGCCACGGGGACGTAGCGTTTCGAGGTCCCGGAGCGAGCGCCGTCAGCCCCCGGGTTCGACGGCCCGACCGTTCACCGTCGCCGCGTCCAACCGATACAGTTCGATGTCGAGTTCGTCCGTCGGCTCCGACCACGTCTCGAAGAGCGGCCGCCCCGCCGATCCGTACTGCTCGACGTCGGCCGCGGTCAGCGACTCCGGATCGATCCGAACCAGGGGGCCGGCGGCGACGACGCTGCGGTACACCTCGCCGTCCTCGTAGACGACGAGTCTCGCCTGGGGGTCGCCGCCGAGGAAGCGTCGCTTGTCGCTGTCCGGTGTCGAGACGGATCGGAGGTAGAACCGTCGTTCGGAGGGGTCGTAGCCGTAGGCGATCGGAATCGCGTAGGGGTCGTCGTCGCGCGCGAGCGACAACACCCCGGTCCCGTGAGCCCCGAGGAAGGCGTCCGTCTCCTCGGCCGACATCCCGATCCGGCGGTCGCGTGCCATACCCGAATCAGCGGACGACGGTACTTATGGGTGGCTGCTCCGGACGGTCTCAGCGCCACGCCCGGAGGTCGACCACGGCGTCGGCGTCGGCGGTGAGCCACCGGGTGCGGCGCTCCTCGACGTCGGCGCCGCGGGGGACGAACGTGTACTCGTCGCCGCCGTCGTCGATCACCTCGAGGGCGTGCGGATGCCCCGCCGAGTCGCCCGGCGTCGGATCGAAGCCGCCGGAGGTGTCGGTCATACGTGGTGGTTCTCGTCGCGATATATAACTCTTCGAGCCGCATCCCGGTCGGCGGGACGGCGGGACGGCGGGTCGCTCCCGACCGGTGGGATTCGGGACAGCTCATTTGAGGCCCGGCGGCGAACCGCGGATATGGCCGAACCGACGGAACGACGGCGGCTCGACGACGGCGACCGCGCGCCGAACGGCGAGGAGTTCGAGGTGTTCGTCCGGAGCGACGGCTCGGACCCGATGCGACACGCCGGCAGCGTCCGGGCGGCCGACGTCGACGGCGCCTACGAGATCGCGAGCCGGCTGTTCGCCTGGCACGCCGACGACGTCTGGCTCTGCCCGAGCGCCGAGGTGACCCGCTTCAGCACCCACGAGTTGGCCGACGACGCCTCGCCCGCCGATCGGTCGACCGACCCCGAGGAGCCCCGAGCGAGGGAGTGGTCCTGACGTGATCTCCGTCAGCACGCTGCTGTGCGATCACGCCGCGGACGGCAACCGCCTCCGGTACGACGTCGAGGCCGGCACGGACGACCCCGTCTCCGAGCGCCCCCAGCGCCGCCCGGTCGTGGTCTGGAACACCACCAACCGGTGTAACCTCGAGTGCGTCCACTGCTACGCCGGCGCCGAGTCCGAGCCGAAGGCCGGCGAGTTGACGACCGCGGAGGGCAAGCGGCTGCTCGACGACCTGGCCGACTACGGCGCGCCCGTCGTGTTGTTCTCGGGCGGCGAACCGATGGTCCGGGAGGACCTCGCCGAGTTGGTCGCCTACGCCGCCGACGCCGGTATCCGCCCCGTGCTCTCGACGAACGGGACGCTTCTGACCGCCGATCGAGCCCGCGAGTTGAAGGAGGCGGGGCTGGCCTACGCCGGGGTGTCCGTCGACGGCCTCGCCGAGCGCAACGACGAGTTCCGGGGCGTCGACGGGGCGTTTCGGGCGGCGGTCGAGGGGATCGAGACCTGCCTGGAGGTCGGGCTGAAGACCGGGCTGCGCTACACCGTCACCCGACAGAACGTCGACGACCTCGACGGCGTCGTCGACCTGCTGTCCGACGTCGGCCTCGATCGCTTCTGTTTCTATCACCTCTCCTACAGCGGCCGCGGAGAGACGCTGGACTCGGTCGACCTCGACACCGCAGAGCGCCGGGAGGTCGTCACCCGCATCTGCGATCGGACGCTCGAGGCCCACCGCAGCGGCGACGAGATCGAGACGCTCCTGGTCGGCAACTACGCCGACGCGGCCTACATCGTCGAGTACGCCCGCCGGGAGTTCGGCGACGACGCCGCTCGGCGCGTCTACGAGCGCCTCCAGCGCAACGGCGGCGACCCGACCGGCGAACGCGTCGCCGCCGTCGACTGTCTCGGCAACGTCCACCCGACGCAGTTTTGGCGCACCTACAGCCTCGGCAACGTCCGCGACCGCCCCTTCTCCGACATCTGGGAGGACGAGGACAACCCCCTCCTGCGGGCGGTTCGGAACCGGCCGGGGAACCTGACCGGCAAGTGCGCCGACTGCCGGTACAAGGGGATCTGTCGGGGCGGCTCGCGGCTGCGGGCGCTGGCGGCCGACAACGGCCTCTTCGGTCCCGACCCGCAGTGTTACCTCGAGAGCGAGGAGCGCCGCGGGCCGGTCCCGACCGCGAACGCCGAGTGAGGGGGCGGAAGCGAACGCGAACCGAACATGTTCGAGCGAGACGCCTTGTCCGTCGATCGCCTACGGACAGGTATGAGCAGCGACCAAGCGCTCGGGACGCGTCCGGACCGGACCGCCGAAACCACCGTCGACGTCCGGTGTACGGGCCACGTCCGGACCGAGATCGGCGAGCACAGCTTCGAGTACACCTTCGAGGGATCGACGCTCCGCGAGTTCCTCGATTCGTTCCTCGGGGAGCACGACGTCGGCGACATGCTGATCGCCGAGACGGAGGCCGAGGCGACGACGACCGGGTGGGCACCCACCGACGGGAACCCGCCGGGGGCGTGGAACAAGAACCCCGAGGGCGAACAGACCCGCGCGTTCGCCCGCGTCGCGATCAACGGCCGGTTCAACGAACACATCGACGGCCTCGACACCGAACTCGAGGACGGCGACCGCGTCGCGTTGATGTACCCCTTCATGTTTTGTCTGTAGGGGTAGTGTGCGTCGCCCGGTCCCGGACGCCGACGACGAGGGGTGCGGGGGATTCGAGAATGGCCGCCAAGCCGAGGGTTTAGTGACGCCGCGCCGTAGCCGGCCCCATGACTGCCATCGGAGTCGTCGGCGCCGGGGCGGCCGCGGCGGCGGCGACGCTCGTCGTCGATACCGCCGTTCCCGACGCCGACGTGACCGTCCTCGAGAAGTCGGGGGGGCTCTGCGGACGGGCGGCGACGCGCCGGCACGACGACCTCGTCTACGACTACGGCGCGAACTACGTCAAGTCCGAGGACGAACGCGTCGTCGAGTTGCTCACGGAGACGCTCGACGCGGCGGGCCTCGTCGACGCGAGCGAGCCGATCTACACCTTCGACGAGTCCGGTACGGTCTCGCCGGGACGGGACCCCGACGGACACAAGTGGAGCTACGAGTCGGGGCTCACCCAGATCGCAAAGCGGCTGTTCGGGCGGACCGACGCGGAGATCCACCGCCGGACGCGCGTCGAGACGATCCGTCGGGAGGACGGCGGCGGGGACGAAACGTCCGGCGGCGACCGCGGCCACGACGGCGCGTGGACGCTCGTCGACACCGACGGCGGGTCGTGGGGGCCGTTCGACGTCCTGCTGTTGAACCCGCCCGCCCCGCAGACGGCCGAACTGCTCGGCGACGCCGAGTGGGACGACGACCGTCGCGAGGCGCTCCGGGCGGCCGCCGCCGAGGTCCCCTATCGAGCGGTCTGGACGGCCGTCCTGCACTACCCGTTCGAACTCGACCGGCCCTACTACGGCCTGGTCAACACCGACAAGAACCACGCGGTCGGGTGGATCTCCCGCGAGGAGTGCAAGGCCGGGCACGTCCCCGACGGCGAGTCGCTGCTCGTCGTGCAGGCGGGCGGCGAGTGGTCGAGCGAGCACTACGACCGCGACCCCGCCGAGAACGTCGCCGAACTCGCCGCTCTGACGGCCGACGTCGTCGGCGACGAGCGCCTCGCCGACCCGGGTTGGACCGACCACCAGGGCTGGCGCTACGCGCTCCCCGAGGGGAGCGTCCGGCGGGGGCCGCTCGACTCGGCCGAATCGGCGGGACTGTACTGTCTCGGCGACTGGGTCGTCGGCGAGGGGCGGGTCCACGCGGCGCTTTCGAACGGCCTCGACGTCGGCGAGCGGGTCGCACACTCGATCTGATCCGAGACCGGGACGCGAGGGGAGCGTCGCCGCCACCCGTCGGTTCAAGACGGCGAGCCCCCTACGTCGTCTATGTCCCTGTCACCGGACCTGAGCGGACGCACGGCGCTCGTGACCGGCAGCGCGAAACGCGTCGGTCGGGAACTGCTGCTTCGGATCGCCGACTGTGGTGCGAACGTCGCGGTCCACTACAACGAGAGCGACGCCGCCGCGGAGGCCACCGCGGCGGACGCCCGCGAGCGCGGCGTCGACGCCGTCACCGTCGGCGCCGACGTCACCGACCCCGAGGCCGTCGACTCGATGTTCGAGGCCGTCGAGTCGGAGCTGGGAGCTGTCGACGTGTTGGTCAACAACGTCGGCGACTTCGACGCTCGACACTGGACGGAAATCGAGTGGGCGTCGTGGCGAAACGTCGTCGAAACGACGTTCTACGGGACGGTGCTTTGCTCGCGGCGTGCGCTTCCCGCCATGTGCGAGTCCGGGTGGGGCCGGATCGTCAACGTCGGCTTCGCCGACAGCGACCGGATGCACGCCCACCCGGTGAACTTCCCCTACTTCGTCGCGAAGACCGGCGTGTTGATGTTCACCCGGATGGCGGCCGCCGACACCCAAGACGACGGCGTCACGGTGAACGCCGTCTCGCCGTTCGCCGTCGAGAACACCGTCTCCGACGTGTCGTCGTTCCCGCGTGGGCGGGCGGCCAGCTTCGACGACGTCGCCGCGCCGACGCTGTTTTTCCTGAGCGACGCGGCCGAGTACGTAAGCGGCGAGAACGTCGCGGTCGACGGGGGGCGCCTGCCCGAGCGCTGAGGGCTCTGTCGGGACGAGACCGCGAGCCATCGGGCCGGAAGACGGAGGCCGCTGGGACCCGTCGTGCGAACATGGCCGAACGCTCCGGGACCTTCCGCGTCTATCGCGTCGTCGAGTCGGTGCCCCACTACAACCTCCAGTCGACGGACGCGCCGACGCTCTACACCGTCTACCAGTCCGGCTACGGCGGGTTGCAGCCGTCGGTCGACGAGCTCCGAACCGGCGACCGGATCGAGGCGACCCTCGAGGGCGATCCCGCGGCCGAGTCGGAGCCCTGGCGGCTGACGGCGCTGGAACGGCTCGACCGCGTCGACGCCGGCTTTGCCGTCGGCGTCACGCCGCCCGACGTCGCCCGGGAGGCCTGGGAGCCGGGGGCGACGGACCCCATCTCGGTCACCATGACCGCGGGCGACGACCCGGTCGGCGTCTGCTGTCTGCAGCCCCGCGACCCGCTGCCGGAGGGCGCGTTCGTCCCGAACGTGTTGACGGGGTTGTTGCCGCTCGAGGACCTCTTCGAGTCGATCCCTGGCGTCGGCGATCCGGCCGCCGAGGCGCTGTTCCTCGATCCCGACGAACCGGGGGCGTCGACACACACGGAGCCCTACGGCGTCGTTCTGCTCTTTTCGGCGGCGGGCCGCGACCTCGCCGACCGGTTCCGAACGGAGTACGACTGTCCGCGGGGGACGGACACCCGCCCGTCGTTCGATCCCTACGGGATCTGACCCCGATCCGTCGACGCCGGGCGTGGGGCTCACTGCTCCGCAGTCGGGCGCGAGCACCGCAGACAGAGCGTGTTCTCGGCGGCCCAGTTGACGTCCGTGCTCCCGCAGTCGGGACAGCGGTGGTGGTCGGTCGAGTACTCCGTCGTCCCGCGGGGGGCGGCGAGGACGCCGGCCTCGGTCACGCGCTCCAACAGCCCCGGGAATCGCTGTCGCTTGTAGGTCGGGCGCGCGGCGAGGAAGGCCCCGGGATCGGCGGGGTCGGAGCCGTGGAGGTCCTCCCAGGTGACGGCGATTTCGCCGTTATCCAGGGTTCTGGCGACCTGCTTGATCGGCGCGGCGGCGGCCTCGAAGAGGGGCGTCGTCCCCCAGTACTGTGGCCCCCGCTCGTCCGGCGGCGAGGACTCGTAGGCGTCGGCCGCCTCCTCGTACGCGGCGGCCGCGTCGCCGGTCCCCCCGATCGCCCGGAAGTCGGCGACGAACTCCGCGAGGCAGGCCCGCTGGAGGGGGCGATCCAGGCCGGCGGCGAGGTCCCGCGCGACGGCGATGCCCTCGACGCTCCGTCGGGTGGCCCGCTCGCCCGCCCCGGCCACGCGGTAGCAGACGGCGGCGGTCGCCAGATACCCCACGCCGACCCCGACCCAACCCTTCGGATCGGGGGCGAACGGGTCGACGTCCGGGCGGGGGTCGGCGAGGACGCGCCGCCCGGCGCGGGTGTATCTGTCGCCCGCGGTCCCGTACTCGCGGTCGGCGATGGCCGCGACTGCCTCGCTGCGGTGTCCGCCGTCGGACGTGCTCATACGTTCGTGTGGAGCCGCGGGGCCACAACCGTTGGCCAACCAGACGAACGTGCCGGGATCGCCGGAGGCGTCTCGGCGCTACCGGGTGGGAAAGACCGATACCGCTTGCGACCCAACTGACAGTATGAGCCGCGATCGAACCCGGACTCGGGATCGTTCCGGTGACGGCGACGACGAGTTCGACGCCGAGTTCGAACTCGGCCCGGAGTTCGAGACCGACGCCGACGGACAGCGACCGCGGGCGGGAACCGAGGAGGCGTCGGGAGGCCTCCGCGCCCGCGCCGCCGAGCGCGCCGGGACGCTGTTCGCGCCCCGGATCTTCCTCGCGGCGCTGCTCGTCACCGTCGGCGCGCTGTTCGCGACGAGCACCTTCGTTCCGCTTCCGGGGGCGGGGTTGGCGGGCGTCTTCGCCGCGGCCTTCCTGTTCGGGCTCGTCCTCGAGGAGCGCCGCTACGCCGAGACGGCGCTTTCGGGGGCGCTCGCGGCGGGGGGAAGCGCGTTCCTCGATTTCGCCGTCGTCGCCCTCGTCGGCGGGATCGGCCTCCCGCTCGTGGCGGTCGCCGGGGGACTGGGGGCGGTCGTCGCCGCGGTCGGGACGTACTTCGGCCGGGACCTCCGGGACGGGCTGACGCGGGACATCTAGCCGTCGGTGCGGAGCCGCCAGCGGTCGCCGCGACGCTCGACGACGCCGTGTGCGGAGAGCCCCTCGAGGGCGTCGGTGACGACGTCGGGGGGCGCATCGACCCGCCTGGCGAGCGCGTCGGCGGTCTCGGGGCCGTCGACCAGCGCCCGGAGCAGGTCGCCGTAGAACCGGCCGTCGACCCCCTCGAAGTGCGCGCTGATCCGATCGAACGTCTGCGTGAGCCGGCCCTGGACCCATCGTTGGGCCATCGACAGCTCGTTTTCGAGGCGTTCGAGGCGTTCGAGGTCGGTGACGAGTCGGTCCAGATCGGGCGTCTCGTCGTCGCCCCGATCGGGGTCCGAGAGGTCGATGTCCGCATCGTCGTCGCGTTGGCCGTCGGTCGTGGGGTCGTCCCCGGCGGACCGGTCCTCGGTGCCGGCGGCACCGGCCGACGACGCCTCCGCGCTCGCCGGCGCGTCGGTCGCGTCCGACGCGTCCGACGCGTCAGCCGCGTCCGTCGCCCCCTCCTCGCCGCCGAGATGCAGGGAGACGTACCGCCAGGAGGTGATGTCGAGGTTCGGCGAGGCCGAGTACGCGCTCTTGGTACCGAACTCGTAGGGGGAGACGTTGACCTCGAGGCGGAAGTCCCGGGCGATCGAGAAGTACTTGCGGCGGCCGTCGTCGACGTGGGACTCGACCAGCCCCGCCTCGTCGAGCTTTCTGAGGTGGTCGATGACCGCCTTCGGGCTCACCCCGAGGTACTCGCTGATCTCCGTGACGTAGCAGGGCTTCCGCGAGAGCAACCGCAGGATGCGCCTGCGGTTTTCGTTGCCGAGGAGATCGAGGAGTGCCGCGGAGTCCATCGACCCGAGGTACGGCCCGAGGACGAAAAAGCGTGACGCGAGCGGCCCGGAGGGCGAAACCGGCGTCCGCGTCCGCCGCTACGCCGCGAGGGGCGGGGGAGACGGGGCACCCGATCGGCGTGGGGTCGACGGCGTCGCGATCCGAGGATCCCCTCGACGGAAGTTGAAACGGTTATATGCTGCGGCGAGCCACAAAGGGGTAAGGGGCCTTTCTATGTCTGAATCCGACACCACCGACGCCGCCGGAAGCGCGGAGCTGCGGACGCCGATCGTCGCCGTCCTCGGTCACGTCGACCACGGGAAGACCAGCCTGCTCGACGAGGTCCGCGGCTCGGCGGTCACGGCGGGCGAGGCCGGCGCGATCACCCAACACATCGGGGCGACGGCCGTCCCGCTGTCGACGATCTCCGACATCGCCGGCGATCTGGTCGACCCGACGGACTTCGATCTGCCCGGCCTGCTGTTCATCGACACGCCGGGACACCACTCGTTTTCGACGCTTCGCTCCCGGGGCGGGGCGCTGGCCGACATCGCCATCCTCGTCGTCGACGTCAACGACGGCTTCCAGCCACAGACCCACGAGGCCCTCGACATCCTCAAGCGCACGCAGACCCCCTTCATCGTCGCCGCGAACAAGATCGACACGATCCCCGGCTGGAACCCCAACCCCGACACGCCGGTGCAGGCGACCCTGGAGGCCCAAAGCGACCGCGCGGAGAGCCGCCTCAACGAACAGCTCTACGAGATCATCGGCCAACTCTCCGAGGAGGGCTTCTCCGCCGACATGTACTGGCGGGTCCAGAACTTCCGGGAGAACATCGGCGTCGTCCCCGTCTCCGCAGAGACCGGCGAGGGCATCCCCGACCTGTTGACCGTCCTCATGGGACTGTCCCAGCGGTACCTCAAATCCGAGATGTCGATCGACACCTCCGGCCCCGGCGTCGGGACTGTCCTCGAGGTCAAAGACGAGCGCGGCTTCGGCACCACCCTCGACATCGTCCTCTACGACGGGGTGCTCCGCGACGACGACACCATCGTCGTCGGCGGGAAGAACGACCCCATCGTCACCGACGTCCGGGCGCTGTTGCAGCCCCGGCCGCTCGCCGAGATCCGCACCGAGAGCCAGTTCGAGCAGGTCGAGTCGGTCCGGGCCGCGGCGGGGATCAAGATCGCCGCCCCGGACCTCGACGACGCGATGGCGGGCGCGCCCGTCCGGGCCGTCCGAGACCGCGATCTCGACACCGTCGTCGCCGAGGTGCGGGCCGAACTCGCCGACATCGAGGTCGTCACCGAGGAGCAGGGCGTCGTCGTCAAGGCCGACACGCTCGGCTCCCTGGAGGCCATCGCGGCCGCCCTCGAGGAGGCGGAGATCCCCATCGTCCGCGCGGAGGTCGGCGACGTCGCCCCCCGCGACGTCGCGGTCGCCTCGACGGCCGACGAGCCGAAACACGCCGCCGTCCTCGCGTTCAACGTCGACGTGCTCGACGACGCCGAAGCCGAGATCGAGCAGGCCGCCGAGGTCGACCTCTTCGAGGACGACGTCATCTACCAACTCGTCGAGGAGTACGAGGAGCACGTCGCGGCGATCGAGGACGCCCAACAGGAGCAGATCCTCGACAAGATCCAGCGGCCCTGCCGGTTTCAGATCCTCCAGGACCACACCTTCCGGCAGTCCAACCCCGCCGTCGTCGGCGTCGAGGTGCTCTCGGGCACGCTCAAGCGCAACTCCCGGGTCGTCAAGTGGGACGGCAACGAACCCGAGCGCGTCGGCGAGTTGAAGTCGCTGCAGGACGCCGGCGAGGACGTCGACTCGGCGCGGGCCGGCGAGTCCGTCGCCGCCTCCATCGACGGCCCGACCGTCGGCCGCCAGATCGAGGAGGGCGACGAACTCTGGAGCGAGATCCCCGAGAAACACGCGAAGATCCTCGAACAGGAGTTGGCCGACGAGATCCCCGCCGACGAACTCGAGGCGCTGCGGATGTATCTGGACAAGCGCCGCAAGCGCGATCC
>Ga0209946_1001056_pt1 | contig 11309 bp, 12 predicted proteins | sample SalPon2_A_H2O_MG_FD_185704 | JGI IMG/M metagenome (GOLD analysis project Ga0209946, IMG submission 185704) | Salt pond water microbial communities from South San Francisco under conditions of wetland restoration - Salt Pond MetaG R2_A_H2O_MG... | ecosystem: Environmental > Aquatic > Non-marine... | reverse complement strand
GCCGCCGCGGTCCGCCAGCTCATGCGGAACGGCGTTGAGCACCACACACTGGATCGGCAGCCTGTGGTCGAAGTTACGGTGCTCGAAACCGATGTCGGACCGACAGTCGAAATCGCCGACAACGGCCCCGGAATACCGGAACACGAACTCGGCATCTTCGAGATGGAGGCCGAATCCGATCTTCAACACGGCAGCGGTGCCGGGCTCTGGCTTGTCGACCGGCTCGCGGACTACTCCAACGCATCAGTCGAATTTACCGTTGAGGACGGGACTGCCGTCCGACTGACCTTTCCTCAGTGAACTCGTAGCTCGATCACGCGTCGGCCGCCCACGAGACTGCCTCGTCCACATCGTTGAACCACTCAACCTCGGTGTCCTCATCGCCGACGTCCACGTTGGACGAAACTGCCATCGCTTTGATTCCCTCCGAAGCAAAGGCGACGCGGTCGACACCGTCTGCGTTGTCTCCCCACTCCTCTGACATATACTGCTGCGTCTCTGGTGGTAGGTCCGTGTCCTCGCTGAAAACGGCGACAGTCCCTGTAACGTCTTGCTTGTTCGTCCGCTGGTCGTAGTGTCTGGAGACCGATTCGAGAGCATCTTGGTCGTATCCGTCCCAGCCTGTCAACAGCCAGACGCCGACACTCCCACCGCGCGTTTCGAAGTCCCAGGGCCAATTTTCTGGGTCAGGAAGGCTGCTCTGTGACACGTATGTATACAAACCTGAAACGGTATTCAGCACTTCACCTAGCTAGTAAGGTGACTGCTATCAGACCACTCACAGTCATCTAAGACAGTCACGGGAGTCCCAGCCCTTCCAGTGAGAGACAAGCGTTCCGACCTCCCGAACGGAACAAACTGGCTGGTATACGCTTGTGGCTGGTGGCTACGGGGACGTTCTTGACGCTCACTTACACGACTTGGATTGGAGGCGTGGCGATGCTGTGGATGTCCGCCGAGCGGCTGGTCGGCGTCGCCGGCCACGGCGGTGCCAGTGCTCGTTGACGCCGGCCCGAGTCGGTCCGGCGATGACTGGCTCGCCACTCGGCCCTCCTACCGTCAGCTGTCGGTGGGATCGCTGCTTGGCGGCATCGCCGGCTTCGTGATCGTTGATGCCGTCGGACCGCCGCTGTCGCCGTCTACTTGCTGGGGATTGCCGGTTTCTACGCGGGCCGCAAGGTAGCACCAATACTTTTGATCAGGCGCGCACATCTCGCTCTACCCAGGTCCTATGTCGCCCTTGCCCGCGCGCACGACTCACCGTCGTATCGCTATCGGAGCGTATCTATTCTGGCTCGTCGCCATTGTCCTGTATATGGCTGGGCGCTACACGGCTCTCCCACTTCTTATGCCGGCACGCACGGGGATGGTCGCCGGCGCTGGTTTCTTGACGCTGTTTGGGGCTGTACGCATTCTCCGAGACGGGCTCCGACGGTTACAAGCCCGTCCCTGACGAGTGTTGCTTGATTCGCCATAGAGCGATAATCACGACCACTATTCTCTTGGGCTCTTGTTTAATCCAGTAAACCCATACAAAACCTGCTTACATTGCTCTTCTTTGCCGTAAAGAGATAGAGGGCACATCTGTTCCAGTTACCTTCCCCTGAATCAATTGCTCAGGGTGCGTCTGGAGTGACTCGGCTCGACGACTCACCCCGGCTTGTTGCTCATCAATACGGCATCGAGACGCTATAACTCGGGTTCGGTGAGTGTGGCTTCGGCGTACTGAATTTGCAGTTCGTCTACCCCCTCCTGTGTGCTCATCGAAATACCTGCCCGACGCGCGTCGTCAGAGCAGTCTTTCGCTACCCTCGATTCTCGCGGTGATACTGTGGGAACTAACGATGAGTCACAGAATTTCCGAGTCGGAAATTGCGATCCAATCAAAAGACCAATATAGAAATAAAATCGCTTATTTTTTCCGATACAGTCAAATATGCCCGAGTACATTACTAGTGTGTGAAACATCTAAATTCGGTACCGAACGCATGGAGGGAGGATACGTCGTGACGCGACTGGCGGCTCCAGCGGGCGCGTCTGTACGGCAGGCAGCGCTCCGGTTCGGAGCGACGGGGGCGGTGGCGTTCGGTTTCTATCTCGTCCTCGGTGACCCGACAGAGCTATTCGATGTCGTGACGGGGCTCGTAAGCGCCGTGGTCGTAGCGGCGATTCTCGGCCGCGTCGTGTTCGAGCAAACGCCGTCGGTCGGGACCGCCTCGTCAGTCTTTCGCGCTGTCGTGTTCGTTCCCGCATTGCTGGTCGCCGTCGTCCGCGCGAATCTCGCACTCGTGGCAGTCGTCCTCGACCCTGACTTGCCGATCGTCCCTGCCGTGGTCCGGGTTCCGGCGCCTGAGGGGACGTTCGCGCGTGCTCTTTTAGCGAACAGCATCACGCTGACGCCGGGGACGCTAACGCTCGACGTCGTCGACGACGAACTTATCGTCCATACGCTGACCGAGGCGAGTCGAACCGAACTGCTAGAGGGGTCGCTCGCTCGCTCCGTCGCGTTCGTCACAGGTGAGAGTGCATCCGGCGTCGTGAGCACTGACGGGAGGGAGTCGTGACCTCGCCACTCGTGACGTACGGGCTGCTCGGTGGCGCGGCTGCCCTCGTCGCCCTCGCCGGGGCGCTGTTCTGGCGAGTTGCCGTCGGCCCAACGTCCGCTGACCGCGTGGTCGCTGCTAACGTCATCGGCACCGCCGCTGTCGTCGTCATCGCGCTATGTAGCGCCGCGTTCGACGAACCAGGGTTCCTCGACGTGGCGCTGGTGTACGCGCTGTTGAACTTCCTGCTCTCGCTGGGGCTCGCGCGTGTTTCGGTCGAGCGAGGGGAGTTGCCGTGACACCCGTCGAGCTGCTCGTGCTGGGACTGGTCGGCGCGAGCGTCTTCTTCTCGTTCGTCGCCGTCGTCGGGTTCATCAGGCTCCCGGACGTCTTCGCCCGTGCCCACGCGGCCTCGAAAAGCGAGACGCTCGGCGCGTTGTTCGGCCTCATAGCGGCCGCCGTGGTCTTCGGTGTGGGTACCGAGACGGTGAAGATCGGCCTCCTCGCCGTCTTCGTGCTCGTCACGGGTCCGACGGCGGCGCACGCCATCGTCCGGGCAGCCACGCTCGCCGGGGCGACCCCGTGGACACGCGAGGATGCCACCCCCGACGGGGCCGAAGCCGGACTCGAGGGAGGCGATGCGTCGTGACGGCAACCGGCCTTCTCCTCGCTGCGCTGCTCGTCCTCGTCGTGGTGACTGCCGGTATCACGGCTGTCGCTCGAACCCTCCCGACCACGCTGGTCGCGTTCGCCGTGTACAGCCTCGGCCTCGCGATGGTGTGGGTCGTCTTCCGCGCGCCCGATGTCGCGCTCACCGAGGCAGCGGTCGGTGCCGGCGTCACGACCGCGCTGTTCTTGATGCTGTTGCGTCGAACGGGGGCCCGCGAGGCGCCGCAGCCGACAGCACCGACCCGACGGGTCCGCCCTGTCTCGGTCGTCCTCAGCGCGGCCGTGACCCTCGGACTCCTGGCCACGGTCCCGTCGCTCCCGGCGGTCGGAGCGGCTGACACGCCCGTGTTCGGCCCGGTTTCGGAGTTCTACCTCGTGGACTCGGCTGACCGGGGAATCGACAACGTTGTGACGGCGGTTCTCGTCGTCTACCGCGGGTTCGACACGTTCGGCGAGATCGCGGTCGTCTTCGCCGCGGCCGTCGCCGTCCTCGCGGTGCTCGGGCGAGAGGTGGTTCTGTGAGCCGCCACCCCGACAGCCCGGTGGTCGTCGCGACCGTCCGTGTCCTCTCGCTGTTCATCCTGACGTTCGCCCTCTTCACGCTCTTCCACGGCACCAGCTCCGTCGGGGGCGGGTTCCAGGGCGGGGTTGTCGCGGCGGCGGTGGTGGTGACGCTCGCGTTCGCATTCGGCGTCGATGACACGGCGCGCTGGCTCTCGACCGGTCGGTTGCTCGCTCTCGCGGTCGCGGCGCCGGTCGTCTTCGTCGTCGTCGCGCTTGCCGGTGTCGCCACCGGCGGCGCGTTCCTCCAGTTCGACCACCTCCCTATTCCGAAGCCGTCGGTGTACGCAACGGAGGCGGTCGAGCTGGGCATCGGCGCGACGGTCGGCGCCGTCATTGTCGTCCTGTTCGTCAACCTCGCGGCCCCCGCGACGGGCGGTGAGCGGCCGTGACGACCTTCGACGCGCTGTTCGGTACGATGGTCGGGTCGCGAGGAGCGTACGTCGTCTACGCGCTCCTCGTCGGTATCGGCCTGTTCGTCCTCGTCGACGACGACAACCTGGTGAAGAAGATCGTCGGGCTCAACGTGTTCCAGACCGCCGTGTTCCTCTTCTTCATCACGGCCGCGTACCGCGCGGACGGCCGCGCACCGCTGCTCTCGGCGACGGGACCGTTCGTCAACCCGCTGCCGCACGTCCTCATCCTGACGGCCATCGTCGTCGGCGTGAGTATCACGGCTGTCGCGCTGGCGCTGGTCGTCCGTCTGTACGACGAACACGGTACGTTTAGCGAGACGGCAATCCGGGAGGCACGGCCGTGAGTCATCTCCTCCCCCTGCTCATCGCCGTACCGATTATCGGGGCGCTCGTTCCAGCCGTGCTCGGTGCCCGCCGCCCCGTCATCTCGCGTCGGCTCACCGTGGGCATCCTCGTCGGGCAGGTCGGTCTCGCGGTCGCCGTCCTCGTCGCCGTCGCCGCGACGGGGCCGCGCACGTACGTGGTCGGTGGACTGCCCGCGGCGGTCGGAATCGGCCTGCGCGCCGACGCCGTCTCGACCGTGTTCGTCCTGCTCGTCGCCGTCACCGCGGCCGCGCTCTACGTCACCGTCCGCACCGACACGACCGGCCCGACCGATAGCCTCTGGCTCCTGTTCGTCGCCGGCCTCACCGGAATCGCCGTGACTGCCGACGTGTTCAATCTCTACGTCTTCCTCGAAATCTCGGGGCTCGCCGCGTACGCGCTCGTCGCTGGCCGCCACGGGACGCGAGCGGCGCTGGCCGCGTTCCACTACCTCCTCGTGGGGACCATCGGCGCCACCCTGTACCTCCTCGGTGTCGGCTATCTGTACGTCGCCACCGGGACGCTCGGGATGGCCGGCCTCCGGGCCGATCTCGCAGCTGTCGGCTACGATTCACCACTCGTCGTCACGGCGTTCGTCCTCGTGACGGTCGGACTGGGGGTGAAGCTCGCGCTGTTTCCGCTCCAGGCCTGGAAGCCGGACGCGTACGCCGTAGCTACGCCCGACGTGAGCGCGCTCCTCGCGACACTCGGGTCGACTGTCCCCGGCTACGCGCTCGTCCGCCTCGTCTTCGACGTGTTCACAGCGTCGTTCCTCGACGCCGTCCCGCTCGTCCGGACTGGCCTGGTCGTCGTCGGCGTCGCGAGTGTCGCCGCCGGCGGCTACTTCGCACTCCGACAGTCCGACGTGCGCCGGCTGCTGGCGTACTCGTCGGTGCTCCAGATGGGGCTCGTCGTCATAGGTATCGCTATCGCCACGCCCGCCGCGGTGACCGCCGCGCTCGTCCTGCTGGTTGGAAACGCCGTCGCCAAGGGCGGCTTGTACGCCGCGACAGGGGTGTTCGCCCGGCGGTTCGGTGCGACCACCGTCGACGGCTACGCGGGTCTGGGGCGCGATGCCCCGCTCACCGCTGGGGCAGTCAGCGTCGCGTTCATTTCGCTCGTCGGCCTTCCCCCGACGGTCGGATTTGCCGGTAAATGGTATCTGGTCGTCGCCGCCGTCGATTCCCGTGCGTGGGTGGTCGTCGCCGTCGTGTTGCTAAGCACGCTCGTGTCGCTCGCGTACGCCGGTCGCGTCGTCGAGCGGTTGTACCTCGCGGCTGCCCCCGGCGGGACCGAGCCGGTGGCCACCGATGGTGGGGGGCTGGCGGATGGTCCAGCCCGTGAACGAACGGTCGTGTTCGTCGTCGTCGCCGCCCTCGCGACGGTGCTCGTCGGCCTCGGGTCGACGGAACTGGCCGCGTGGTTCGCCCCTGTCGTGGAGGGATGGCTGTGACTGACACCGTCTCGGTGCTACCGCTCGCGGCGGTGTTGCTCCCCACGCTAGCGGTACCACTCATCTACGCCGCCCGCACTCGGCCCCGTCTCCGGGAAACGGTGACGCTCGCGGCGTCGATAGCGACGCTCGTGACCGTCTGGTTCGCTGTCCAGTCCCCGACGACGCTCGTCACGCCGCTCGGGTCGTTCGCCGGCATCCCGTTCGCACTTCGCGCGGACGCCGCCGCGCTCCTGTTCGCGCTGCTCGCGGCGCTGCTGTGGGTCGTGACCAGCGTCTACAGCATCGGCTACCTGTACGCGCTCGACGAGCACGCACAGACGCGGTACTTCGCCGCCTTCGCGGTGAGCATCGCTGCGACGATGGGCGTCGCGTTCGCCGCGAACCTGCTCACGCTGTTCGTGTTCTACGAACTGCTGACGCTCGCGACGTACCCGCTCGTCGTCCACGCGGGGACAGCAAAGGCACGCGCCGCCGGCCGGCAGTACATCGCGTACACGCTCGGCGGTGGCGTTGCCGCGCTCGGTGGCATCGTGCTCGTCGGCGTCCTCACCGGGACGGTGACGTTCACTCCGGGCGGCATCGATGGGCTGGGTGCCACGGACACGACGCTCGCCCGAATCGCGTTCGTCCTGCTCGTTGTCGGCTTCGGGGTGAAGACGGCGCTCGTGCCGCTGCACGGCTGGCTCCCGACCGCGATGGTCGCGCCGACGCCTGTCTCCGGACTGTTGCACGCCGTCGCCGTCGTCAAGAGCGGCGTCTTCGCGCTCGGTCGGACCGTCCTGTACGTGTTCGGTCCGGAGACGACGTGGGACCTCGGTCTCGGCCTCCCGCTGGCAGCCGCTGCCGCCGCGACGATGGTCATCGCGGGCGTCGTCGGACTTCGTCAGGACAACCTCAAACGTGGACTGGCGTACTCGACGGTGAGCCACCTCGCGTACATCGCCCTCGGCCTCGCGTTGGCGACGCCCGTCGCCGTCTTCGGCGCGTTCATTCACGTCGTTGCCCACGCGTTCATGAAGATATCGCTGTTCTTCGCCGCGGGACTGATTTACGTCGAGACCGGCGAGAAGTACGTCTCGGACCTGGCTGGTGTCGGCCGACGGCTCCCGATGACGATGACGGCCTTCGCCATCGCTGCGGCCGGCCTGATCGGCTTCCCGCTCGTCGCCGGCTTCGTCAGCAAGTTCCACCTCATCGTCGGCGCGGCGGCGAGCCCACACCCGGCGTTTGTCGTCGCGTATCTCGTCGCCGGCGTGCTGAAGCTGCTGTACTTCTGGCCGGTCATCTACACGGCGTTCTTCGGCCGGCGGGAGAGCGATAGCTCCGAGAGCCGTCATCCGTTCGCGCCGCCACACGCGACTGACGGCGGGTACGTTGAGCAGGCGATGTGGGAGCGCCGGTCGCTCACGCGTGAGGCCTCCCCCCTGCTTCTCGCTCCGGTAGTGGCCACCGCAGCCGCGGCCGTCCTCTTGGGTCTCTTCCCGACCGCGTTCCCGTTCTGGGCGCTCGCTGAGGCGGTCGTGGTGGAGGTGTTCGGATGATCGACGCGACCGTGCTGTCGGCCGTCCCCCCGTGGGTCGTCTATCTGGTGGCCGCGGTGCTGGTGTCGGTGCTGCCGCGACGGCTCGGAACCGTAACAGCGGCCGGTCTCGTCGGGGCGACCGTCCCCTGGGTACTGGCGGTCCCCGCCGGTGCCACCGTTGCGGTGAGCCCCTTTGGCTTCGATCAGGTCCTGTTCCGGGTCGACGGACTCTCCCGGCCGGTCGCCGCGCTGTTTGGCTTCGTGGCCGCGGTCAACGTCCTCTACGGCTACGCGACCGACGCGGACACCCGGCAGACGGTGTACTCACTTACCTACATGGGTGCGGGTGTTGCGGCCGTTCTTGCCGGCGACTGGCTGACGCTGCTCGTCGCTTGGGAGCTCCTTGCGGTAACCGCTACGATCCTCGTCTGGCACTACGGCGGCGACGCGGTCCGCCCGGCGTTCCGCTACGCCGTCTACCATTTCGTCGGTGGGGCGTTCATAGTCGCAGCCGTCGCACTCCACTACGTCGCCGCAGACACGTTCCTCTACGACGGCGGGTTCACCGCTGGCCTCCCGACGACGCTCGCGCTCGTCGGCGTCGGCATCAACCTCGGGTTCGTCAGCCTCCACGCGTGGCTTCCCGACACGTACGCCCGGCCACACGTCGCGGCGAGCGTCGTCCTGGCCGCCTTCACGACGAAGGTGGCTGTCTACACCCTCGCTCGCCTCGTCCCGGACGGCAACGTGCTCGTCGCGTGGATGGGCGGTGCAATGGTGTTGTACGGCGTGACGCAGGCAGTGCTCCAAACGGACATGCGCCGTCTGCTATCGTACCACATCATCTCACAGGTCGGCTACATGACCGTCGCAATCGGCATCGGCACGGCTGCCGGCATCAACGGCGCGTTCGCGCACTTGACCGCGAACGTCCTCTACAAGGGCCTGCTGTTCATGATCGCCGGCGCCATCATCGTCCGGACCGGCGAAGCGTCGCTCAAGCGCCTCGGCGGGCTGGCGCCTGCGATGCCGCTCACCTTCGTGGCGTTCCTTGTCGCGGCGCTCGCTATCACGGGCGCCCCCGGCTTTTCGGGGTTCGTCAGTAAGGGCCTCATCACGAAGACCGTCGAGAACGCTGGCGGCGAACTCCTGTGGTGGGCACTCGTCGTCGGTGGCGTCGGGACAGTCCTGTCGTTCGTCAAGTTCGGCTACTACGCGTTCGTCCGCCCGGCGTCGGAGCCGCGGCGGGTCGCACCTGCGTCGCCAGCGCTGTCGCTGTCGATCGTCGTCGTTGCCGTCCCCTCCGTGGTGTTCGGCGTCTTCCCGGCGACGTTCCTCGGCGCGTTCGCCGGCGACCCCGGTGGGTTCGACCCGTACGCGGCGAGCGAGCTCACGAAGGCAGTCGCGGTCGTCGCTGTCGGCATCGTGGCGTTCGCGGTCCTCAGGCGACCGCTCGGCCGCGTGCCCGTCGTCGATATCGACCGCGTGCTCCACCCCTTCGCCGCGCGAGTCGCCACCGAGACGTCGGCGTTCGCCGTTCGCGTCGGTGTCGAGATAGCGCTCGCCCGGTCGCGGGTCGTTGACCGTCTTACGTCGGGCGTCGGCCGCGACCCCGAGACTGCCGACACGGCGCTCCATGCGGCGATCGGAGCGCTCGTCGCGACCACGGCACTCGCGCTCGTCGTCGCCGCACTCGCCTAACATAACCCAACTACTCATGACCACAGTACTTCACAACACGGTTGTACCGGACTCAGACCGCACCACCGCGTTCGTTCGCGGTCGTCCCGCCTCCCGGCGTGCGGAGGTGACGGGCGCATGACGACGCAAGTAGCCGTTCCGTTCGATGGCTCCGCCCCATCGAGGCTCGCCATAGCGTACGCGTTCGAACAGTTCCCCGACGCCGAAGTCACAGTGTTTCACGTCATCAAACCGTTCCCCGACCACACCAAGGCGGGCGGTCACACCGGTCGGAAGCACGCGCGCGTCTTTGAGGACCGACGGCGCTTGTTGGCGGATGCGGTTGCCGACAGAGCTGACCGTCCCGGTGGCGTACAGACGGTGCTGCTCTACGGCCGGCCGCGCGATGAGGTACCTAGATACATCATCGCAAAGGGCTTCGACGAGGTCGTGATGGGATCGAGAGGACTCTCCGGGACCGTGAACCGGTTCTTCGGGAGTGTCTCGCGTGCGGTAATTCGTCGGACACCGGTCCCTGTGACGATACTTCGAGCGGACCTGGCCGAGGACGACTTGATACGGCCCCCACGGCAGCGCGGGGTGTTGGTTCCGTTCGACGAGTCGCCCCGTGCGCGCGACGCGCTCAGTTACGCGCTCACCCGGTTTCCGGACGCTGATGTCACCGCCCTGTCTGTGGTCACGACTGAGGCGGAGGCGAACCGAGTTGTCACGTGGGGCGACGGTGATGAAACGACAGGCTGGGCCGCCCCCAAAACGGACGGTGGACGGGTACTTGAGTCGGCACAACGGATCGCTGATCGACACGAGAGGCCGCTCTCGATAGCGACCGATTCGGGCGACTCTGCGGCCGACCTCGCGACCTGGGTCCGAGACAATCACATTGACCACGTTGTCGTCGGGCGGTCGCCAGTCGGTCGAGTTCGGAGCATGCTGAAGGGGCCGCTCGCTGAAACCGCCGTCAGTCGAGTGTCCGTCCCCGTGACTGTCGTGCCCTGACTGTCATCCGTCATTCTACATGTGGCAGTAGCATTCGTTACTGCTCGTACAGGGATTGCTGAGTCGGGGGGAGAAGCACGACCAGAATTCTCTTCGAACGAGTCGATACTGGAACCCCTTCTTCGTTTCAGCGACGGTTGAACGAATACACAAAGAGCTATTTGGCTCTGTTGAAATCCTATCCTTCAGACATATTATCGTCTGAAACAGCCGGTCGATAGAGACTGCGTATTGACTATTCGATTTCTAACTGTCCACTTCCGCCACCCTCATGACCGTCGTTCTCGTCCCATTCGAGTTCGAACTCGATACTCCGTTCAGTCATGTTACCAGCCGGGCCTTCGCGTTCAGCTTTGACTTCGAACGTCGGTCGGGCAGGGGGAGTCAGCGTTACAGATTCGGAGCCAGCTTTCAGGTTGATCGCGTTGCCGCTGTCGAGATTGTCCGCGACTTTCCGCAGGTACGATGCAATCTCTTCTCGACTCTGGTCGCTCTCTGATTTGAACAGGACTTCTTCAGGCATACAGAGGATGGTACACAGGCTGCACCGATAAATGCGCCCACCGTATTGAGTAGATAGGGCTGGCCAGTGTATGCACACCTGTCGGGCCATCTCCAATTCATGATGTCTGTTACTGAAATCATCATACACCCAATACTATTCAGATTCGCGCGTGAACACTACCGTAGAGTTGTATGGAACGTAATCGCGGCATCGGTATCCTGTGCCAAAAGAGCAAGCCGGTGTTCAGCGACGTAGCCGAGCGTCTTCGGAATGCAGGCTTTCAGGTTCAATTCTTCCACCCCCGATCACGCCTCTCACCGGATCACATCGCCGATCTCTCGGTGATTGTGAACAAGAAAACACTCCCGAGTGCACTTCCAACTCTCAGGCATGCTCGACGGACGGGGACAGTGCTGTGGAACAATTTTCAGGCGTTGATTTTGTTCAGTTGTACGTGTTTACCCTGAGGACGCAACAGCGGGGACAGCCTGAGCCCGTGAAATCATCTCGTTGTCTTGGGAAACTCGCTTGAGTTCGTCGTAGGGATTGCGTCCCTGCTGGCGCCACGTCGCCAGCA
>Ga0209946_1001054_pt1 | contig 11316 bp, 11 predicted proteins | sample SalPon2_A_H2O_MG_FD_185704 | JGI IMG/M metagenome (GOLD analysis project Ga0209946, IMG submission 185704) | Salt pond water microbial communities from South San Francisco under conditions of wetland restoration - Salt Pond MetaG R2_A_H2O_MG... | ecosystem: Environmental > Aquatic > Non-marine... | reverse complement strand
AACTGACGGTATACAGCGTCTATTTAATTACAGGTCATGGTGGACGGTTGATACCGAACCGCTCTGCGGTCGAGGCGTACTGACTCCCCGAAAGCCGCCCCACTGTATCGAGGTTCTCGATGTCGACCTGTCGGTCGGTCACCACCTCCTCGTCGACATGGACATGGACGACCTCGCCGAGGATCAGGACGCTGCCGCCGACTTCGATCCAGTCGTACAGTTCACACTCGAAGGCGGCTTTCGCGGCGGCCACGCGTGGCGGGTCGACGGCGACCGACGCCGCACGCTTGATCCCCACAGCATCGAACTCGCTTTCGCCCGGCCCGAGCGTCGCGCTCGTGGCATTCATCTGCTCGACGAGGTCACGGGTCACCGTATTCACGACGAACTGTTCGGTTTCGCGGACGTTCCGTGGCGTGTCCTTCAACTCGCTGCTGCCGACCGGTGCGAACATGACAACCGGCGGGTCGACCGCGACCACGTTGAAGAAACTGTACGGCGCGAGATTGTCGACGCCCGCCTTGCTCCGGCTGCTGATCCAGCCGATCGGCCGCGGGGTGACCGCGGTCGACAGCAGGCGGTAGGCCGAACCGAAGTCGTCGGGCGCTCCGTCGCGGCTCGCCATTTAAACCCCGCCAACGCCGGCGTTGGCCTCCCCGAGGTCGACTGGATCGGAGTCGATTCCGAGTTCGTCCAGTGCGGCCGCGAGATGTTCGTCTTCGACGTAGGAGGCCCCCGCCGCGACCCGAATCCGCTGGGCGGTCGCCAGCGCCTCCCCGCGGCGGTCGTCGGGGATGTCGTACTTGTCGGTGGCCAACTCGATGACGAGCCCGTTGTGGTCGGTCGTATACAGCGAGTGGAACGCCCCGCGGTCGAACTCGTTGTAGCCGATTCCCTCGCTGTCGAGGGCGTTCTTGGTCTCGGCGAACCGCTCGGCGTCGACCGAGAAGGCGAGATGGTGGACCGCCCCAACGCCGGGGCGCTGGCCGCCGCGGTTCGAGGGCTGGCCGGAGACGAAGAAGGTCACCATCCGGCCGTCGCCCGTGTCGAAAAACAGGTGGGTCATCGATGGATCGTCGAGGTTCGGCTGGCGCAACACCAGCGGCATCCCGAGGATATCACGGTAGAACTCGACCGTGTCGTCTTCGTTGCTGCCGATGATCGAGACGTGGTCGGTGCCCGTCACGCTGATCGCGCTGTCGGGCGGGTCGGCAGTGACGGGGATATCGTCGCTCATTGTCCCGTCTAGGGTCCGAACAGATATATCAGTTCGCGGACTTCACTGTAACCACGTAACACCGATGTCACCCACATGTTCACCGCAGAATCAACTGAGTACCGAGCCGACCGGCCGTGTCGTCGGCGTCGACGGCTGTGCTGGCGGCTGGTTCGCGGTGTGGGCCGACGGCAGTGATGGGGGCGAATTACAGCACGCCGTTTATAAAGATCTCAGGGGCCTGTTTGCGGCCCACAGCGAGGCCGACCGCCTGCTCGTCGACATTCCGATCGGGTTCGAGTCGTCGGCTGCCCGCGAATGTGACGTGCTTGCCCGCCAGCGGCTCGGCTCGCGCGGCGTTTCGGTGTTTCCGGCCCCCTGTCGGGCTGTCGTCGAGTACCGTCAGCGGGAATCCAAGCCAGCCACCTACGAACGAGCAAACGAGATTCAGCGGGAGCACCTCGATGCGGGCATCTCACAGCAGGCCTGGAACATCACCGACAAGATCGCTGCGATGGACCGGTATCTGCGCGAGGAATCGCCAGCGGTCGACGTCTTCGAGAGTCACCCGGAGCTCTGCTTCGCCCAGTTAAATAGCGGCTATCCGATCGTACACCCGAAGTCGAGCGAAACCGGTCGCGCCGCCCGGTTCGCCGTCCTCGACGAATGGACCGACGACTGGGAGTCGATTTATAAAGACGCCTGTGAGGAGTACTATTTCAATCAGGTCGCCCGCGACGACATCGTCGACGCGCTGGTGTTGTGTGTTGCCGGTCAGCAGTCGCTGGCATCGGTACCCACCGAGCCGCCGGTCGACGAGCGTGGATTGCCAATGCGGATCGCCGCACCGGCAGTCGAGCCCGCGTGGCAAGCCTACACCGACCTCGCCGAGCGGTAAGCCCTGTTAGGCGACGCTGAGTTCGGTTTCCTCGACGGCATCGCTCAGGAGCCTTTTTATGTTGTCGACCGTCGCGTCGCCCTCCGAGGCGTTCTCCATCAGGACGGTTTCGCTGGGGAACAGGTGCTCGCCGAGCACCAGCCCGTAGTCGCGGGCCGTCGACCCCGTCATCGTGAGGTAGACGCCGAGGCCGCTGTCGGCGATGGCGGCCTCTTCCTCGCGGTCTTCGTCGGGATAGACGAAGTCGACGCCCTCGATGGTGTCGGTGCCGAGGACGGCCTCGACGAGTCGCTCGTAGCGCGGCGAGATACAGAGCGGCCCCTCGTGGGCGTCGACAAAGCTGCGGTCGAGGTCCTCACCGTCGAGGAGTTCCGGCCGGGCCATCAGGGTGTGGTAGACCGTATCGCCGAGCCCGGTGACCACCCGCACGTCGGTGTCTTTGGGGTTGATCCGGTGGTTGATCTCGGCCAGCGACCCCAACCCCGCCGCCTGCAGTTCGACGACCTCCTCTAAGACGAGGTCGGCGCTGTCAAAGCCGAGAGCGAACTCGTGGGTCCGCAGCGCGCGGAACGGCTCCTCACGGCCGATGAGCTGGAGTTTGGTGTCGCCGAGGTCGACGGTCGCACTGTCGAAGACGACGCGCCGCGGGAAGCCGTCGCGGCTGTCACGCAGGAGGGTATATTCGGGGGCCGCGGGGTCCTTGGGATCGCTGTAGTCGGCGAGGCGTTCGTAGGGGCCATGGTCCGGTTCGGTGGTGCCTTTGGTGACTGCTTTTTCGTAGCGAAGCGTCGAACTCACCGTGTCGGCGAGTGCCTCACAATCCGCCACGGAGGCGAGGCGTTCGAGCACCGCTTCGAGCGGTCGACCCTTTCTGGGCACCGCCACCGGAACCGTTCGGCTCATTACTGGGTTGTCGGAACCGCCTCGTAAACAGATTCCGCTTCGCCCGCCGTGCGTCAGTCACTGCCATCCACTGCTGCTCGGTTACCGCTACCGTTCGGTTGCGGTTGTCGTCGGTTGCTGCCGTTCAGTTGTCGTCGCCGCCACCGATGCCACCGCCTCCGCCGCCGACGCCGCCGAAGGCACTGGAAAGCTGGTTACGGAACTGTTCGAGGGCATCGATCTCGGCCTCCAGCTCGTCGACCCGATCGCGGACCGATTCGACTTGGCCGATGTCGGCTTTCGAGTCGAGATCGTCGAGCGCTTCGAGGTCGTTGCGCAGGTCGTCGATATCGGATCTGAGCCGCCGCTTGGCCGTCCGGATGGTGTCGTCGAGGCTGTCGAGGTCGTCGTTGATGTCGGCGAGTTCCGCGTTCACGTCGTCCAGTTCGCCATCGAGATCCGACACATCGGCGTCCACCGCGTCGACCGTCTCGCCGATCTCACCGATCTCGTCGAAGGCGTGATCGAGGTCCGTATCGAGATCGTCGAGCGCGTCGGTTGCCTCCTCGGCGGCCGACTCCGCCGTCTTGGCGGTCTCGACGGCCTTTTCGGCGGCCGCGTCGGCGCTCTCGGCGGTGTCGGTCGCGCTCTCGACATCCCGGGAGAGTTTGGAGACCGAGGTGTCGAGTCTGTCGACCTGCGAGACGGCGTCATCGGCCGTCCGTTCGGCGTCCTCGACTTGGTCGCCGAGGTCGTCGACTGAGTCCTCGGTCGCGTCGACGCGCGCATCCAGTGCCTCGACCTCGCGTTCGACGCTGTTGACGCCGGTCCGCAGGCTCGTCAGGTCGGCGCTGAGATCCGCCCGCTCGGAGCCCGCCGAATCGAGTTCGACCGAGATCTGATCGATCTCCGTCGAGAGCTCCTCGACGTCCGACCGGAGGTCGCCGAAGATCTCGGTGGCGGTTCCGTTTTCGTTGATAAACGCTTCGAGGGCGTCGGTGTAGGCCGCGAGTTCGTCGACCTGCGACTGGACGCGGTTGAGCCGGACGTCGACGCTCCGGGGGACGCCCGAGCCGAGTTCCTTCTCCAGCAGGGCCCGGTCTTCCTCGGAGACGTTGTCGTTTCTGAGTTCCGCCGCGAGAACGGCGGCGATGCCGCCCTGGACGGCGACGACCGACGAGGAGTCGTCGGCCTCGCCGTCGACCGCGGGGGTGGCTGTGATCGCTGGCTGGAGGTCGTCGTCGACGGCTTGTGGGTCGGCTGTCACGTGTGAATCGTCGTGTTCTGTGTCGGCTTGTGGGTCGTTGTCGTCCGGATCGATCTCCACCGAGGCGTCGTCGGTCGAGTCCGCGTTCACTGCGTCTGCGTCGGCCGATTCGTCATCGATCGGCTGGGCACTCTCGGCGGCGTTCACCTCACTGTCGTCTTCGTCGACCGTCTCGCCGACTTGGTCGACCGATGCGGTATCGTGGGTCTGATCGACCGATGTGTCGTCGGCTTGCTCGACCGATGCGGTGTCGTCGTCATCATCGGCGAAGGGCGCACTCTCGTCGACCGTCGGCTCGTCGGCTTCGGCCTGCGAGATCGGTTCGTCGGACTGGTGGTCGACTGACGGCTCCGAGTTGTCGGCCGCTGTATCGGCTTCTGTCGGCTCCGCCGGTTCCTCGCCGGCACCAACGTCACCGAGTTCACTGTCGGAAACCGAGCCCGGAGTCGCATCCGCAAGTGGATCGGCCCCATCATCGCTGAGTGGGTCCTGTGGACTGTCCTCACCGTCGACGCCGGGCAGCGAGCTGCGGTTACCCGAGAGTACGTCCCGGACGAGCTGGCTGTTGTCAGGGCCCAGCACGCCCTCGATGTCGGCGGCCTCCTCCTGTTCTTTCGCCGAGAGCTCCTTGAGTGTCGGCTCGATGAGGAACGACGAGAGGTCGCCCGTGTCGTCAGTGCGAATCCCGTAGACGGTTTTGACTTCCTCACCGGGATCGAGACCACACTCGAACTCGACGCGGTGGTCCTTGTACGCCGTCCACTGGTCGCTCTCGAACTCCGGGTGGAACCCCACCCGTTCCATCGGGAACGATTCGGGGATCTGGTCGGTCAACCGCACGTGGGTTGGCTCTGGCTTGTTCGAGGCAAGCAGAAAAACGACCGCTGGGACGGGGAACTCCTCGGCAGTGACAGTTTTCTTGACGGTAATCCCGTCTTTCGAAACAGTCACAGGCTCGTTACTGTCTGACCCCTGGCTCATAAAAAGGTGTTTCACACCAGCATCTTAAAATGTACGGGCTGGTTTTCGTGTTTGATAGCCAACCGCTCGTCGACTGACAGGAGTGAGGGCTGCCGCGACGGCGTCGACGGTCAAAACAGAGCCCCGGACCGCCGATTCAGCAGTAATCCGTGACGTCGACGGTCCCCGACCGGGCCTCTTGGCGGCGTTTTTCGCGCTTGATCTGCTTGCGGACCGCTCGGGCATAGGGTGTGTCTTGCCGCATCGCCTGACGTCGACAGCGATCCTGTGTCATCCAGATATGCCGGTCTTCGTCGGTTGTCTCCGGGTCCCAAAACCACGTGGGAAGTTGGTAGTCTGTTGTCATTGTAGCTCCCTCCTACATACTGTAGGACGGTTGTCTGCGATTCGTGTTTATCTACATCATGATATACGGTAGCATGCTACTTAAATCGACCGTTCATATTCTTAATATACAATCTTGTTACAAAATGTTTCACTAAATGAAATATAATAAATTATTCGTCCAGATTGGTTGCTGTAATGTTGAAATGCAGTTCCGCAGACAAATCCCTCACGGTTGTTTCACAGGGGTATCGGAACCCACCCAGTGTGGCTCGAACGTGGTTAGTTAGAGGTCGACGCGGTCGCCGATTTCGACGATCTCCAACTGCTGTGGGTACGCGTAGGATTGGGCGTGGTGGTGGAGCGCGGTTGGATCGGCGGTCATGCCTTTCCACATACCCCAGTGGCTCGGCAGGAGTCGATCCAACTGGAGATCCGAGGCGGATTTGACGGTCTCGTTTTCGGTGGCGTACCACTTCGTCCGGACCGGCTCGCGGGTCTCCTTGTCGGGAATGTTGCCGATAGCACCGAACGCGAGGATACCGAGGTCGATATCGTATGTCTCGCCGAGATCAGCGAAGCTGTCGGCGGGTTTGCTGTCGCCTGCGTGGAAAACGGTCCCCGACTCGTGTTGGATCATGTAGCCGACCGGGTGTGTCGAGTCCGAATCCTCGGTTTCTACAACGTCAATGCTGAACTCTCCGATTGTCAGCTGGTCGCCCTCGGTGACTTCCGTGAACTGATCCTCGCTAATGTCGTAGTTGTCGAGCCACTGTTCGTCCTCGAAGGCGACTGTGAGGCTGTCGTCCGGCGCATAAAAGTCCGCTCCACGTTCGAGCAACGGCCCCTGACTCGGGCCGTGGGTGTGGTCGGTGTGTTCGTGAGTCGCGAGGACGGCGTCGACGGCCTCCTTGGGGACGTCGTCGGGGTCGAACGGCACCGGGATCATCCGGATCGTCCGCGGCGGGTCGCCCAGTCCGACGTAGGGATCGATCCACAGCGTCGTTCCCGCGCTGCCTTTGATTACAAAGCCGTTACAGCCCAGATACCAGACGGCAACCGTCTCGGGGTCGGCCTCCGCGACGGCGTTGGGGAGCCAGTCGCCCCAGTCGCTTACTGTCATGGGCGAACGTGCGACCCGACTGTTCCTAAACGTTTCTCACCCGCGTTACGACGGGATTACAGCCAGTCGGCCTCGGGGTCGACGTAGTTTTCGGGCTGTTCGCCCGCGAAGACCGCCAGAATGCCGCGGGCGATCTGTTCGTTGAGTTCGGTCACCGACTCCTCCGAGTAGAACGCTGCGTGCGGCGTGAGGATCACGTCGTCGCGCTCGGCCAGCGGCGAGTTCTCGGGTGGTTCGTCCTCCAAGACGTCGAGTCCGGCGGCGGCGATCTCGTCGTTTTCGAGGGCCCACCGCAGGGCCTCCTCGTCGACGATCGGCCCGCGGCCGACGTTGACCAACACGGCGGTGTCGCTCATGCGCTCGAAGGCCTCTCGGTCGAACAGGTGGTGGGTCTCGTCGGTGAGCGGGGCGTGGATCGAGATGTGGTCGGCCTCCTCGAAGAGGGCGTCGAAGGCCACCTTCTCGACGCCGTACTCGTCCATCGCCGCCTGATCGACGTAGGGGTCGGCCGCCACGAGTCGGCAGTCGAATCCCGAGAGCTTCTCGGCGGTGCGTTTGGCCAGCCCGCCGAACGACAGGAAGCCGACCGTCGACTCGGCCAGTCGGTGGATCGGCTGGCCGTCAGTCCAGTCCCAGCCGCCGGCTTCGATCGACCGATCGTAGGTGTTGAGTCGGCGCACACCGCCCAACAGCAGCGACACCGCGTGTGTCGAGACCTCCTCGGTACAGTAGTCGGGGACGTTGGTCACGGTCACATCGTGTTCGACCGCCGCCTCGAAATCGATCCGGTCGACGCCGACACCGGCGCGGGCGACGATCTGGAGCCGATCGCACTCCTCGAAGACGACTCTCGGGACCGGGGTGTTGACATCGACGACCAGCCCGCTGGCCTCGCTTGCGGCCGCAACGGTGTCCTCGATGTCGTCCATCGCAGCCGAGACGACCGCTGCCTCGTCGCCGAGGACCGACTGCAGCGTCTCGGTGCGAATCATCGCATCATCACTTACCACTACTGTTGCCATATTTGATCTATTGGGGCTCCAGGTTATGAATGGCCGTCGGATTCTCACCGTATGAAACCAATGGGCGGTCGACTACGTCGAACGGATGGCCGAACCGTAGCCCCGCGGGTCGGCGGCGGATTTCAGCGCTGAGAATCGGGGCAACAGACTTAGGCAGTGATATACACTGCTCGAAGTATGCAGCGACGAACGTATCTCGGGCTTGCGGCGACGGGCGTAGTTGGATCGGTTGCCGGCTGTGTGTCGGCCTCTGATGGCAGCGAGTACCCTCCCTATCCCGACAGCGAGACGGTCGAACTCTCCGGCGAGGGGGTCGGAGTCAGCGACCGCTTCGAGATCGCGCTGGATGGCCCGACGCTCGTCGACGTCGAACACAAGGGCTCGGACAACTTCACCGTCGTCCTCGCCGATCCAGACGCTACCGACGACGAGACACCGACTACCAACGGCTCGATGGGTACAACCGACGACGCCGATGAGCCGTCAGGCAACGAGTCGACTGTGTCGGCGGCCAACGAAACCGCCGGAACTGAGGTCGACGAGTCGGTGGTCGCCTCGGTCGTGACCGCCGTCGGGCCGTACGACGGTCGGTCGCTGCTGCCAGTTGCAGCGGGCTCCTACGTGTTTCGGGTGGTCGAAGCGGATGCCGAATGGAATGCAACGGTCTATGACCTCCCAGCCTACGAGGACGGTGTCGGCACCACGCTGCCGATCGAACGCGAGGGCGAGCAGTACGACGTGATCGGACCGATCAACTTCGGCGAGCAGGCCGACACCGAATTCTCTTTGTCGGTCAGTGGGGAGGGACTCCACAGGGTCTTCGCCACCGACCGTGAAGGAAGCGAGTCGCTGACTGTGTTCAATGTGAACGGTGAGGCCGACGAGAGCCTCTCACAGCAGGTCGGCGGCGTTGGCTACATCGAAATCCTCTCGTTCGGCTCGTGGACCTTCGAACTGTCGACCTGACCCCGCTACCGAACCCGCGCCAACAACTCGTCAATTGCTGCGATTGCCGCCTCGGTCGACTGCTCGGTGTTCTCGCGGGCGGCCGCCCGCAGGTCGTCGAACCGCGCGGCCAACTCCGCTACTGTCGCGCTGTCGAGCCCACGAGGATCGAGCACCGGCACACCCTCCAGTTCGTTCGGCTCGATTTTGTCCATCCCCGAGGCGTAGGTCCGCCCCGACCGCCGGACGACCTCGCTGGCGAACTCGCTATTTAAATAGGCCAGCAGGGCGCGCTGTTCGCTGTCGGTGAGGTCGACGTCGAAATAGAGTCCATGGAGGTTGCTCAGCGTTCGGGCGTCGGTCTCGTTTTCGATGAAGCGGCTCCCGCCGCGGCTCATGTAGGTGACGACCACCGGCGGGGGATCCCGGCGGTCGACGATGTACCACGGGCTCCGGTGGCGGGCGAGATAGCCGTCGTGGGCCGCCACGTCGTCCGAAAGGCCGTAGCGGAGGTAGTCGACAATGCCGCCCGTCGCCTCTGTCGTCTCATCGTCAGCCCCCTCTGCGTAGGTTGCGAGCGTCCGATCCTCCCCGGCTTCGGTCGGTTGGAGGCCCGCTTTTGTTTCGCTATCGAACTCAGTCAGATGGTACAGCACCCAGACTTCGCGGCCAGCCTCGCGGTCTGCTTCCCAATCGGCTGCTGTGTACTCGTAGCCGGGGACGCTGCGCGCATTGCGGATGATCTTCGAGCAGTACCGAGTGTCGATCTCCCACTCGTCGACCGCTTGCCGGGTAAGACAAAAGAAGTCGTTCTGTCCGGTGGCGATCCCCCGCGTCACGGTGGCGAGAGCCGAGAGGGGGACCAGATCGTCCGTCTCGACCTCCAGCGGATCGAACAGCCCGGTCCACTTCTCGGCGGGCTCCAGCTCGGCCTGTGGGACGACGTTGATAAATCCCCAGTCGGTCTCGCCCTCGCGGTCGCCGTCGATCGCGGCCAGTAGCTCTCCCTCGCTTGGGTTGCCGTCGACGCGGACGATCCGCGTCAGTTCGGACTGTTCGCCCTCCGGTTTTTCGAGGAAGCTCACGAGGCTCGTCGTTAGCGCCTCGTCGAATTTCGACTCGTCGTCACGGTCGAACAGCACGAGCGCGCGGATATCGAACGCGTCGGTCAGAACCCGCTTCAGCGACTCCCCATAGCCGGTCTCGAGGAACTCGCTCGGCGTAATAAACGAGAGCCGACCGTCTGGCGCGAGGAAGTCGGCGGCGTGGTAGTAGAAGTAGGCGTACATCGGCGACAGCGCGCTGACCGTCCCGTCGACCTCAGCCTCGGCCTGCACATTGACGCGCTCCTTATAAATTGGATCGAGTTCGTGGTGCCGCGAGTACGGCGGATTCGAGATGATCGCCTCGACTGGCTCGATTTCGTCGGGGGTGACATCGAGAAAGTCGTCGACACGGAGATTGTGTGGCTCCCCATGATTTAAAAGAGCCAACGAGGTCGAAGCCATGACGACCGCCAGTTCGTTGAGGTCGACGCCGTGGATATCGGCCAACGGCGGCTGGTCGGCGAGCGCCCGTTTTCGTTTATAAGCGGCTGCAGCCAGCGCGCCCGCCCCCATTCCGGGATCGAGCACCGTCTCCGTGCCGTCACGAATCAGCCAGTCGGCCATCAGCGACGCGATCGCTGGCGGCGTTCGGAACTGCCCGAGTTTGCGGCGGGCCGACTGCGGGGTCAGCGACTCGAAGAGCCGCCCGATCTCCTCGCTCGGTTCGTCGGCCGCCAGTAGGTCGTGGCGGGCCGCAAGGAGGTCCGCGAGGGCATCGGCGTCGACCACCCCGGCAACCCGGTCGAGAACGTCTGTGTCAAAGGCCGGATCATCGATCTCCGCGCGGGCCGTCTCGAAGGCGGCTCGGAGGTCGGCGGGGAGCGCGGGGAGCCGACCCTGCTGGCGGTAGCGTTCGTATAGCGTCGACTTGAGCAGCGTGTCGAAGGCGACCTGCCGGGCGACGATCTGGCGGGGATTGTCGAGGCGGTCGAGGCCGTGGAGTTCGCACCACGCCTCGATGTCGGCTTCGAGACCGGCGTCGACGTCGCCCGTGATTTCGTTATAAATGCTTTTTGCGGTCGACGTGATCGCTTGTTCGGGCGTGGTCGACGGACTCATTCGTCAGTTCGGAATATTCAGCCGGTGGTATAAAAGCACGTTCGCATCGGTCGGACGTGTCGACCGGCAAAACAGTAAGGTATCTTGAATAGAAACCGGACGGTGGTGACTGAGAATGAGTGAGACGGATTTCGTGACGCGGATCGAGGTTGCGGCGGTCCAGACCCAGATGGGCGAGTACAACAACGTCGCCGTTGAGATCTACCACAGTTGGGTCAAAATCGAGGACGACCCCGGCGTCCACTGGGTTCCGCGGGACAAGGTTACGGAGGTCTTCGACGGCGTGTAATTCGGGCGGACTCGAACCGCGGTCGTTCCGCTTTGCTTACGGCTGCGCCGTTCGTTTTCGAGGTCGCAAGCGACCTCGCACCGCTCCACTCCCTGCTTCGAACCTGCGAACGACATTTGCGGCTCACGAACAGTGTTCGTCGCAGAATAGTCCCGGGCGGATTCGAACCGCGAGGACTCACTCCACTCACGGCTGCGCCGTTCG
>Ga0209946_1001050_pt1 | contig 11337 bp, 9 predicted proteins | sample SalPon2_A_H2O_MG_FD_185704 | JGI IMG/M metagenome (GOLD analysis project Ga0209946, IMG submission 185704) | Salt pond water microbial communities from South San Francisco under conditions of wetland restoration - Salt Pond MetaG R2_A_H2O_MG... | ecosystem: Environmental > Aquatic > Non-marine... | reverse complement strand
CACGTAGGGTGTGCACATGATACGGCATACAAACGTCTTCAAGCGATGGAGAGTGATGGTGTACTCTCCTCCCGTAAAGTTGGTAATACGCTGCTATGGGAGAGAACTGACGTAACACAGAATTAACTGAGCGGTGCTCTCATCTGACCCAAATACTAAGTCTACCGTCCAGGGTGTGGGCGATCTCTCTTCTTGTAGACGATTTAACCAACAAATCGGCCTACTCACACTCAGTTGTTGGTTAAGAGGGTACTACGGAGCTGTGGGAAACATTTCAGATTCGTTCTGCCGCTCCCTTGTGGGAATTACTGCACTACCATCCTTACTTAAATATAGCTTATTTCCATCTGAGAGTATTACATAACTACGGTTGAAAATTAATCATTATTTGACAGAGGCAGGTTTTCGCCTTCTTGTTTTAATTTTGTGCTGCCGAACTCAACAGTCTCTTCAATCCCCCCTCGTCGTGCCTGTTCAAGTCTGAGGTACATTTTTTTAGGAGAAATCACAGTATGAATTGCGTCATACATCTCAGCCCCGAGTTCTTCAGCAGTAATTTCTACTTCTCGATAAGATTCCAGAAACTTTTTTAAACTTTTGCTTTCAATACAGTTTTTTGCAGGAATATATCTTAGAGTGAATTTATAATAATCAGGTCCCCCAAAATCGAATGGACAAAGTGCCGTCAATTCGTCTGTTTCAAATGTATACACCTGTGCAGCTGAACTATCTGGGGCCTCAAATGACTCCAGCTCAGAACTCGTTTCAGAGCTAGTAGAGGACTGGGACATACTACTGTAGACTGTTCTCTTCTCTAATAAACGCACTCACTCAGTTAGATCCTTTTTCATCTGATACATTTCTCTACCACCGTCAGTAAAATACGAATCAGCCCTATAGAATCCTGTCGCCTCCCAGAACTTGACTGCAGGTGCCTCAGCTGCGACATCCGCGATCATTAATTCTTTTTTTTGTTTGCTTGCGAATTCAATAGCCTCGTTTAGTAAATAACGCCCGATTCCGTAGCCTCGATGATTTGGTGAAACAGCGACAAGGCGAATCTGTGCTTCCATGGGTTCCAGCACTCTTGACTCACACCAGATCATAAGACCACCAATAATCACATCTTGAGGTGCACAATAGAACAGACGCCGATCGGGCCGCGAAGCTGCTCGTTCAAGTGTATCTCGATGGGTGAACCAATGAAGCTCAGATTTAATCTGATTCGAATTAAAAAACGAGTTAAGTTCTGATACTGATTTACTGCCATTACTTATTGACTTCACGAGAAAATCTGATATCTGTAGATCGACTATGTTTGGCAATGCCGCTGTATGCTTTGCTGATTGAAATTTTGAAGTCATGCCCCGCTCCCACCATGTTGGCTCATGCGTGGTCGCATCTGGACCTGCTTGACAACTTCTCTTTCATCGTCAACACAAACTGCCTCCCCGACTTTATTGATTTTCTTAATATATGTTTTCAGTTGGCTTCCCATATACTCCTGGCTCAGTTCGTTCAGTGACTGAATGTCAGTCCGTGTTGTAATTTTGTGACAAAATATCAGATCCATTTGTGAGACAACATCAGAAGACACTGCACTCGGTTGCTGGGTTGCTATGCCAAGAGACAGACCCGGTTGACGTCCTTCTTTAATCCATCGGACCAAGATGTCCTTCGCAAGCGAAGACGAACCTGACGGTGCAAAATTGTGTGCTTCATCAATAAATAGCCAGACTTTGGGAATATCAGAGGACAATTGTAATTCTTCTCGACGGCGTGCCTTCGACCGTTCAGCGAATATCTTTTTTGTTAGTACATAGACGACCAAATTGCGAAGACCGTACTTCCCCGGGTCGAGGACGCTCACATCAAGGATATTGATCCGAGAGGGATCCAGATTATCCCAGATATCTGTATATGAGTCACTAAATATACCCCATTCGTGTGCCATCTCTAGACGATTGACAAGAGCACTAACGGTCCGCTCATTTGCTTTCTCATCGTATTCAGCCTCCTCGATGAGATCGTCCAGGTCAAAGAAATCTTGAGATTCGTTTAGCGAACGGACAGCTCGGTACAGAGCGATGCCCATCGGTTTGTTTATATTTAGGTCGAAGAGCTCACACCATCCATCAGGAGAGATGTCAGACGGATTGAGACGTAAGCTCTCAATTTCAATGCCGCGGCGCATCATCTCATCATAGACCTCAGCACCATATCGTTCAGTTGGATCGCCCGGAACGAGGAGTGTAGTATCAAAACCAGTTGGTTGCATTCCCCAATCCCAAAGAAGATTTTGCTGTTCGTCATTTGGTTCGGCCATCGTCCAGTAAATCCCCATCGGGTCAACAACAAGTGGAACTGTGTCGGTCATCTCTCTGTTGACCTCCTCAATGACGTTACCCAGTGAATAGCTTTTGCCAGTCCCTCGCTTCCCACAAACGAAGAGAGCACGGGCCTTCGAAGTGTCAATAAGTGTCTCTTCGCCATTATCTCGTTCTTCGCCAACGAATATTTGTTGTGTCATTTCAGACCCTCATACTCAATTAATGGAATAATGGACTCCTGGTACGAAAAGCCACCGTGTACACCTGGTTCGTTACTTCGTAGAGTATTGAATACGTATGGGTAGTAAAGACGAAGACACTCCTGACCACCCCAGATAGATACTTCGCCAACAGACTCAGGGACAGATGCGCTGTCCGGAGGGTTGTCGTATTGTCGACGAATTCCTTGCTTCCAATTACCGTCAAGCTCTTCAAACTCGTTATCCATCCGCCAGAGGATACCGTGATCGGCAACAACAAAAATCCGGAATGAGTCCGTTTCTGTACCGATAGTCTCGCGAAGACCAGTTATCTTTTCATGAACTGCGTCTACCTCACTCTGAATCACAGGATCCTCTTTCATGCGGTGAGCTACTCGCTCAGGACCTGTAAGAGTGAACTGAAGATATGTCTTCGGCTTATACCAATTGTGAGTTTGTAGATAAGATATAGAATCACCGAAGTCCTGTATATTACCGATTACGTCGTTTTTCGAGAACCCATCGTGCAATTCGTCAGAAAGATTGTTTTTCTTACGTTCCCAGTATGTGAACGCCTTCCTAGTCTTGTAGCCCTTATCGAAGAGCCGGTATTGGAGATGCTTCCCATTGGATGCCCCGCGGACGACATTCGGATATCCACAATCGGTGCGTGTCGGGCAGTCAACATAGACTGGCTCTGCCTCATATCCCGACTGTGTCCAGTCTTGATAAGAAAGACCATCAACGATCACTAATGCGATGACATCAACATCGCATGCTGCCTTCGTGATGATATCTCCCACTTCTGACTGACAAGTAGTCGTGCTTTCTACGTCGTCCCAAGAAATTGAACCCTCAGAAATGAGTCCATTGAGCGAGCTGTTGTATACGGTGCCAGTGTATTCTACTCGTTCTATTGAGGGTGGGTCGTAGAGAGTAATTGAGCTATCAAATGACGGATTAGGCCCCTGCTCTCGAATGACTACATCTGTTTCAAACTGATGAGTTGGAGACTCGTAGAGGCGGTAAAACTCTTCAAGCGATTCAACGGTATCGATACCATGTTTTTTCATTAGTACCCGGGACTCAAGCGTCTCGATATTTGCAACAACTGGGCTTTCACGTGTCGATTCAGCTAAGTCAGACAGTGACTCGATGGTTCGAGTAGACACGGGAGTCACCTATGTTCACTCTTGATTGACAACGTGATGTGATTTCCCTCAAATAAGGTTTCCAAGTCGGCAAAGAACTCTGCAACGTCGACATTACCTCTCTTTTCTGAGACCGCAATTAGGAGGCTCTCCAAGTCAGTCTGATTCCGGTATTCTAGCTCATTCATAATATATTCAAGGTTTTCTGGAGGAGTCTTAGTGACTTGTCGCCACTCGCGAACGTCTTGATGGAGTGTTTCAATTGAACCGCGGATCTCATCGATTCGTTCGCCGACACTGATCTCGCGGTCCTCAAGCGAGAGATTCAATGTCTCATTGGTATTGGGGAACGAATTCGAACGGCCACTCTCATTCGGAAGTTGGATATCCGAGGTGATATCCATTTGACTGACAGCCTGGTGAATATCATCAATAGCAGATTCAAATTCGGCTATCTGATCGCGGATATCTGCAGGTGTTGGATTAGCACTATCCGGGACCTGATTTAACAACTCAGCATAACCTATGCTGGTCTCAATCGACTCAATCTCGGATTTCACATCTTCGATTCCATCGTTGTTCTCAACCAGCTGGCGGCGAAATTCATGCTTGAGGTCATTTCGTGACTTTTCAGCATTGTTTGGGCTTAGATTTTGTCTGATACTTGGGTGGCCAGAAGTCCCAATCTTTAGTGTATTTTCAAGAATATTCTTCCGGTAATTAAAATTCTCTTCATCTCCCTGAGTAATTTCCTCGAATTGATCTTTGAGGTCTTTGAACTGCTGCCGATACATTTCGGCATTTCGTAATGCTTGGGGGAAGTTGTCGTGGGCACCGCTCTTCTGGAACTCGGTCTGGATCTCACTCATCAGTTCGGTAAGTTCATTTTTGAGTGATATCGCAGCGCCGTTATCAGGATGAGTGTTTGTATATTGAACAATGTCAGAACGAGCAGCGTCCATATCATTCGCAAGACGACACCAATCCGCGTAGTCAACTGCATCTTGTTTGACATTTTCTAATTTATCATCAACTTGCTCAGCGATTTCTTTTGCCTCACTTATTGAGTCCTGTAAAGTCTTGATCTCACTCAGAGTAGCTGTCCCAGATGTAATCTCCAGATCGGTATGAAGATCTGAACGGGCAGACTCTGCCTTAGTGGTCGCCTTTGTGAAATTGGACGACAATTCTGTTTCGATGTCCTTGATATGAAGACCGAACGGGACATTAGATTTCTCAACAGTCTTCTTCAGATCGCGAGGTTTGCTGGTGGAGGAAAGAGCTTTCAGTCTATCTTTCATCGCCCGAGCACGTTCATGAAGGGTTGCACTTGTGGCCTTGATTTGCGTCGATATCTGTGAATCTACTTCTTCAAGATCGGCATTGAGGTCATCAAGGATTTCTATGTCGTCATTTGTCGTTCCGTTGAGTCTACCTTCGATTTGATCTAATTCACTAGTGATTGAACTATACTCATCCCACTCATTTGAGACTTTGTTGAGTTCTGAGGTCTTATTTCGGAGAGACTCTAGGCGAGATTTGACTTGGTCGATATCGATAGCAATATCGCTCAATTCGACTATGCCATCATCTTGATAATGCTTAATAAAATCTCGCCCAACAAGGAGACGAATTGCCCAGTCAACCTCTTCCTGCCGGTATCCTTTCTTTCCAGCAACATCGTATAGTTTTTTTACAGGTATAGTTTCCTTCTCGACTTCCTCGATATGGTTTTTAAGTAGTTCCTCAAGTGGATGAAGAGTTAGTCGAATTCTGGCATCCTTACCCTGCCAGACTTCGGTATCAATAAGATCTTTAAATTGTTTATCAAGCCGCGTCTTCGCTGTCGAGTTACTAGACACACCGATCGCATTAGAAATGTCGCCCTTTGTGCCTTTGATAGAGGTATTACCCCGTTTTTGTGAGATACGTATGTTCGGATCATTTCCAACTAGGAGTGATTCATAATCATCTAGGAACGTCTGGTAATTATCCGAAATGAAGAGAGTTTTATATTTGGGGTAAACCTCCTCTATTACTCGGTTAAAGATTTTCTCGACAACCTTCGACGGGTCAACTGTCCGGCGACTACTCCCAGATTCATCGAGGAAGTCGTCCCCGTTTAGAGGAGGACCAAACGCCTTTTGGATGCTTTGTGTGATTAACTGGTCACGAATATAGTCTAACTGAGTCTCTTGATTGGGATTGACTGTTTTATTCTTCTCCCAACTACGCATGAAGTGGTGCAAGGAAAGCAGTAAATGAGGGCTGACATCTTCTGGACTCATATAATCCTCAAGCATGACGATATTGCTTGGGAGGCTGTCAAAAGAGTCAGCAAAGTCTAGATGAAGAAGGATCTCATCAGTAGACACCCGTTCGATGTGAGGGGCAACCTCAGACTGCTTGTCCATATTAACGACAAAGCCAATAGTGAGGTCGGTATCCGTGCCTTCATCGGGTGATTTGACGGATGTAGCATCCGTGCCTGTTCGGACTTCAATAAGACGCTCAGGGTACTCTTGGCCGTTGAATGACCCACGGAAGACCGCCGCATGCACACCCCCTGTTTCGGGTTCGAAGTTATGTTTAGTAACCCAGCTGCTTAGACTTTTTCCGCGGACGGCTGGGAAGAGTTCTTTTGAAATAACGAAATCTCGGAATGTTTCAGAAGCATTCGAATCGTATATATCTGTGGTATCATAATCCCGGTAAAATTGTGTAAACAGTTCGTCTTTGATCCCACGATCTTCACCCTCCCGTTCCAGCCGTTTGAGTGTACGCCCCTCTTCGTGTGTGATGATGAGCTGCCCGTGAAGTTCTCCTTTGACTTGTTCTTTAGCCTCATGAACTCCATACTGCTTTAGCAGGTCATCTGAGACTCCTCGAGGGAATACTCCACACAGTTTGATGAAGTTCTCTCGGTCGGGGGTGCTGATCTGATCGGAGTTAACCGCCTCTGTGATGGCGGTTTTGATATGATCTCCTTTGAATCGGACAACGCCATTGTAGTATGCATTTGCGAGGCTAAGAGCATCAAACGCCTTCGACTCAGAGAGGTAGTGTTCGATAGCTATCGTGAGAATGTCTACAACCGAACGGGGGCCGTTCGAAAGGGGGGGTCCACGTTCGCAGATCTGTCCAATCGCATCTAACGTGTCCTCCGTAATTACCTCGTAGCAGGTGTCATCAAAGCCGTAAGTTTCAGCCAGACTTTCCCACAGCTCAGTCGGAAAATCTCTATCGTATACATTTGCTAAATTGAGTTGAACGTTCTGCTCTGCTAACCGTGCAAGAACATCGTCGGCGTTCACGTCCAGGTCTCCATGGAGACCGTCGTCCATAGTGAACAGGAGACCTAAGCCGTCGCCTTCATTCAAACCGAGGGCTGTGCTCTTTGCAATGTCACGGAGCTTAGAGTATGCTTCTTTGTCGGAGGAGTGGCTGGATATGAACTGCTGAAGTTCGTCGGCTATAACGACGAGACCCTTATACCCGGCGTCCTTGGCGATCTGATTACATTCAGAAAGGAAGTCCAAAACATGTTGGACCGAGAATTCAATATCAATTGATCCAGACTCAATAAGTTGTTCGAACTCCTCACGGGTTTGGTCCTTGTCATCGAATCCGGTTTGGTTGACAATATCTTCGACATTACTGGTCACTTTTGCTTGGTACCGCCGTTCAAGATTATTTAGATGCTCTTCTCGGTCTCTCAGGCGAAACCGCATCCATCCGTATACTGCGTCGACGATTGATTGCAGTTCATCGAAATAGATTGGAGGGGTCGTAATGTATTCGTCTTCTTGATCAAGGAGGTACCAGACTTTTCCTGTTGTACTCGTCTTCCCGAATCCGTAGGGCCCCACAATGTATCCAGGCACCGATTTATTAACTTCTTCATCCTCAAGAGCTCCAGTTAAGGAGTCAATAAATCGCTGAATATCTGTCTGAATTAGGTGAGTACGAGCATACTCAATGTATTCAGCCTCAATATCGCTCGGCTGGTCTAAAAATCGGTGAGCACTTGACGTATTGACGATCCCCTCATCCTTGTTCAACGTGTCGTTGAGTTCTCGAAGAGAGGACTCAATGTTTTGAGTATTGGCCTGTCCCATAGTAACTACAACTATTTGGCACGTCTCCGTTTATAAATTATTGGATGGTAGACAGGCAGTAAAAAGAGAAGACATCTGATAAGTATCAGTCATTATGAAGTTTGACACGTCCTTTTGCTTCTGGGATTGGTTCGTTCGAAACTGTAATTACCGTGTCTGGAGTGTCAAATCCAATAATTTCACGCGCCCTTCGTGACGCTGCTCTAGTCGATGGTACATTATCGACAAAGAGGACTTGTGCTGAAGCGCTCTTGACGGGTAACCATGGAGCGTACGCCCATCCATCTTCGTGGATTACCATACGTTTTGCCAGTGCCGTCTTGCCAACACCTTTTGATCCATACAAATTGTAATGGCCCCGATCTCGGTTAATAAATTCCAAGACTTTAGCGCGTGCTATGGTCTGCTCCTCGGTTAGCGGGTCTTCTTGTAATTGCTGCTTTGTCTCATTAGATTTCTGAAGGAGTTCTGCAACAGGTGATGACATTCTATTGGAGTTCGTCAAGAGTTACTTCCCGGTCTAATCGAAGGTTGAGGCCAAAGTCATGTTTCTTTGAGAAGAAGGGATAGGCCTGTTCAGCATAGTCAGTTACCTCATCGAACCCATCGTCAGAGAGGAGGCATATCTGTTTAATCTGAATCTTACTATCATCGGTCACTCGAAGGAGTGTCTCATAGTCTGTTTGATTCTGCTTATAGATATGATCCACAGCTAAGATCATAAGCTCTGGAGGGCAGAAAGAACGTCGTTCGAATCCAGTACCTCCAGAGTCGTCTACTACTAGCACTTCGGGTGACAATTCCATAAGATACTGTAGATAATTGCTAAAACTCTTTGTACTAAGTGATACGCCGCTCCGTGTCTTGGAAACATCGACATCAGGGCTCTGTTCTGCTAACTCGGTGACTTCACCAACGATTGTCCCGCGCTCACCCCGAAAGACATCAAACGGGGAATTATCATAAATATAATTAGTAAATTCTCTGTATGTATAAGACATGAAAATATGTCTGTCTGAATACTTCTCAAAGGCAGTATAATAAAGGAAATGAAGGACTGTATTGAATAGGCTCCGATCTCTATACATGATATCGACCAGGGAGTCACCAAGGGCAGTAAATTGAAATTGGTCAGATGGATCCACAATTCCGAGTCGGCCAAGCACAGAACCCTCAGTTGATTTCTCCTTGCTTCCGATTGAGTGACCAAGGTCCTTGGCGGATTCAAGAAGTTCCTTATTAGATGATGGCGACGTAGCCTCAACGGTGTCCAAATATTCGTATAACTCCTGGGGACTGGGGTCACTAATATGGAACTTTGAAGTGTAATGACTCATCCTGTCATCCTATTATCCACCTCAACCAAATATCTACCTCTGGAAATTCAGTTCTTGACCGACTCACTTGATGTAAAGTTCTTCAGATAGCTCGTGTATTTTGACCTAGGATTCATCATCCTGATGATATCCTCGAGCGAGTATTCCAGGACCATATCGGTCATTTCACGCATAACGATGAGATTGTGCAATAATCGATGTTGACGACTGTCTTGGAGGTGTTTGAACGACTGACAAAAGGGACATTCATGACCAGTTTCTTGCTTTAGCTCCCTCAATTCTTCCTGGAATACCGTGGGACCAGATCGATTACGAAGATGCGTAACGTTGAGACGACTCTTAAATGGGAAAAATATATTTCCGTAACCCCCAGATCGTATCCAACCAGTTGAGTCAAACGTATCAACGCCGCACTGGTATAGAATAGGAATTGAGGTTGGTCCTCCAATTCCGAATGCATGCACATCCAGGTCATATTTTCGAGCCTCTTTCACAACAAATTGTAGTAATTCGAGATTTTGCTCGTTTAAATAATTCACCCCTCCATTCACTCCACCGGTACCAAAACTACCGAACCCGATTTTATTTATTTTGTCAAAGTTTCTATACACATCGAGACACTCAACGATTTGTTGTTTAGTATGCCCCTGAATGACTGGCACTGCGCGTTCTTGCTTATCCGTGGGGAGTTCGTTATAGAGCATCCGAGAAAGAGAAATAGTGTCGTGGACCTTCTCCTCAATTGTTGCTTCATTGTCCCCTTCGACAGGTACTTGATCAGGTAGAACTAATTCGTCAGTCCAGTCTGTCGATAGATAGTATTCTCGATCAAATGTGTAAATATCTTTCATCGTATACTCGTCGTTGACCTGAGACTCATACCCACCAGAATCACAAGAAATTGTGAGGTCGTAGCTAGATGAAAGCGATTCAAGATAATCGACCGCAATATCCGAGGTGGTAAGAGGACAAAACATCATTCGGCCAAGAGCGTATTCCACAAGATTGTATTCATCGAGGTCTTCTACAATATTGATGAGTTGAGATCGGTTTATTTGCGCGACAGATGCCACAAATTCAATCTCTCCTACATCATCAAATTGGTATCGTCGCATAAATTTACTTACTCAAATACCCTACCTCATTCTTCATATCATTTGTGCCTTCCAGACTGAGAGCGCACGTAGAATATATAGTGGAAACAATCCAATTATCTCAAGTCTTATTCTGCTGAATCCACGGAGCAAATAATACCCGGTAGTGGATTCGAACCCAATATTATAACTCTGATTTTTGATCGTGTATTCATGAGATCAACCGAGGCAGACATACTATCCAACAACATTTGGAATCTACATAATGAGAAAACTGGCTATAATATAATCAACGACTTGGGCAATACTTGTGAAAAACTAGACGTAGAATGGTCCCCCTTCCGACCCAACAGCTGCGGAATGTTACTGTGCTAAGATAGTAATACTCACTGCATAAGGAACTATTACGTTACCCTTGCCCAGTGACAGCGCTTTATGAGTATTTTTAGATTCATCTTGTACAACTAATGTAGTTGATCTATCTTTCAGTCGAAAAATACCATAGTGTGTGTAATTGTCTGCTTGGAGTGACTGAAGATCGATAGGGGGAGAATCCTCTAATGACCCGATTTCAGTTATTTTTCCCTCCTCGGTAGTTACTTCCTGCTTTTTGTGAAACTTGAGTTGATACAAAATTTCTCCAGATTTGCCATCCATTTGTTTTTCATTGATAGTTCTCGTAGCATCTATCTCAGTTAAGGACAAACAACTCTCCTGTTGGTTTTCTCGTTCCCTCATTGTTTATTCTAGCCATTGTGTATATTAGTAATCTTGGATAGTTTTGATGGTGTACTTGTCGGGCAAGAACCTCTAAAAATATAGTAAAATGCTTGTTTTATCAATAAAAGAATATCCTATATGGGACTTCAAATTTGTTATTAAATAATAATATTGAAAGATGGTTGTCAGACCGTCTCGGCAATTCAATGGAACCCTAATACTTATACGCGGCACAGATATTCCTTGAGTATGTCCCAAAGAATACCGCAGGAGAATCATTCGGTCCCAGACTCGCTTGAGACAGGCCAGCGGACACTCAAAATCGGCGCAGATGATCCGATTCGGATCAGTTCGGGCCACCGGATCCTGCATCATGATGGGAAGTGC
>Ga0209946_1001048_pt1 | contig 11349 bp, 9 predicted proteins | sample SalPon2_A_H2O_MG_FD_185704 | JGI IMG/M metagenome (GOLD analysis project Ga0209946, IMG submission 185704) | Salt pond water microbial communities from South San Francisco under conditions of wetland restoration - Salt Pond MetaG R2_A_H2O_MG... | ecosystem: Environmental > Aquatic > Non-marine... | reverse complement strand
CGTGAAGGCTGCGTGGGAGGGTATCTCCATCGACTGTAGCGATATCCTGGACGATCATCTGCTCCCGTGATAACCATCCATGACTCAGAATCCCTCTTCGACACGCAGTAGTTCGACACCGCTCGCGAGTTCTTTCGAGCGCTATCTCCAGGACAAGGGCAAAGGTCGCGGTGGGAACGGCGGGAACTATCGACGAAACGCTGCGCGCGAACTTGAGCGGTTTGCCGAGTGGACCGCTGGCGACCGCGGCGACGACGACTGGACCGGGATCGTTCCCGACAACGTTGACGGCAATCCCACCTTTGGGGAGCTCGACGAACGCGTCTTCCGCGAGTATGCCCGACATCTCGCCGGCGATCGGGGACTCAAGCAGAATACCGTCCAAACCTACTACCGCTATATCTCTGCCTGGTGCGGCTGGTGTGTCAACGAAGGATATCTCGAGGCCCACTACGCCCAGCGGGCGAGTGCGATGGCCCCGCTTCCCGAAGATGACGGCCGAAAGCCCGGCGACCAGCAGGCTTGGACACCCGAGCAGCGTCACGCGATCACTCGCCACGTTGACCGACAGGCCCACGACGCCGTCGAGACGTACACGACACTCCCGGAGGATACTGCCCCACTCGACAAGCAGAGAGCCCGTTACCAGGCACTAAAGGCGGCTCGAGACCGGGCGCTTGTGTTCGTCATCGCGTACACCGCCGTTCGCGTGGGGGAACTGCTCCGGGACCCAAACGACCCACGCCGGCGCGGCGTCCGCTGGGAGGACCTCTCACTTGAGGACGGGAGTATGGACGTCTATCGGAAGAAACAGCAGTGGGACGCGGCCAGCCTCCCCGATCCGGTGATCCCACCGCTGCGGAGCTACCGCCAACTGATGGACCCACCGACAGAGCGCTGGCCGGTGTTTCCGACGTTCGACCAGCGGACGCTCGCAGAGCTCGTCCGAGATGAGCTCGCTGACCGCGGGAAGCGCCCGGAAGCAGTTACTGAACTTCGTGAGGGGTACGCTCGTGACCTCCTGCTGGCACTCGATAATGATATTCAGCCGCCATCAATCGCGACCGACGGTGCAAGGTCGATCCTCCGGCGGCTCTCAGAGACCGCAGATCTCGATATCAATCATCCAAAACACGAGTATCTTGCACCCCACGGTGGTCGTCGTGGTATGGGGGAGGTTCTTGTTCGAGCGTTTGGGTACACCGTGGCGGCCCGGTATCTCGATAACTCTGAAGAGATGGTCCGAGAGCGTTACTCACATATTGAGGCCGGTGAACTGGGAGACGTTGCCACCGAGGCACTCAACGAGATTGATGCCTTAGACAAGGAAGCCTGAAGTGATTTCAACACTGTCTGAATTTCCAATCCGCAGTTCAAGTGGTAAGAACCACTGTACACCGGCAGGATTGCATCAGAACAAGCCGGGTTCCAAACAGTCTTTAGAGTCAGTCTCGCCGCCAGCTCGATGAGACAGTATCCAAAACACCGACGTGGTGAACACGAATCCTCGAAAGACTCACCGTGTGCTCGTCGGTCGAACGAACTCCGGGTCTTTTGAAGTCTCGCGGACTCCTCACGTGAAAAACAACACCGGGAGTCCACATATGAAAGGGGATAGAAATACTGGGGCTTGTCACTCCCAGTGGTCTCACCGACTAGAGATTATGAGCATCCTATGGATTCGTACCGACCGAATACTCGGTGAAACTGGAAACCTGAAATCTCCAACGCTCAGGATTTCTCCGCGTTTACCGAGAATCGAGGAGAAAGCCTCGCGCTTTAGCGCGGAGAAGATGTCAAGCGGAGGGAAATGCCCATAATCACATAATTGTCGGCGATCGGGTCGGGATTTTCTCGTCAGAACACCAGTTCATGATGCCGTCAGAAATATAATATTTGCACTGGTAGCAGGTGGTGTGGATAACATTCCAACGATAGGACTCGGCACGTGGCAAAACACGAAGCCCGAAGTCTGTACCAACAGCGTAGCGACTGCGCTTAATATAGGATACCGTCATATTGATACTGCTCAATACTACGGGAATGAAGAGGCTGTCGGCAAGGGTATCATCCGATCTGATGTCCCTCGTGAGGAAATAGTCGTAGCAAGTAAACTCCACCATGAAAAGTCTGGCCTCGGCTACGATGAGGTGATCCAAGGAGCCAAGAAAAGCTTAGACCGGCTTAAAACCGATTATCTTGACATCCTCTACGTACACTGGCCTCTTGGAAACTACAACGTCGCTCAGACAATACCGGCCTTTGATGAACTCCGTAATAACGGTGTAATTGATCATGTCGGTGTAAGCAACTTCAGCGTCAACCTCATAGACGAAGTTCGAGACCATTTGGATGCGCCGCTATTTGCCCACCAAGCTGAGATGCATCCGCTGCTCCACCAAGATGAGCTGGTCGTCCACGCACAGGAAAACGAGTACAATTTTATCGCCTACTCACCACTAGCACGGGGCAGCGTATTTGACATCTCCGAGATAAATAAAATTGCTGACGACCACGGGGTCAGCGCCGCACAGGTAAGTCTTAGTTGGATCCGCTCTCATGATAATGTCGCCGCCATCCCAAAGGCATCGAGTGATGATCATATCCGGGATAATTTCGGCTCGCTCGATCTAGAACTAAGCGAGAGAGAAATCGACTTGATCGATAATATTGATCAGCAGAACCGGTACGTAGAGCGTGAAGACGCTCCCTGGCTTGAGTAGTCGTCGTATGTGTACAGACTGTAGCCAGAAAGATGATATTAGGCTAGCCAGGATACATATTATTGATTGACGAAGAGATCACTGAGGGCCAAGGAGGAAGCCCTGCACTTCAGCGCAGAGAGGATTTCAAGATCACGGGAGGACGGAACACCAGCCGTTGATTGAATGTCCCTCTCAGATTTTCAAAAATTCAATCAGAATATCCCACGGAAATGTGGGACGTCTAACGTGCGATTCTGTGACGAGTCAGTTCAGCGGCAGGATCGTTGAGAACATGAGCGTGAACAACAGTCCGACAATACCGAGAATCGTTGTCGCACCGGTCCACGTTTTAACTGTTTCAGCCTGCGTGAGCCCACCAATCTCTTTGATGATCCAGAATCCGCTGTCGTTGTACCACGAGCAAAACGACGCGCCAGCACCGATTGCCATCACGAGATATGCGAGATTCACTTCAAGTCCACTCGCAAGCGGGCCCATAATACCTGCAGTAGTGACGATCGACACAGTCGCCGACCCTTGCACAAGCCGGACGCCTGCAGCAATTAGCCACGCCGTTACTAACAACCCAAGTCCAACCTCTTCAAGGCTGCTTGCGATGAAATCTCCCGCGCCGGCTGCCTGAATCATCGCACCGAATGCACCACCAGCGGCAGTGATCGCCGCAATGTTCCCACCGCTTTTTAATGCCTGTGTGAGTTCATCAGAGAACTCATCAGAGTCGAAGTCGCTCATTCGGTAAAACGTGGCCGCAGCTGCCATTGCTGCAACCGTTAGTGCAAGGTTTGGGTCACCAAGGAATCCAGTGATTCCAGCAATTGCCGAATCCTCGCCAAGAAGCGTCTGAGTGACAGTGTTTGAAGTGACAAGTAGAACAGCCAGCAAAACCGGAAGTAGCGACTCAAGAACACTCGGAAGAGCGTTAGTATCCATTTCATTTTGTTCCTCAAGATCTTCGACAGACGACCCCATTGTGTCCCGGAGCGGAATATCTAACCGCTGATTAATGAAGTATCCGTATCCGACCCCTGCCACTAACGCGGTTGGCAGGCCGACAAGCAACCCGATAAGGATCGTCATCCCAAGGTTGGCCCCAAATTCGTTGACAGCAAGGAGTGGGCCAGGTGTTGGTGGAACAAATCCGTGCGCAACGGAGGCGGCTGCTCCCACAGCGACGATAAACAGAGCATAACTATGCCCTCGACGTGACCGGGCAGATCTGGCGAGTGGAGCAAGCAAATAAAACACGTTGTCGAAGAACACTGGAATTGCTAGAAAGAAGCTGCTACCGAATAGTGAGAACTCAGTACGATCTCTTCCTAAGAGTGAATTGAATGCTCGAACGATTCGGTTTGCCGATCCGCTTTCAACCATTGCTTTACCAATGATTGCGGCCATCAGGATTGGAATACCAATGCCACCCATACCGTTTCCGAATGCTGTCGCAAATTCACCAGGAGCGTTCGCTAGGGAGATAGCCGGTGTGACAATAGCCACAGTAAACCCTGCGAGTGCCAACGAAATGAACGCTGGTAAATTAAGGACAACGAGTAGTAGTACTATCGCTATCACTCCGGCTAGTAGTGATAAGAGCGGTGCTTGTCCACTCGCCTGTAGCGCTGCTTGTGAAAGCATGCGAATCATAATGGTTGCTAATGATATTTAATATTTTTTGTGGAAGTTCCTACTAGTTGGGAGGCCTCTCTCGCCGTGCCGGTGTGGCTAAGCCGTATGTGAGCGAAAACCACGGCTATCGAGTATTGTTGAGAGTATTAAATAGGTACAAATATTACTGAATATATAGTCGGATATAGCATCTATAATTGCTCCTATTTATGTCATTATGTCCTCAACAGCATCACATACGCAGGTCGTGGTTTTAGTTGACAATATTATCAGGCACATCACCGTCAAGATACGCTTTGAGCTGTGACGCGATGATACGAGGACCACCGAGAACCGCATCGTAAGTTGATCCAGCAACGTGGGGAGATAGTACAACTTCATCGAGATCGAAAAGCGGATGACCTTCTGGAATCGGCTCTTTCTCAAAGACATCAAGTGCTGCACCAGCGATAGAACCGTTAGAGACGGCGTCAACGAGAGCATCAGTATCAACGAGTCCACCACGCGCGGTGTTCACGAGATACCCGTCATCGTTCATCTGTTTGAATTCGTTGTCACTGATCATACCTTTTGTATCCTCAGAAAGGCGGACGTGAAGAGTAACAGCATCAGACGCGGCAAGTAGTGTGTCTAAGTCAGTTGGTTTGGGACCAACCTCACGAATATCTTCGTCGTTGACGAACGGATCGAATACAAGAAGCTCTGGGTCAAATCCGGCAAGGCGGCGTGCCACACCCCGCCCAATATGTCCGAACCCAACGATCCCGATCGTCATTGTCCTAACGTCTGGGGGAAGTTGCTCAGGGTCAAAGATTTGATTCCACTCACCGCCGGATAGTTCAGCATGGTTAAACGGAATCTTACGCAATCGCGAAAGCAGCATCGAAACCGCATAGTCCGCAACAGCATCGCGGTTCCGGCCAGGAGCGTGAAGCACGGTAACGTCATTTTCATCAGCGGCTTCAATATCGATGTTCTCCGTTCCACCTCGGGCGGCACCGACATGCGAAAGATCCGCATCTTCGATGAGATCGCGGGAAACCGGTGCCTTGTGAACGACAAGCGCGTCAACATCATCAAGATTCTCCGCGATAGCATCGGTATCGTAGCTACCGGGGCCAAGTGACTCCATGTCCATAGTCACGTTGCGGAACTCAGTAGGCGTCGAATCACCCATCCAGTCCATTCGCTTGAATGATACATCCCGAGACTCGAGTGATTCGAATGCTTTGTACATGTATTCGCTAGGCTGCTGCGGATCTCCGCAAAGTAGTACTTGCATCAGGTTAGGACTCTTTGGCTATTGACTTGATTGTTTCCCATGGTCGTTCCATCACTTCTGTCGTCTGTTCAAACGCTTCAGCGAGTGTCTGATATTGTGGTTCTGTCTCGGGGTTAGGGTCGTACTGACTTGCAGTTCCGACGGCGCAGTCAACGGCTGCCTCGGCAGTCGGGTAGATTCCAGCAGCGATACCGCCACAGATCGCTGCCCCGAGTGCTCCCGTCTCAGGATCGCTCGGGACGCGAACTGGACGCTCCGATATATCCGCAAACATCTGTGTCCACACGTCACTCTGTGATCCCCCGCCGGTCAAACGAACCGTGTCAATACTTGTCGTTATTGAGTCCAATGCATTCACTTGTGTAACTGTCACCCCTTCGTATATCGAGCGAAGCATATGTGCGGTCGTGTGGTTCAAACGGAGCCCGTGGAAACCACCGGCGCTATCCGGGTTGTCAGTTGAGCCTTTAAGAAAAGGAAGAAACAGAAGCCCGTCGGAACCAGGAGGAATGCTGTCAACTGCTTCTTCGTAGACAGTATATGGCGAGACGTCCCGCTCATTAGCCTCCTGCTGCCATTTAGCACCACAGTTTTCGACGAACCACTCGGCACACGCCGCGCCAGAACGAATGCCTTTGTATCGGAGCCATCCGTTCAGGTACCGTCGAGGGAGCCCTGATTCGCCGTCGTCCGGGTCATTAAGCACCGCAACACTCTGTCCCCACGTCCCGAGTATGATCAACCCGTCACCGGGCTTAGTGATACCCGCACCGAGTGTACATGCGGCTACGTCGTGGAGTCCCGTGGCGACAGGTATCCCTTCCGGGAGCCCGGTTCGGCTCGCGGCAGTCGCCGTGACATTTCCACACCGGTTGGTACTCGGAACGATCGGGGGAAGCGTTTCAAATGCATCTTCGATATCGAGAGCAGTGAACAATCGCTTGTCGTACTCAGAGTTCGGTCCGTAGAACACGCTTCCCTCTGAGGGGTCTGTGGAGCGTTCGCCGGTGAGCCGGTAGGTCAAGACGTCCTTTGAGAACAACACCGTCTCCAGCCGTTCATACATCTCCAAGTCGTTGTCGCGAAGCCACACCAGAAGGCTTAGTGGATCTGCACCGAACGGCTCCCAGCCGAGGCGATTGACAATAGACTCGTAAACTTCGGGGTGAGAATCACTGAGGACATCGATAGCGCGGCTATCTGTTGACTTGATACCACAGACAGGTTCCCCGTCAGTGTCGAGACCGTACAGTCCGTGACCATGGCCGGCAGCTCCAACGCACGCGATGTTGTCGGCTGGGACATCCTCATGCTCAACGACTGCAGATGTTGTCTCACAGACGACATCCCACAGTTGCTCATGATCCTGTTCGTCCCAATCTGGGCTCTTCTCGACCGTTGGCGTTGATTGTGAGACGCTTGCAAGTTCAATGCCTTCACTATCAAACGCCGTCACCGTGACATTGGTGAGGCCGGCGTCAATACCAACAAGAACCGGATCAGTATCGTTCATTTGTCGGCATGGATGCTTTCGCCTGCACACCCGGTCAACGTGCAAAGTTCACCGATTACTGTGGCGATTCGCTCACGGGCGTTCTCCGAGACCACATGTGGGTGAAAATAAGTTTTATTCGGTTGCCAATCACTTTCCGAAAAGAAGTCGGGCCTGTCATCAGTCACATTCTCTGGAGGTCGTACCTCGTCTTCGTGGTTCGCATAGAAGTCTGCAGCCGTCCGGGCATACTCGTACTGATATCGCGTGTTTTTATTAAATTTACAGACACCGGCATCAATGAGTTCCTTGATGTATTCGTCTGAGAGGCCAGACGCACCGTGAACGACAAGAAGTGTATCGTGACCTGCCTCCACCAGCGCGTCGTGTATCTCAGCAGCGAGATCGGGACGAACATCGAGATTTCGGCCGGAAGCGACGCCGTGCTCGGTCCCGATAGAAACTGCGAGGAGGTCACATCCGGTACGCTCAACGAATTCAACTGCCTCGTCAGGATCAGTATAAAAAGCCTCGTCGCTAGGTGTTTCAGTATTCCCTTCGACACCAGCAATACGTCCGAGTTCAGCCTCCACAAGAATATCGTCGCCCACACGGTCTACTGCTTCCGCAGTCAGCTCAACGTTTCGTTCGAACGACTTCGAGGAAGCATCAACCATGATAGAATTAGGCACACCAGTAGCAATAGCGTCATCGAGAAAGTCGAAATCGTCCGGGAGATGGATGTGGTCGATGTTGCAGTAGGCCTCAATACCGTGGCGCGCTGCAAGCATGTCGAGGCAGTCCCCAAAGAGATCGACGCCAATTTCTGGAACGCCGTCGCCGAAAAATGCCGCTTCCTCCTTTCCCAACTGGACGATGAGATCGGCATTAACGCGCGCGCTTCCGCGCAGAAGACCGACAAGTATCTCGAAATGAGTAACATTGCTGGCAAAGAATCCGTAACGACCCGATTTTGCGTCTTTGTAACACTCGCGAAGCGTAGTGCTTGACTTGTCCGACATAGCGGATAGATTGATTCAAACTATTTGTGAGTTACTAATACCACGAATTTAGTCATGAAACCAGCAACGGAGCACTGCGGTCTCCAGTTGGCAAAGTATTTATATATCTTACTGCTCCGTTCAGAGATGTGTACGAAAAAATACTCGTACCAGTAGATGAGGGAGAGATAGCCGACAGAGCGGTCAACCACGCGCTCGAAATTGCCGAGAAGTTTGACAGTGAGCTTCACGTTATGTACGTCGCCGATAACCGAGCATCGAATCACCTCTCGAAATCCGTGAGTGAACTCAGTCTTGATGCACCCGAGCGTCGTGAATTGGACGAACAGCGAAAGCAAACCGGAAAAAAGCTGACCGGAACTGTTGTCGACCGCGCCAACGAGAGAGGAATTGCCAATAAGTGTGTAATCATTGGTGGTAACCCAGCAGAGGTTATTACCGAATATGCCACACAGGAGGGTATGAGTGCAATCGTCATCGGTGCAAAAGGGCGAAGTGCCGTCGGAAAGTTCCTTCTCGGGGACGTCGCTGGAAAAGTTGCCCGTCACGCGAAAATGCCGGTCTTGCTGGTCAGGCCAAACCAAAGCTGATCGAGTTAATCAAAGTACTTAATATTTCAATCAGGTACGCGTTATCGGGGTATTTTGCCATTAGAGTTTCATTTGATTTAAATTATTGTGATTTTCATTGATTCTACTGATCATCCAGTGTGATACGGCCTCTATAGGAGATAGGATGAGTCTGGCATAGAATTGTCACTGGCGTAAGTATACTGAACCATGCCTATTCTTGCAGGATATCGTAGTTAGTCGTCTGTGTGAAAGCTATTTAACATATTTACCTAGTACAAATAATATGTAATATATTTTCATTTTCAAATATCTGCATGATCGAATATGATCTATTCCAAAATAAATAAATTTTATCCGTTAATAGTTGCAAAATTCTATCGCATTTATATTTGACATCACGAAAACGTTTGAGAGGTCCTATTCCAGAAGTACAAGTCGTAATAGAATGTACATTAGATCGCTATATATTTCTACCGCCATGAATATTAATTATACCCTAGATCAACAAAATTATCAAATTGTTTGATGCATATATCATCGGATGGTGTGCAAAAATATATATTTGCCCCAATCAATAATTCGGTATGCTTCCTAAAAAACGGAAACAACAAATTGTGGATTTAGTTGAAGATTGGAACGGCTGCTCGGTGGACGAATTAGCGGATAAGATTGAGGTTTCTAGTGCAACTATCCGGCGAGACCTCAAGGAACTTGAAGAACAGAAACTCATAGAGCGGACGCATGGTGGGGCGACACCTGCCATCAGCCATGGAAAGCCGTATCAAAGGCGACAGGTACAATTCATTGACCAGAAACGATCAATAGCAAAGCGAGCAGTCAAAGAAATACGAGAGGGACAAGTAATCTTCTTTGATAGTGGTTCAACACTCGTTGAGTTAGCTAAGCGGGTTCCAGAATCACTCTCAATGACAGCCGTGACACGTATGCCTGCCATCTGCTACGAGCTAGCTAAATCTGATCATGAGGTGGCTCTGACAGGAGGGACATATCAAAAGGAAGACCACTCATGTGTTGGCCCATGGGCCGACAACCGTGTCAAGCAGATTAATGCAGATTTGCTCTTTTTAGGAACGGATGGTGTTGATAAAGACGGGGTAACTGCCCGAGACATTCAGCAATCACAGATTAAGCGTACATTGATAGATAACGCTCGGCGCATCATCCTCTTAGCAGATCACTCGAAATTTGACAAGCAACACGCGTACCAGTCCGGTTTACACTCCTCTATTGATGTACTCATAACCGACAGCACAGTTCCAGAATCAGTTCGAGAAGGTATCTCAGCTGCCGGAGTACAAATCATCGAGAACACTGACGAAAAGTCTTAGATGCTCGCATAAGTGGTTTGACTACCGTATATTCAAGTTTTTATTACCTTTCAAAGCGATGGACCAGGGGCAGGCCCGTCTTAATCATATTTGTGTATGAGGTGACGGCTGACTGCTGGGAAGTCCCACAGTTACATCAAGGCCGGACCCATCGGCTGAGGTTACGCTCAGAAGAATACTTACCTGAGCAGTGCGCTGTTGCGCCGCAATATTGTCCGCTACGCTCCGTCGCAGGAACATCCGCCATCGCGTAGTAACTCTTTGAGCGGTGTACTTGCCCCACAGTGCGGGCAGAGCAACTGCACATCAATGAGTACCTCGTAGTCATCATGATCGAGGCCGTCGCCGTTCGCTAGCGTAGTGAGGGTTGAGTCGGCAACAGAGTGCAGCCTCCCCTGAAGTTTCTCCATCGTTTCGATGCGTTGTTCGGTCCGGTCGCGGTCGTCGGCTGGCAGGGTGGCGTCACGTACCTCGGTTAAGTATGTGTAAATCGTTTGGTGGGTGACAAAGTCGGCGGTGACGGCGTCAACGTCGATGCCATGGCGTTCTAACTCGCGGCGCGCGGTTACCGTGTCGCCGGCGGCATCGCCTGTGAGATCCTCGTACAACCGCCGCACTTCGTCATCAGTCTGTGAGACAGTTACTGTCTCGAGTGCTGCTGCGAGGACGGCCTGATTAAACCGGTCGGCAAGATCGCGGAGGCTTGTCCGGTCACCGGCAGCACCAGTCCACGCAGCCTCAAGCTCGGCACCGAGGTTGTCTAATTCATATGCTTTGATGACTTGCGTAACCTTTGATTGCTGTGGTGGCATGGGTGGCTGAGCATACGTATTCTGTCTTTACAATAGTACCGGTGTAATCTTGGCTCCGATTGTATCTCAATTGAGTGATGGTGCGATCAATTACAAGCGTACGCGTGTAAATTACGTGACTGACTCGATATACTGATATTCGTCGGGGAGACCGGCAGCGTCCTCAGTGAGCAGCGCTGCAACGAGATGCGTCGTGTCTGCCTCAAAGTGGTTGATGAGCTTCGCAATACGGTCTCGGTCGATCGCTTCAAGTGAGTCTAACAGCACGAACGGGACGATATCACCGACATCATGGACGAGATAGCCAGCAAGCGCAAATACGAGTCCTGTCACTTCGCGTTCGCTCTCTGAGAGGTGTGCAAGAGTGTCCTCATACGCAGCCCCATCAGCCGTCGTACGCACCACGTGCATGTCGAACGTAGATTGTGTGGTCTTACGCCGGCCCTCGCGGACATCTGTTTCCTTCCGCTC
>Ga0209946_1001046_pt1 | contig 11357 bp, 9 predicted proteins | sample SalPon2_A_H2O_MG_FD_185704 | JGI IMG/M metagenome (GOLD analysis project Ga0209946, IMG submission 185704) | Salt pond water microbial communities from South San Francisco under conditions of wetland restoration - Salt Pond MetaG R2_A_H2O_MG... | ecosystem: Environmental > Aquatic > Non-marine... | reverse complement strand
CGAAGGAACGCCTCATCCCGCTCTGGCATCAACGGAAGGCGGCTCTCCGATGATGGCACGTCGTCCGAGTTTCGTGTACGCTTCCGGACGAGTTCTTCGCGCGCACTGCGCAGTTCTTGACGGAGGAGTTCGTCATCGTTCATGAGTAGGCACACACTGGGGCACAGCCCGCTACGGCCCTAGAAGGGCGGTCGCACGGACCGTCTCACCGAGTGTGTGGCTTTCCGACCAACGCCTGAGCGTTCATGTCATGGTGTAGCAAGAGGTATAATAAATGCTTTCTGTGGCTCACCACATGTATGCTGTTAGTGAAAGTACTGCTGCCGCAGTTGGGCAATATACTGCTCGTCCCACCCATTGGTCTCAACGTAGTAGGTCAGTGCGGCCGCAACGTATTCTGCGGGGAGAACGTCGTTAGTTGCGAGCGTGCAAAGGATGTGTAGCGTGGTAAAGAGGATATTCCGGTCGTCGAGTGCGAGCGTGAGAACACCCATATCGTGTCGGCAGTGACGCCGATCAAACATGCGTTCCGTCTTGCGGTTAGGGTTGCGACTGACCGTTATCCGACCTCTGTACCAGCGACTGCGTTGAGGCTATCAGACTGTGGTGTGTGGCCCAACTGTGTCACCCTGTAGATACGGATCTCTTGCGGATGGGACTCCCGTGTGAAACTTAGAGAACGATAGTCGATCCCGCTCCAGAGGGCAGAGGCCACCTGCGAGTGCGCTAGATGAAACTCGGAGAACTACGGCAACGTTACACGAAATCAAGGAGAAAGCCCACGACTTCAGTCCTGTCTCTTCCCCACAAGTGTGAGCGTGAGTTGTTTCAATACGGTCTTTTTACCGTATAATGTAGCTATTTTACCGTAATTTAGCGGTCATTCCTGTAGCATATCAGCAAGGTGGTGTGCCAGCTCAGCTTCATCGCGGTCAAGCGTGATCGTTGCAGCTGTGTGAACTGCATCAGCGATGCTATCACAATCGTATTCCGTCATCACGCTCGTGAGCAGTGTGAACGTCTCCTCAGAAACGGTGCTCATGGTGTCCCCGTCCGGTGGCATCGATCGTATTACCGTGAAGTAATATTATACTACCGTAATATGCTTCGAAATCAAGTGAATCTCCCCCTTCAGCAGGCGAACTTATGAGTAAAAGACAGCTTTACACAGGTGGGTTTCCGCCTTGAGCCCCTATGACGACCGCAGTGAAGGTCCGCGAGGATGCGAAGTCACGACTCGAGGAGCTTCAAGCAGAGATCCGACTGGAGATGAGACAAACGGTAACACAACAGGAACTGCTATGACGGCTCATCGACGACGCGGACGGGTCTCGTGACGAACTGATCGATTCGATCCGCGAGGCGTCGGTGCCGCTATCAGAAGCGGAAAAGAAGTCGATGCACCGCGAACGGTTCAGTTCGGGCGTCGAGACAGACGAACGCGATATCGACGACGTGCTGTACGGATGACGGCCTGTATCGACACCGGCGTGTTGTATGCGGACCACGATCACGACGCCTCGCGACACGCTGCGGCGAGCAGCGCGATCGACGCCGTCTACAAATAATCTGGAATCCGTCGATAGCCATGAGAACGAGTCTACGAAGTCCTGTATAATATCAAATAATTCATCAGATAGTGGATATTTCCAGGTTATAACCATACGGCATATCCATGCGATGGTAGCATCTCCAATAGTAAGTTACATTTGACGCAGACAAACCGTTTGGCTAACTTAGACCAGCTTATAACATCTTTTGTATGTTTTACTTCTTTCAAATAACTCAGACAGACTATGAAGAGCCCCGGTATGTCTGCTGTTTAGCCCGTGTGGTCACGTCAAGACACCTCCACAGTTTATCGGGGTTATATCATACGGCACGTGACTACAGGATCACAGTGACAAGAGTGGATGGTGGGCAGGCAGTCGAACCCCATTGTAGGAGTCATTGACGAGATGGTCCAGTTCGCCACTGACCACGGTAGGCCGGTATGCAGCGACTGGGGTGTCCGCGTGGGAGGTTCCATGATGGACCACATTGACCGGTTCTCTCGACACGACGGTCTCAGGTAACACAGGGCCACTACACACCGCTCGCCGACATGGATACTGACGGCTGTCGTCAGAAGCAGGACACAGCAGGTCGAAGACGGTGACACGCCGAGCAGGTCGGGTGTCGTGAGTCATCACGTTGGGTGCACGCGTCAGTGTGAAGCGTCGTGGACACCACCTCTCAAGAGCCAGACTGCTGTGGTCCGGAGGAGTACGACACGGGTAGGCCGCATCCGGCTTGGCGTGGTAGTCCGACAGTGGACGAAGACCCACCGAGCGTACACGCTAACCGTCTCTACGTCCACCGCTCGCCCGTTCGAGTACCAACGAGGGACACCGAACTGTAGCGAGTGGCATCCCAGACCCGGTCAGTGTTTCCTGTCAGTATAAGGAATGACACACCGCAGGTACGGTGTTGTCACTGGTGCATGCCGTCATTTCGCCATGCTGTCACTGGCTCATGTTGGAACCAGAGCGTACGCCACCCCACCATCGGGCTCAGCAACACCAAGCAACACGTATGCATCATCAATCCCCCATTCCCGTTGGGTGGACGCGGCTGTCGCGTTCGCATCCAAGCGGACAGCAGGAGCCTATATGTCGGTGGCAAACCGGTGTGTACGGGCGCTCAGTATCGACGTAATGAGCGCGTACATACTGTCGAAGCGATGTGTCGAACTGTGTAGTCAAGTGGTGGTTATGTTGGTAGGCGACACAAATCTGGTGGCCGAACGAATGTGTCGATCGGTCACAGAGAGGCTGTCGTCATCTCCAGACGTACCGACTCACCTTCGGTATCAGATCGTTGGGAGGCAACGAGTTACGCTGGCAGCTGGCAGGCATAGGAACAAACAGTTTCAGATTCTACGATCGTAGTGTGAGTAAGACGTCACTGGGTGGTGAGCCGAGAGCCACGTTGTGACTGGGTGACGCTTCTGTGGTCGTGTCCGCGCCAGAACCGTGAGTGACGGCGCCCACCCTGTGGATTGACGATTGGTGACTCTCATCCCAACACTACACGGGATGTCGTCCACGATTGCAGGCCGGCGATCGGTGTCAGACGAACAGTTGTTGATCCACAGATAGCCCCAATCCCGGCTCACCACGCAGTCACATCACATACCATCATAGATCGATACCCGTGGGGCGTCCCGTGCCGGCGAAGACGGCACAGCGATCCGCCTGAAAGCGGGCCAACAGGGTGGTTGTCTGTGACGAATAACAGACCGACAGAATTGTAGCGTCGCTCTCGGTGACGCTACACGTCTTAAATGGTCTGTCTACAGCTGGTCCACACTGAACGCAGGTGAGATCACCCAGACAGGCGCTCCAAGAGTGCTACTGTGTCCTGTGTCAGCACCTGTACTACCGGCGGATTGATTCAACTTACCGGGTATTATGAGAGCGCACAGCCAGACTTGTTGTGGCGGCTGTCAGCACGGCTGGTAGTGTCGGGCGCGTGTACGTTACTCACAGAAAGCGACAGGACAGATCGGAGGCCGAACGCCAGAAGATAGAGACGGGGCGGTCACGACTGAGACGTCCGTGACCTGTGGTCACCACGCCGTAACTACCAGCAGGATCGATACATAGCGATCGGCCGCGACAGACTGTGTACGGCCAGAATAATGGGTTGTCTGTGTGATGCGTACAGCAGCGAGTTGGCTGTCGAGTGGATCCCGACGGTCTCGAAAGCAGCTGGACTGGAGCTGAGAAGATGGTCTCGTGACGCCGCTGTGTGGAGGCGCTCTACGGCGTGGTCGGCTGTGGTGTCGTTGGCTGTGCGTTCCTCGAGATGCTGACCGTGATCAAATCGTTTGAAAACCCATGCAGAGAGCCGTGTACACCAGTCGGAGCGGGACAACTCACAGTGACACCGGTGGCGATTGGGGAGTTGACGGGTACCACCTGCTTGGCGGCCGTGACCCCACGACCCGTCAGGGTTGAGCGCGGCTGTAGTCGCTTGGGAGGTGGCGTGAGCTTACGCTGTAAGCAACTCACGAACTGTCTGGGCATCAACTTGGCCATACGTCACCAGCGTCGAACACCCAGGGGCATCGAGATCATACGTCGTAAGGGCTGTTGTCTCGCTGCGGACGCCGTGAGCGTCAAGATCAATGCGTGGCGCGCCAGTCGTTGGATGCGCGAGGTGATCGACGATGGTGTGTCCGAGTCGACGATTGGTGACGACCCACAGGCTCACCGCGGGATCACACGCGGCCATCGCATCGGCATCGGCGAGTACCCCTGTCGACAGATCGTGTGTCGAACGCTCGACTTCGACACAGACGTGCGGGTTGCCGTCGCCGTCAAGGCCGACAACATCGATTCGGGTTTGTGACTCTGGGGGCGTCCAGTAGCGTTCGACCTCTTCGATTGGACTTGCCGGCTCATCACGGATTGTTGCAAGCGCCTGCACCGCCAGCTCAACGCCTTTGATGTGCAGGACTGATTCTTCAGGATCACCGCGTTTGGGTTCGGGTGGATCCGCCCCGTTGCGCAGCCGACGGAGCAGCTCCCGCGCTTTCGGTGTCAACCGGTAGTACTCCCCTTGGAGTTCAGACTGGACGGAGATGTAGCCGGCATCATCGAGGGTTGTTTTTGGCTCTGGACCGGTGAGCCCAACGGCTGCCCGAAGGGGGTACATTGAGTCGGTGCGCACGTCCCATGCACGTGAGTCGATCGCCCGCCGCCGAGCGCGCTCGAGAAGCCGGAGAAACATGACTTCCGTGAGCGAGAGTGGACACAACGCAATATCCTGTGGGCTGACTGTCTCAAGGCCAATGTCGGTGAGTGGAAGCTCACGCGTCGAGAGATCAGCATCCGGCGTACAGTGGCGGATCGCCATCCGCAGTTTGGCAAACGTGGGGAGAAACTCTTCCCCACAGTCACCACACCGAAGCGTGTCTGTAGCAGCATCGTACGTGGTGCCCGCTGGAAGCGTCACAGAGTCTAGCCAGAGGGTGTGATTGAGTCCTCGCGTGATTTCTTCGGTGGATGTCATCGATGGTGTCTCAGTCGATGCGGTGACGACGCGGTCATCGGCTCGACTCCGCGCTCGACAGGCGTCAATGGCATCAGCACACGCCATCCGACGAGCCTGTGCAAGCGCCTCGTAGTCGGGATGGTCCGGATGGCTCTGGGGAAGCTCACCAGCACTAATGAGGAACGGGTCGGGGACCGCGTGACCGCGGTGTGGGCGGAGTCGGACGAGCCATTCGCCCGCCGGAATCCGGCCCACAAGCTGTTCGGCGTGACGGGCGCTGTAGGGTCCGCGTGCGATTGCGTGTCCCATGGCGGTATCTGATTGCGCTGTCAGGACGGTGCCCACGTTGGTCTCGATGTGCGATTGTGCCTCACTGCCAAACTGCGCCAGCTCTTGGCTCATGAGATACAACGAGATGTTGAACGCTCGACCTTCTGAGAGTAAATCTAACAACACGTCACTATCCCCGAGGACGTGTGCCTCATCAAGATAGATGTTTGCGAGCGGTGGGGACGGATCAGTCTGTGCAAGCTGTCGTAAACGCCCTGCAGCGAACACGCGTGCGGTGATCGTTCGGACGATGACCTCGCGGTGGGTTGGGTCAAGCCCAGCCGTATCGATAATGAGGACCGCATCGCGGTCTAAGGCGTTGACGACGTCAAGCTGGTGGCGAGCGTCTTCGGGAGGAGTGCCGAGTGCGGTCGCGAGCAACTCATCACGGATGAGCGGTCCGAGTCGCCGGCGAGCGCCACCGACAATGGCTCGGCGTGTCCGTGCATCGCCACTTGTCTCGGCGTCGAGATAGTCGGCAAACACTGGGTCAGCGACGGATAACGAGAGCGTTCCTTGTTCGATAGCCTCGAGTCGCTCAAGCAGGTCGCGAAGCGAGACGGTGTCAGCCCCCGCTCGGAGCGATGCCGTGACCACCGTGTGGATGAGCTCACGTGATTGGCCGGCGGACTCGAACGACTCTGCCGAGGTTGCAGCGCTTTTGAGCACCTCCATCCCGGCGTTCACGACGATCTCGATCAGCCGCGAGCGTCCGATATCGAGATCTGCCGCAAGAAACGGCCGCAAATCCCACAAGGGAAGCCGCAGCATCTCCGTTGACGCCGTGATGACCGTAACGTTCTCCAGCGAGCCCGTCTCGTGATACGCAAGTGGGAGAAAGCCGTCAGCAAACCCACCCTTCGGGTCAACGACAATGTCGATCCCGGCGGTCGCCTGCATATTCGACACCACCGCTTGTTGGGCGGTCACGGTCTTGCCGGTGCCCGAAGCGGCAATGTGGGCGATATGGCGGCGTTGCCGGTCGAGTGGAACGCCGATTGACACGGGCGACTCGCCGTCTGTGGTGTACACCGCACCGATCGGTAACGGCGCGTCTAAATACGGTGCGAGCGTCTCTGATGCGGGTGTCTGGTGTCGCAACGAATCAATAGGCACCTTCTCTGTCATATGATTATCTTTCTCTGTGGCTTAGCCCGGCGTCGGCGGGGTCGCTCTCGGGGGTGCCGATGAACCAGCGTAGGTCTGGCTCACACACACGTAGTAGTCCTGGCTGTCCAGAGAGCGATACGTGTGATTGCACCAGTTCTGTTGGTGCGATTTTTGACGCCTGTAACACACTCCACAACCCTGTCCCAAACGGCCTGGTCTCCGGTGTCTCCAAATGAACCGTTGCTGGGTCGCGTGCGACAGCGATAAACTCGGTCTCTGCGCGATTGATCCGAAACGGCGCAAGCACGCGTGCTGCCGTGCGGTCGGGAGACAGATCGGCTTGTCGTGCTGCTTGCGTGGTTGGGTTATCAACTGTGGCTGTGACACCGACACCGTAGATGCGTTCGTGTGTGGTGTCGACACGGTCGCGGTCAACAGCAGTTGCCCGGTCGGTGGGGGCTGTCGGCGTCTGGCTGGGCCCGTTGGTAGCGTGGTCTCGGTCTGTGACATCGGCGGTGCCCAACGACACGACGACAGCCTGCAGGTGGATATCATGTGGACTATCACGCATGCGTGATACGGCGTTACTGAGTGTCCCTGACGCAGACTCTGGGCATAGTGAGTTGGCCCCGGGTCGAATAGGGATGCGGGGTGGCGGTGACTGCGTCGTATTGACTGTTACTGTTTGGACAGCAACAATGTCGTCGAGTGCGTCTCGAGGTGAGACTGGCCGAGCCCGGTCTTGTTGTTGGTCTGTCGTGATGAGTGGTGACGCTGTGTTGATCGACTGAGGATCGGTGTCACGTTGTTTTGGGATGGCCTGTGCAACTCCCGTCGTTGTGTGGCCGGGTGTCGGACCGGGCCCTGATGATTTATAAAATCCGAGTGTAACGGCCAAATTCCGCGGTAAGTTGCAATATTCTTGCTTGAATATCACATCATGGAGCGAGTGATCAGCAAGCTTCTCGGGAGCGAGATGTACGACTGGCGAGTCAACGCGTGTGGTGGTGTTACTCATCGGTAGTGTGAGTGACATCATCAGACTGTGCTGACGGCTGCTCGGGTTGTTGATCGGTCGACGACCCCTCAGATGATCTGAGCCATCGCCGAGCTGTCGTCCAGCCCTCGGTAGTTGTCTGTCGGACGTGACGTGTCCACGAGACACCCCGGCTGACGCAGGCCCTCGAGAGTGACTGCTGGCGGGGGTTGTGACGCCGGTGGGCCAGATTTCTGCGTTTGGCATGTACAAGTAGAGTAACAAATCCGACACCCCGCCGCATCACGGGCCCAGAATAGCGGTAAACAATAGCGGATAGCGAGATTCCAAGAATCATCACCCCGATAATGACACTCTTTCGAGAGAAGATCCACCAACCATCAGCAGGCGTTATTGCCCACAAGATAAAGGCTGTTACCACCAATATAATGGGTACTACTGGGGCGTCATCTAGTGGGGCCGGTCCGTTCTCCGCGCTATCACTCGATGTATTCATACAAATACCGTAATAGTGTCTGGTATATAGTTCTTGTTGTGATGAGTAAGAAATTTGCGTATTGAGGTACCTGTATCTATTCAGGATTGCCTTCAAGTTGTAGATTACAAATAGAGATCAGAGAATAGCTCCGTCTTTCATCGAACCAGCCGTTGATAAGCTTCAGGCGATAACTCACCAATAAACTAATGTATTCTATTGATCCGCCAGCAGTACTGTCGCTTTGTGGGCATTGTATTCGTGTTGTGAACTGCTCCGGGGTCAAGCCCCGAGGCACTCTGCCTGCTATCTCTGTAGAGACAGTCTGTCGATGCAACGACTGTCCCATCGATATTTTTGCTGTGAACTAGAAGATGGGAGTATGAACGCGAATCATCCAATTGGCAAGGATATACTTGAGAATATGCTCCGCGAGCATCTGACAGACCTCCCGGAAGACCCAGACTTAGGTATTAAACCCGAGTTGTATGAAAAATTACGGCTGGTAAACGATGATTTGAAAAACACCCAAGAAGCGCTTCAAGCAAACCTGAAGTACATTCTCGGCTGTACAATCACTGGCAGTGATGATATTCACCTACTCTGGCAATCGCCGAGCTACATTATTCTTGACGATCGTGATGGAATACTTACTGAAGGACTGTGTGACACGATTGAGTTTGAGTGTGATCGCACACTGATTCACCAACTCCATTCAGAAATGGCAACCACGATCTTCCGGAATTTTACCGAAGCCCCCCCGCAGAAGGGGGCAGTATGGATAATTAAAGTGCCACAACACTGGGCACATGCAACACAGTCCACGGCGACACTACTGACTGACCTAATCAAGAAAGGAATCTCACCGACACAAGCACTTGATTATTGGATGGTCGAAGTTCAACACAAGACCGTTCCAAACTGGGCGACAGAACGAGAAAAATCAACACAGACGATTCGAAAAAACATCGAGAGGGCCACAGAGCGGATTGACAACGACAGTCACAGTCATAGATACACGGCCGATCACTACTTTAAACCGGTGTATGACGGCCGATACACGGTCGAAAACCGGCGCATAGTCACGGTGAATGGCCACCACCTAGACCAACGGACCGACCTGTATGATTATTCACCATCTGGCAGCTTCAGTTGGGGGTATCGTGGTGCAGGTCCAACCCAGTTGGCAGCAGCGATACTTTGTGATGTATTTGGCCCGAATCAGGTTACCCATGACATGATTACAGCGTTTAGAGGGTTTTGCAACAAAACAATGGGAGAAAGTGATCATTGGCGTATTGATAAAGACGAAATTGTGGAGTGGCATGGCCAGTATACCGACCAAGACGCGTCTTGAGAGACGGGGTATAGATGGGTGAAGACAACTGTGAACACAAAGACAGACACGTGGCGGCCGTGACATCCGCTCTGCGCTGAATGCGAGACGTGTTGTGCGTCTCCATGACATGTCGGCCAGTTGTATCGCTTCACCTGATAGCAGCAAGCGCCTCTGCTGGATCAACCTGTGGTGTCCGCTTTGTGGGATCGAAGCGTCACTCACAAATTATTTGTCACCACGCTGCTACCGAAACGCTATGCAAGCAGTCGTACTCGCTGCCGGCAAGGGATCCCGGCTTCGCCCGCTCACCGAGGACACACCAAAGGTGCTCGTTGAGGTGAACGGCACCCCACTCATCGAAGATGTCTTCGACAACCTGATCGACGCGGGCGCGGACGACCTCGTCGTCGTTGTCGGCTACAAAGCCGAACAGATCATCGACTACTTCGGCGACGAGTACGCGGGCGTCCCGATCACCTACGCTCACCAACGCGAACAGCTCGGCCTTGCCCACGCCATCCTCCAGGCGGAACCCCACATTGACGGCGACTTCATGCTGATGCTCGGCGACAACATCTTCCGTGGCAATCTCGGTGACGTCACCAATCGCCAACAGGAAGACCGCGCCGACGCCGCGTTCCTCGTTGAGGAAGTCCCCTATGAGGACGCCTCCCGTTACGGCGTGCTCGACACCAACGAGTACGGCGAGGTTATCGAAGTCGTCGAAAAACCCGACGACCCCCCGAGCAACCTCGTGATGACTGGTTTTTACACCTTCACGCCGGCTATCTTCCACGCCTGTCATCTCGTCCAGCCCTCCGACCGCGGCGAGTACGAGCTCCCCGACGCGATCGATCTGCTCATTCAGTCCGGGCGTACCATCGACGCGATCCGACTGGATGGGTGGCGGATCGATGTGGGATACCCCGAAGACCGCGACCGTGCGGAAGAGCGGCTCGACGCGGAAGTGGCTGCAGAGACTAATGAGACCGCCGAGACGACCGTCGACTCGTAACGCACCTCAGGCGAACAGACTCACCACACACGTTTTCGAGGCCAAGCGGTGAGCGTCACTTCGGGAGACGGATCAGGATATTCGTGCGCTTGAACGACAAGAGATAGAATGTGACTCCGCTAAGTGCGTGCGTCCTCGCGGGTCGGTTCACCACTCATGGATGGGTCTTCATGCACTTAGCAAATATACTCATAGAACCGGAATATATTGAGTATAATCGGGGCGGTAGTCCGCCCTCCGGTGGCGTGTCCCTGTGGTTGCCATCCTTGTCGCTCTCTCTTTTTGCCTCTCAGTCTGTGTCAACAGTGCTTGGATACACCGCAACGGGAACAGCCGTGTGCTGATTCGGTGTCGTCCCGGTGAATGCTCCAAGTGAGCCCGCCCACGCGGGTGTCGGATCCCGGCCGACCGCCTGGGTGAACAATCGCGCCCAGAGCGGCCCTTGTGCAAGCCGGTCACCGTCTCGAGGCGCGACTTCGAACAGGGCCGTACTACAGACGACGATGGTGAGAGCTTTCGAGCGTGAAATCGCCACCAGTAGTCGCCGTGGATTCAGGATGAACTGCGCTTCACGGCGCGCAAACTGTGGGTTCGAGACCGTCGCTGAAACGGCGATCACGTCGCGTTCGCCGCCTTGGTACTTTTCGACAGTGTTTGCGGTCACCGCTGCAGGAAGCACCCGTGAGAGTGCGCCCCGCTGGGCATTATGTGGCGTCACCACGCCCACCGTGGGTGCGGTGTTACTGTCGGGTTTATCGGGGCTGTCCGGGGTGGCGTTGGTCCCGCCGGTGGCCCCACTGGTGGATCCCTGTGCGGTTGGTGCCGTGGCGCTGGGATTCCCCGATACCCCCTCGCCGAGGGGCTGTGTTCCAGCGGTGGTACTGCCGGCCTGTGATGGAGAACCATAATCGATAGCTGTGGTGAGCGCCTCGATCAGCGCTGTTTCAATCGGGTTCACGGTCGTATGCGTACGATCCTCATAGCAGACGAACACAAGCGAGGCGTCCGCGTTGTACACGGCCGCAACCCCCGGCGTCGACGACGTGAGATG
>Ga0209946_1001043_pt1 | contig 11367 bp, 12 predicted proteins | sample SalPon2_A_H2O_MG_FD_185704 | JGI IMG/M metagenome (GOLD analysis project Ga0209946, IMG submission 185704) | Salt pond water microbial communities from South San Francisco under conditions of wetland restoration - Salt Pond MetaG R2_A_H2O_MG... | ecosystem: Environmental > Aquatic > Non-marine... | reverse complement strand
TTGACATCTGCTGCCGAAAGGCTACCGTCCGGTTCAGGGAGCTCTAACACATTTCTGAACCGGACATCTTCCTCAATCAGAGCGACGCTTTAGCTCCGCCTCTCACGTCGGTTGGGAAGTACCGATATTCGGATGCACGTGGCAGGACTCGCACTTTTGAATAGCATCTCTGTTATTGATAAATGGGGTGTCTAGTGTCCTCGAAAGGCCGTCCACGATTGTGTGTAGAAAGCTGATTTACAGCCCGACGTCGGTGAAGATCCGAATCGGGTTGCGCTGGACGGGAGTGTGAGTCCCATCACCGATCAACAGTTCTGGCTGTACGCCGCTGTCGATCACCACGAATACGACTGCATTAACCGAAATGTTCCTTCGAAAGTTCCGGTAGAAACACGATGTTGATGGCGCTTTGTTTCTCGTCGATGATGCAGACTGGCTCAAAACAGCTCTGCAACGATACGGTCTCGATTTCAGATGCGAACTCCACGGAAATCGGAATAGGGTCGAACGTGTTCTTAGAGAGGTAAAGCGACGAACATCCTCTTTTTCAAACTGTTTCAGTCACGCTGAACCGGACACAGCTGAGACATGGGTACAAACCTTCGCCGTCTGGCACACTGCTCCGAATTGAGCACTATCCTTCACTCTAGCTCGGCGGGCGCTAGTCAGCAGAGTAGTTTATTCGGCCGTGGACTGGTGTTGCTGAACACGCTCAGCGACAGCAGACTGGAACCTCGGAAGTGAGACGACAAACTCACCATCGGAAAAGAGGTCAGCATACGACTCTCGGGTCATATTTGCGATGAGACGGTCACGAATCGTGTCGACAGTCACTGACTGTTCACCTCCTTGCAGCTCCGCGACCGTCCGCTCAATTCGCTTATTAGTGGCGTACTCCGCTGCCAATTCCGTCGCTGACTGGGATTCGGTGGCAGGCTCTTGCTCCTGTTTGTGACGCCACGCTACAGCCCGGGTACCGGACTTGTCTCGGATCAGTACGCCAGCTGCCTGCCCATCGCGCCACGCTGACTGTGGGAATCTTCCCTGGCCCGCGTAGCGAGTGAAATCAGCGTGTGCAGCCGCCAGTTCCTTCTCGATGGCCGGCAACGTCGGCAACCCCAGTCGGCCGAATACGCCTGCCGCCGCATCCGGTGAGAGGAACTGGTCTTTCTGTCCGGACCAGATGTCGACACCGACGAACGCTGGGACCGTGTTCCAGTCGTACTCAACTCCTTCGTTTCGGGTGGCAATCCCACAGAAGGTCACGCTGCTTGGGTCGTCCGTCGCCGCCTCAAGTGCTTCACGGTCCAGTCGCTCGTTAATCAGTTCGGCCGCTCGGCGGAACTGCGGTGGTACGGCGGCGACGGTGTCGAAAGACTGCTCGGTCGTAGCGACGGTTACGAAGCCGGACGGCGCCACCTGAAACCGGAACTCCCCACCGGTCGGGAGTTCCTGCACCCAGGCGTGTCCGGAGAACTCAACCTCATCAAGCACGGGCGTCTCGGGACACTGCTTCACGTTCCAACCCACACGGCCTACGATGGTAAAAGGGGTGGGCGATGCCGACTCCGCCGACGGCTGTTTCAACGATTACTCGAAAAGAGCGGTCCACACCAGAACTGGAGTCCTAACGAGACATCTCGACGATAACGGATTAATCACAGACAGCAAGCAGAGTGTGATTCTTCGAGGTAGCTCGTTCGCCTGTATTGCCTAAACTGGGGACAAAGAGCGAATATGTGTACTGGTGTATAACACGCTCGCTCATTGTAACCTGACTTAAGAGCCATCAAGCAAGCGCGTGCCAATCTCTTTGGGGAGGCCGACAGCTTCGACTTTCTCGATGACACGGTCAATATCGTACTCAACCCGGTGGAGGTCGACACTGGCTGTGTCTGTATCGAGGACAGCGTAGGCCGCACGAGGGTCCTCGTCTCGGGGCTGACCGACACTCCCGGGATTGACCAGCGCTCGGTCTCCGTCGACTTCGGTGTGCTGGACGTGCGTATGTCCGAGAGCGAGGCCGTCGTACTCGTCGACGTGCGACCAGAGGCTAGAGAACATGTGTGGCATGACGTAGCGATCCTGGACTTCCGGATGATCGTGAACGATCAGCAACCGATCGTCGCCGACAGTGGCCTTCCGGGGGAGGCCGTCCAGCCACGCGAGTTGCTCTTCGGACAGTTCTTCTAACGCGTATTCGAGTCCAGCATGCGCCATCCGATTCGCACGGTACTTTTCAGGTGTACGAACTGTCCGGTCGTGATTTCCCTGCACCGTGACCGACGCGACATCACGCACACGCTCAACACATGCGGCCGGCCACGGATTGTACCCAACAACATCGCCGACGCATACGATCGTATCGACGGCCGGCATATCGGACAGGACCGTCTCCAGCGCCGGCAGATTCCCATGGACATCCGAAATCAATCCAATCTGCATATCTCACACCAGTCGCTCCACGATGATAGTAGGTTGGTCCACCGGTACCCATGCTCTGCTAACCCGAACCCGATGGGGTCCCGTTCTGTAGCCTGTGTATCCCGGGCAAATTCGAGGTCAGCAGGTACGACGACGACTTACTACCCACCTCGAATCGACCATGCCGCCCATTGAGGGACAGGACCTCGTGCTGACGACGACCGGCACGAAGGGAGACCACGACATCGCACCCATCCCCAGCTACCTCGATGAGTGTCTCGAGGGTGCGAGTCAGTGGGGCGAGACGTTCCTCGCGGACTTCGAAGCGACGACCGAGACAGACCTGACGACGTATCGAACCGACTGACGGAAATCCGCGAGCGGGAGTCATATGCCCGGTGCCCTCGAAAGGCCAGCATGCACGCGTCCGACAGTATCGTCGTAGCACGGCCGCCGACGGCGGTGTTCGAGTTCATGGACGTCCCGGAGAACCAGGCTCGGATCTCGCCGCGACTGTCGGCCGTCGACACCGTCGGCGTCCGCGATGACGGTGCCAAACTGGCGAGCTATACGTACCGGTTGCTCGGGCTCTCGTTCGACGGAACCGTCGAAGGGATCGAACACGAGCCACCCGAGACGATAGCGTTCGAGATGACTGGGGATATCGCGGGCCACATCCGGTGGCAGTTCGACCCGGTCGACACCGGGACCCGAGTCACGTACACGGCTGCCTACGACCTCGGGCTCCCATCGGCAGTCACTTGGCTCGTAGAGCCGTTCGTCGGTCGGGTCAATCAGCGGGAGATCACGCGAACCCTCGCGAACCTCCAGCATGCGCTGGAGTCTCGCCCGCTCGATACAGCGGACGAGCGGTAGATTGCACGCACACCTCGGCCCCAACCTGTAGCCGACGATGACGGTTTGTTTATCGAGTCCCTGGTTGTGGTATGACCGACTCCCCTGAGGCACTTGCAGGCGTCGCGGATGTGGACTGCACCGGGAAACAGGCCCTCGTTACCGGGTCGACCAGTGGTATCGGCCGGAAAGCCGCACTGGCGCTGGGTCGACTCGGCGCCGACGTTATCGTCCATGGACGGGACACCACAGCAGGAGCGACTGTCGTCGACGAACTCGAGACACTCGGCACCGACGGAACGTTCGTGAAGGCGGACTTCGCCAGCGTCGACGACGTCCGGGAGCTGGCCGACGTCGTCCGGACTGAGACTGATGAGCTGGATATCCTCATCAACAACGCCGGCGGCCTCTTTCGCGAGGGGGAACTGACTGACCTCGGCGTCGAATACACGTTCCACGTCAATCATCTCTCGCCGTTCCTCCTGACGAGCGAACTCCTCGAGCACCTGGCAGACGACGCGCGAATCGTCACGACAGCATCGGCGGCCCACCAGGGGACCACACTGAACCTGGACCGGGTGACCAGTGTCGACGGCTTCTCGAGCTGGTCGGCCTACGGGCACTCGAAACTGGCCAATATACTCTTCGCGTCGGAACTGGCCCACCGACTTGACGCCACAGACAGAGCGATCACCTCCAACAGCATCCATCCGGGTGCAATACCGGGGTCGGGCTTCAGCCGATTTCTCCCCCGGCCACTGCCCCAAGTGATGAAGGGCCTATCGGTAGTCCCGGGTGCTACGACAGTCGCAGATGGCGCCGCGGAACTGCTGTTCCCCGCCGTCTCGCCTCGCACAGCGGATCTCTCCGGGCGGTACTTCGCTACCCAGCAGCCGACGACACCGTCAACGGCAGCCCGTGACAAGGGTAACGCCCGCCAGCTCTGGGCGTTCAGCGCCGATATCCTGGATATCGAGGAGCCACTCTGAACAGCTGTGTGAGAGCAAGGTGACCGAGGTACTCACGGAGAACGTCGAGCCCGCGTTTGACCCCGAGACTGATGCGTGGTCCAGCCGCTACAGCGGCTTCGACGCCCCGATGTCGTCGGCCGGTGCCTCGGGGGAGGAAGCGCTGGCGAATCGTGTAGAATCCCGACGGCCCCGAGTTTCGAGAGGTGTGCGAACAGTTCGCCGATGCAGCCGTGCGACAGTTTGATCGTGTCGGTGGTGAATATTTTGAACGACGTAGTGCCGGTCGCGACGAGTTCGGCGACGCGATTGCGGTGGCGGCTGACGGGACGCCGGTTCTCAGATCTGTGGCCCGTCTGTTCGCCGTTGGACTCGCCGGTGGAATCGTCCGGATCGGCACAGGCGAAGACGACTGAGACCCCGTCGATGCCCGCCTGTTACTGCTCGGTGTCGACTTTGAGATACGCCTCGCGGATTTCCGGTCGATCGAGTATGGTCGCTGCGTCGCCGTCGAACCGCGTCTGTCCGTTTTCGAGAACGAACACGTGGTCAGAGTGGGCGACGCCGGTTTTGACGTTCTGTTCTATCATCAAGACCGTGACACCGCGGTCGTTTATCTCCTCGACTTTCTCGAATATCATGTCGACGGCCTTCGGTGCGAGACCGGCCGTCGGTTCGTCAAGCATGAGGAACTCGGGGTCGAGCATCAACCCTCGTCCGAGTTCGATCATCTGTTGTTGGCCGCCGCTGAGGTTCCCCGCCGGGGTGTCCTCGTACTGACGGAGTGCCGGGAAAATATCGAACACCTCCTCAATGGCGGCTTCGGTGTCGTGGTCGCGGTCAGCGACGTACGCGCCCAGTTCGAGGTTGTCTCTGACACTCATCTCCGGAAACGCGGCGTTGCGCTGGAGGACATACGAGATACCGGAGCGGAGCAGGTCCTTCTGACTCTGACCGGTTATGTCCTCGCCGGCGTAGCTAATGGCACCTTGATCCGGGGACAGTAGCCCGTATATCGTCTTGAACAGCGTCGACTTGCCCGCTCCGTTGGGGCCGATGACACAGACGATTTCCCCTTCATCGACGGTGAGCGATGCGCCCTTGAGAACGAGAAAACCCTCGTACCCTGCGTGGACATCTTCGACTGATAGTAGCGTCATTTGTTTTACTCTCCGAAGTACGCCTCCAACACGTCCGGGTCATCAAGTGCGACCGACGGCTGCCCCTCGGTGAGGTTAGTACCGTTGCTGAGAACGTAGACGTAGTCGCTCAGCGCGTGGACGACGTCCATGTCGTGTTCGATGATACAGAAGGTCGCCCCCGCCTCGTTCAGTTCGACGATCGTGTTAATAATGTCGTCAATCAAGTTCGGATTGACGCCAGCGGTCGGTTCGTCGAGCATGATTATCTCCGGGTCCTGCATGAGCGCCGCCGCGATGGTGAGCAGTTTCTTCTGTCCGGTCGAGAGCTCGCCGGCTTTCCGGTCCCGGAGTTCCCAGAGTCCGACCTGTGTCACAAGGTCGTTCATCCGTTCGGTGGTTTCGGCACTGCTGAACAGCGTCCCCAGCAGGTTCTCGTCCTCGTGGTCCCCGTTTGCGATCATATTCTCCCTGACCGACAACTCGGGGAACACGCGGGCCCGCTGGAACGCGCGGGAGACGCCCTTGCGGACGATCCGGGACGTGAACTCGCCGGTGATATCGGTGTCGCCGAGATGTACCCGTCCGTCCGTCGGTTCGTGGACGCCCATCACGCAGTTGAACAGCGTCGATTTCCCCGCGCCGTTCGGCCCGATAATCCCCACGATTTCGCCCTCCCGCACTTCGAGTGAGACTCCGTCGATGGCAACGACGCCGGGAAACTCCTTGCGGAGCCCGTCGATTTTCAGCACCGGCTCGGACCCGGTCCGTTGGGTTTCGATTTCAGTCATCATCTGCTTCACTCCTTACGGATGCAGTCGAGTTTTGCGTACGTTCTTCCCTATCTCCGATAGCAGGTCGTCGCCGTATGAGACCGCTCGGTCTGTACATGGCTATCAGGGTCAGTATCGTCCCGAAGATGACCCAGTTGAGGCCGGTTTGGGTACCGCCCAGAAGCGTGCGGGTGTACTCCCGCGTGAAGACGTAGATGGCTGCTCCCACGACGGGTCCGAGTACGGTTCCGAGCCCACCAACCACCGGAATCATTACGAACTCCACGTTCCGGAGTAGCGTGAGCAGTATCCGTGGCTCGACGTACAGCACATACTGTGCGAACAGTCCGCCGCCGATACCGGCGATAAACGAACTGAGACCCATCGCATACATCTTGTACCAGAACGCACTGATTCCGGCATTTTCGGCGAGTTCCTGATCGATATCTATCGCCTTCAGATAGATACCAAGCTTCGAAGTGTGGAGCCGATAGACGAGTACGGTCGTTCCCAGGGCGAACGCCCACATCACGTAGAAGTACGTCTGCCGACTATCGAACATGAGCGAGAGCGAGTCGCCGATTTGCGCGATCGGGTACTCCAGGCCGACGGCGCCCCCGATCCAATCCCACTGAAGGAAGATAACGTATATCCCAAGCGTCGCAGCCAGCGTGGCGATCGAAAAGTAGTGGTACCGGAGGCGGAAGGTCAACGCGCCGAGCGAAAGGCCGACGGCAGCGGCGACGAGGCCAGCGACGATCAGTCCGAGATACGGCGTTATGCCGTAGTAGATGAACAGGATCGAAGTCGTGTACGCGCCGGTTGCGAACATCACGGCGTGACCCAGCGAAATTTGCCCGGCGTATCCACCGATGATATTCCAGGACTGCCCCAGACCGACGAACAGCAACACGTATATCAAGGTATTGATGAAAAAGTAGCTGGTGGCGAGATACGGCAACGCAAGGGCCCCGATGAAGATGGCTGGAATCAGGTACGCGAGGGGAATCGACCGCGGATCGACGACGTTCCTGGCCTCCTCAGCGGTTTTGGGGATGTTCATCGGTCGGTCACCCAGTTGAGAATGCCCTCACGCTGGTACAGCAACGCACCGATGAGGACGACGTAGACGTACAGTTGCTGATACGAGGGGTCGATGAGGGTGGCGCCGAGGTGCTGCACAAGGCCGATAACGATTCCACCAATCACGGCGCCGGTGATACTGCCCAGTCCGCCCAACGCGACAGCTGCGAACGACGCTATCGTCCATACACCGGGCGTTGCGTTGGGCTGGATAGGGAAGTAAGTTGCAATCATCGTCCCGGCGACACCGGTGGCTGCGAGGCCGATGCCCCAAGAAACCGCATAGATACGGTCGGTTTCGATGCCGAGTACCTGTGCGGCCTGCTTGTCCTGAGCCGTCGCACGGATCGCTTTCCCTATCGCCGTCCGTTCCAGCAGGAGATAGAGCAGGACGATCGTCACGACGCTCACGACCGCCGTGAGCACTGCTGGGTGCGAAACTGAGACTCCGTACGCGACGGTACTGCCATCGAAGGCGAAGTTACTCACCGTTCTTGTCGATGGTCCGACAAGATAGATGATGCCGTATCGGATTGCCAACAGGAGCCCGAACGTACAGAGGACCTGCCCCAGAACCGGGCCGTCCATCGTCCGTTTGATGATGACAACGTAGGTTCCGTATCCCACGACGAACATGAGGACGGCGTTAACCGGCAGGAGCAACAGGGGGCTGACACTCAGCTCTGCTGACGCTAACAGCGTGACATACATCGCGATGAGCATGTGTTCGCCATGCGCAAAGTTGACGATGTCCATGACTCCCCATATCAGCCCCAAGCCGGCAGCGACGAGTCCGAAGGCGAGGCCGATCATCAAACCGTCGACCGCTGCTCCCAGTACCAGTGGTAGCATTTAGATCACCGGTCGGACCAACTGGGAACGGGGTAAGTCATTGCATCGTCCTGTGCTTGGTCAAACGGCCAGACGGTTTCGAGTTTCTCGTCGTCGGCTTGGACGACGAAACTGAACGCCTCAGTGTTGTAGCCCTTGTCGTTGAATTCAACGGGATACGGGAGCCCGGAGACGTACGGGTCGAGGCTCAGCGAATTCAGGCTACTCTGGAGGTCACCCGGGTCGAGGCTGTCGGCTTGGTTAGCCGCCGCAATGGCGGTGAAGAACTCGCCCCACGCGTAGATATTGCTGCCGTCGAAGGGCGTTCCCGAGTTCTCCTCGGCGTAGCTGTTGTACTCGCCCATCGGCGGATGAATACTGTACATATCGTTGGAGAAGTCGGACCCCGAAAAGACGTACTCCGAGACGCTCTCTTCGAGCACCGACGGGTCGAGATAGGCCGACCCCGGCGTCAGCATCATCTCCGGGTAGTAATCCTCCGTCTTCATGTCCTCCAGCATGATCAGTGCGTCTCGGACGTTGGCCGCGTGGACAATAATGTCAGCGTCGGCGTCCCGGATCGCTCCTATCTGCGATGAGAGTGAGGATACCGACGACGCATTGTACGAAATCGTATCGGGGGCCTGTTCAAATTCGTCGCTGTTTTCTATGACACCGACCATCGAGTTGGCGACCTCCGTGCCGAAGGTGCCGTCCTGATGGATGATCGCGACCCGTTCCAACCCGGCGTCGTACTCGGCGTTCATGTCACTGGCGAAGTTGAACATCGACTCGCCTTTGATCCCGGTGTGGGGCGGCACCTGCCAGAACCAGTCCAACCCGCGCTCGGTGAGTCCCTCCCCGATGGCAGTCCCACAGACGTGCGGGACGCCTTCGCGTTCCGCGACCTGGCTGACGGCTTTCGTCGAGCCGCTGTAGAAACACCCTGTGAGCATGTCGGCACCTTCGTCGAGTACCAGACTCTCAGCCTCGGTGCGGGCCACGTCCGAGTCGCCCTGGTGGTCACGCCAGAGCACTTCGACCGTTGCACCGTCCTGACCCTGTAGCCCTTCGCCGCTGGCACCGGCCAGCGGGGACAGGTCCGCACCTCCGTTTACCGCCTGGACGCCGGCCCCGACGACATCTTTGAATCGGGTACCCATCTCGGCCGCGTCGCCCGAAAGCGGATGGAGCGCGCCGATGGTGAAAGTGTTCGAGTCACCGGCACTGCCACCCTGGCATCCGGCCAAGCTGAATGCAGTCGCCGCACCGGTGGTTTTCAATATACCTCTTCGCGATACTAATCGCCCATTTGCTGACTCTTCCGTCATACAAATATGGATACATACATAGATCTATTTCAACTTTTCTATCGCATCGGCACATATCCTGAATATTGTTGGTAATTCCTGTGAATACCTTATACAAAACGGCATCTTCTAGGATGATAATAGCACAATCTGCAAAATTATGCGTGTACTCTCTCCGCCGATACGACAGTACGATCGTGGGACGAGAAGAATGGAAGATCAGCTAGTTTTCTTCGAATATTACGCAAATACCACCAACTACCGCAACAGATTTCTACTAATACCTTCCAGAGATGGTCGTGAGAGACTACCTCATTCGGAACGCCACCGATAGGTCAGGGAAGCGCATCGATGTAGTGATAACCGATGGCGAAATCAGCAATATCCGCTCCGCCGGTGATGCGGACACGACCCGGTTCAAACCGGACACACAGTTCGATGCGGAGGGGTCGCTGGTCACGCCGACGTTCTCCGAGCCACACACGCACCTCGACACGGCGATGACAGTCGAGAAGGCTCGTGTCAACGACTCCGGCACGGTCGAGGAAGGCTGGGACGTCTGGGCCTCGGTCCGTGAGGAGTTGACCAAGGCGGGTGCCAAGCGGCGAGCGAAAAAGAACCTCGAATGGTTTCTCAGCAACGGCGTCACCCGAGTCAGAACCCACGCGGACGTCACGGCGTCCGGCTGGGCGGCAATCGAAGCGCTGCTGGAACTCCGTGAGGAGTTTGACCCCATCGACGTCGATATCATCGCGTTCCCCATCGACTCTGTTGTCGACGACCCGGACACCCTGGACGAAGTCGAACAGGCGTTGGAAATGGGCGTCGATATTGTCGGTGGACTGCCTCACAAGGAACGGACGCGCGAACGCGGTGTCGAACACGTTCGGAAGCTCGTCGCCCTGGCCGACGAAAACGACGCACGGATGGATTTCCACATCGACGAAACCGACGACCCACAGTGTCGGTTCACGGAGGTCCTCGTCGACGAAACCCGCCGGCGCGGTATCAGTTCGCTGGCGACTGCGAGCCACGCGACAGCGCTGCACTCGTATCCGAACACCTACGCTAGCAAGCTCATCTACGAGCTTAGCCAGAGTGATGTCTCGGTCGTGACGAACCCGTTGGCGAACGCCATCGTCCAGGGTCGATATGACGACTACCCGAAACGCCGCGGCATCACGCGAGTGGACGAGCTCCGTGAGGCCGGGGTGACCGTCGGTATCGGGCAGGACAGTTTGCTGGACTCGACCTACCAGTACGGCGACGGCGACCCGCTGACGGCCGCCCACATGCTCGCCCACTTCGCCCACATGAATCTCAGGCGGGACGTCGGTGACATCTGGGACATGCTCACCTACGGGAACGCAGACATTTTCGGTGCAGAGAATTACGGACTGAGCGAGGGCGACGAAGGCTCACTCGTCGTCTTCGACAGTTCTGACCCCTTCACCGCGCTTCGCACTCGGCGGCCCCGGAAACTCGTACTCAGAGACGGAAAGCCGGTGGCGAAAGGGAGCCGTTCCGTGAGCGTCCGGTCGGACGATTCTTGGGACGAACTGACCCTGGACCTGTAGTGGGCGGGCGGATCGAGGGAGTAGAACTCGGAGGGTGGGTATCTGGCTAACGCCACAAATTTATATTACCTGTGCAATCTTTTCACATATGGAGAAAGAAGGCGAATCGTCCTGGCGAACCTTACAGACAGTTGAGCGCGCGACCGAGATTATCGAGGTGCTTTCGGAGTTGGACGGCGCGGGCGTCTCGACAATCGCCGAGCATCTCGACATCTCGGTGAGTTCGGCCCACTCCCACCTCGCCACCCTTCATGAAACCGGTTTTTTATTCAAGGAAGAAGGACAGTACCATCTCTCCTATCGGTTTCTTCACCTCGGAGAGTACGTCCGGAACAGCAGCGACCTCTACCGGTATGGTCGCTCGGAAGCCGACAAACTGGCCGACGAAACTGGTCACTACGTACACC
>Ga0209946_1001040_pt1 | contig 11391 bp, 16 predicted proteins | sample SalPon2_A_H2O_MG_FD_185704 | JGI IMG/M metagenome (GOLD analysis project Ga0209946, IMG submission 185704) | Salt pond water microbial communities from South San Francisco under conditions of wetland restoration - Salt Pond MetaG R2_A_H2O_MG... | ecosystem: Environmental > Aquatic > Non-marine... | reverse complement strand
AACGAGGCCATAATCTAACAGTGTTGGCAGTCTCGTATTGATGTAGGGCCGTTTGGCGTCGAGCGCGACGGCAATGTTGATCGCATTGTTCCGCTTGCCGTCTGAGAGCACCTCGAGAATGTCGAAATCAGTCGGCTGGACGAGTCGCATAGAGACATCTAATATACTGATGGTAGATAAATATTGGAGACCGAGGGGGTAGGTACGGCAGGACTTCAGGGTTCACCTCGCTGTCGCCTGATACGGGCACCGAGGGAGATGGGGAGTTGGATCGAACGTCTCGCTCAGGCTCGAATGGGTTCAGTCAGTGGCCGACTCCCACAGCGAGCCGACTCGCTCGTCGACCCACGAGAGCACGGTCTTCTCGATAACGCGTGTGAGGTCCGTCGCGTAGTTCTGGCCGACCGCGGCGGCCGTGCCCGCGTCCGGAAACGGATGGAAGTGATCGCGGGCGTTGTGGGGCTGGCCATGTCGGTCCCATCGGCACTGTCGCTGATTGCCCGCTCGCGTTTCGTGATACGAGACGTGAAAATTGCCGTTTGTGTACGCGCGAATTTCGAGCGAGACACCATCGACGTGATCAGGGTAGTACTCGACATCAAGCGTCACAACCAGACTCTCTAGCTTGTTTGTGAGAAACAGAGACGTCTGACGAACCTCCGGGCGGCGACCGAACGCCCGGTTGAGATAGCGGAGCGTCTCCTCGTCGACGGACCGCGACGGGTCGAGACCGGTCACGCCGCGTTCTCCTCGACAGACGGATCGGTGTCGTGGTCTCGTCGCACGGCCTCCAGCCGCTCGATCCGCTCTCTGACCGTGTGCCACTCGCTCAACGCGAGCCAGACGTCGTTGAGATCGTCGTAGTTGGCGTGTTCGAAGGCATCCACATTCGTTGGCGACGCCGCGTCGAAGCGCTCTCGAAACGCTGTCTCACGGTCGGTGAGGTCGGCGAGGCGTTCGCGTAGTTCGTCTCGCGACAGCCCTTCGAGGCGGTTTCGGCGTCGCCACTCGAAGTACGACCCGTTTCGGGCGTACGTGAGTGGGGACTCGGAGACAACTTCGACGACGCCGATGTCGGCCAATCGCTTGAGGTGTCGCCGGGCCGTATCCGGCGCACACGAGGCACGCTCCGCGATGTCCGACACGCCGGCGGGATCGTACAGCTGGAGCGCGACTCGGTACACTCGTTCGTCTGCGGGTTCAGACTCGATATCTGTGCTGAACCCCTCGGCGAGATCGAACGCTCCGGCCGGACCGTCGACGGTCATGACGGTTGGTCGGTGAAGTGGTGAAATAATTCTTGTGCTGACGAATCATATAGTCAATTTACCGCTGCGGCGACGACCGGCATAGTAGAGTCCGGCTTCCGTACCTTATTCTCAGTAGAGCAGAAATGTCGACGTTACACTGGACGCACCTCCGTTTCTGTTACGGAGAATCACGAGGAACGCCTCGTGCTTCAGCGCGGGGAGGATGTCAATGCATCCGTGGGCGGAGCACTTCGTTGACGACCTCCTCAATCCGGCCGTCGTCAATGAGGTTGTCGAGAACAGTCTCGACTGTCACTTCAAGCTCGTAGCGATTGGTTTGTCCAAGCCCCTGGCCACGCCCACGTGTGTCTTTCGCAAGGATACTGGAGTCAGCAAGGTCGTTCAACTTGTCGCGGAACCGCCGCCCGGAGATCGCTCTTGCGTCGATGTGCTCGCAGAACGTCTCATAGAGCGCATGGAGGTCTTTGGTCTCTGGCCGTTCGGTGCCGGTGAGTGTTGCGTGAGTGACCGTTAGCAGTGCGAGGGCGCGCTGGAGCGGGAGTGATTGAATCCCACGCTCGACAGCGGCCTGCTCTAGATACTCGTGTGCGTTACGCACATGATGTTCAGTAATTGGTGATTCACCGTCGTCATCAGCAAATCGACAAGCACGAAACAGCAGCTTGATCGCCTCTCGAGCGTCCCCAGAGTCTTGGGCAGCGAGTGCGCTCGTCAGTGGAATCACATCATCTGTAAGCACGTCGCTCGCAAGTGTTGTGAACGGCCGGTCGTCGTCGCCGATCTCGGTATCTCGCAAGGCACCCGCAGCGCGACGTGCGAGGATGTCTCGGAGCTGGTTCGCATCGTACGGTGCAAACTCAATTTCATCCTCACCGAGTGAGGAGCGGACGTCGGCGTCAAGGTTCTCCCGGAACTGCAGGTCATTGGTGATGCCGATGATCGATAGTCGGACATCTTCGGGTTCGGCTCGCGGCAGCTCGTACAGAATGTAGTCGTCGTTACCGATGGCGTCAATCTCGTCTAAAATAACGATTACAGTACCGCCAATCGCCTCCAGCTCGTCGATAATCATCGACAATAACGTCTTCTTCTGGTACCCCGCTGGGAGTTCCTCACCAGGGCCGAAGCGCTTCTCACGGAGTTTCTTGATGAGGTGTGTCATTACGTGGTAGCTCTTATCCATCCCCTTACAGCGGACGTGAACCACGTGGAGGTCAAGCCCTTTCTCGTCGGCGTACGCTTGCAACTGGCTCGTTTTCAGTGAGATGCCAACGGTCTTTCCCTGGCCAGTCGGGCCAAAGACAAACGCATTCAGCGGCGTCGACCCCATTGTTGCCGGGCGCAGTGCTGAGTGGAGCTGATCGAGTTCTGCTTCTCGTTCAGGGAGCGACTTTGGCTGGTACGTCTGTGTGTTTGGGTTGAGTCGATCCATGTCGACAAAGATCGAGTCTTGGTCCCCGAACGAGCGCATATCTACGTATATGGAATAACGTGGTATAAAGCCCCCTTGTCTGAGTGTGGGGGGCACGTCTGGATACCGGGGGTGCGTCTAGTGTAGTAGGAGTAGTTTTGTGATATCCTCTGTGCGGTGAATGAGGTAGCTTCCTTGCACAGAGAGACCTCTGTCCGATGCCAGTCGGTCTCAAGGCTGGCTCTCCCTCGGTGAACAGCGTGAGTCTCTCCGTGATACACATAGCACGGCACGGGGGGACGGGGGGACGGGGGTGTGTCCAGTGTAAATACACAACGAAGAGGGTGTAGAACACCGATATGCACAAATCACCGGTTGCAAATGAGAATATTTATTACTGTGTAGTGTTAACGTTGCACACGGTATATTCACATAGACTCACAAACACGTGGAGTTAGCGTATGGTGAACAGACGCCTGTATTATCAGTAGCTTACACTGGACATCCCCCCGCCCCCCGGACGAGACGTCCCGTTGTGGTTGCGACGCTATTCAGATCGACTAGTGAATAGTTGGGTCGGAGATTATCCGGACGTGGGGGGTGTCTCTGTATACCTGGATGTTCCCGTCCCAGCCTGAATCATTCTAGATACGCACCCTTTGTTTGGAGTTCCACGCTCTCAAGCTCCGTGCTCACCAAGTCAGCCCCTCGTAGGTGATCCCGTCGGGGCGTTCGATGATCCGTCTGCCGTCGACGACGACTGGATCCGCCATGGCGTCGAACGCCTCGTCGAGCGCGGCGAACTCGTCCCAGTCGGTGACGACGACTGCACCGTCGGCACCGTTGAGGGCGCTCGCAGCCGAGTCAGCGTACGCCACGTCGTCAACGTAGTTGCGTGCGTTCTCCATCGCAACCGGATCGTAGGCGGTGACTGTCGCGCCACGCGCCTGGAGTGTCTCAATGACGGGGATCGCTCGTGAGTTCCGCATGTCGTCGGTCCCGGGCTTGAACGCGAGCCCGAGGACGGCAATCCGGGCACCGTCAAGATCAACGTGGTCGGCAAGGAGGCCGATCAGACGTTCGGGCTGGCCATCGTTGACGGCGACAGCTGCGTTGAGAACCGCCGGGTGGTACCCCTGTTCGTCGGCGGCGGCGATGATGGCGGCGACGTCTTTCTCGAAACAGCTCCCGCCCCAGCCGACGCCGCTGCGGAGAAACTGCTCACCGATTCGGTCATCGAAGGCTATTGCGTCTGCGACCGCATACGAGTCGATCCCGAACTCCTTACAGATGTTTCCAATGTCGTTGATCAGGCTGATCTTGCTCGCGAGAAACGCGTTGTTGGCGTACTTGATCATCTCCGCGGTCCGGGTGTCCGTCTCGACGACTGGGGCGTCTGTGTGTGTAATAAGCGGGTCGAACACCGCCTGCATATCGTCTAGTGCGCGGTCATCGTCAGCGCCGAGCACGACCTTGTCGGGGTTCAGGAAGTCGTGGACAGCGGTGCCCTCACGGAGGAACTCCGGGTTCATCCCGACGCCGAACGCCTCGCCGGCCGTCTTCTCGCTTTCCGCTTCAAGTAGCGGCGTGACCGTCTCCTCAGTCGAGCCGGGGACGACCGTGCTCTTGACGACGACTGTGTGCCACTCTGGTTTTGTGGCGAGGGTGGCTCCGAGTTGCTTTGCGCCCGCCTCCATGATCGAGAGATCGATGCTGCCGTCGTCGTTCTGTGGCGTCGGCAGACAGAGGAACGTCACGTCCGTGTCGAGGACGGCGTCGTAGTCGGTCGTCGCGCGGAGCCGCCCGGTGCCCTCCCGGCCGGCGTGGGCGGCGACGAGCTCCGGGAGTCCCTCCTCGTGGATCGGGGCGTCGCCGTCGTTGATCGCCTCGACGACCGCCCCGTCGACGTCGACGTTGACCACCCCGTGGCCGAGGTCGGCAAAACACGCCGCGACGGTCGTGCCGACGTAGCCGCTCCCGATGATGCTGATCTCCATACCCGGGTGGAGCCACCCGCGGATAATCAGCGTTCGGATGAGTGACAGTCCGGTGGCTCCGTTTGTGCTCCTGTCTGAGTTCTCAGTTCCGCTGTTTGCTTCGCATAGTGTGGCACAGTTGTCTGAGTGAGAAGACATATGTCGGCACGCGGGAGTGAATCAGCTATGCAAGCAGTCGTACTCGCGGCCGGTCAGGGGACGCGGCTCCGACCGCTGACCGAGGACAAACCCAAGGGGATGGTCGAGGTTGCGGGCAAGCCAATCTTGACCCACTGCTTCGAGCAACTCATCGAGTTAGGCGCCGACGAGCTCCATGTCGTCGTCGGATACAAGAAGCAAGCTATTATCGAGCACTACGACGATGCGTTCGAGGGCGTCCCAATCACTTATTCACACCAGCGCGAACAGCAGGGGTTGGCCCACGCGTTGTTGACTGTCGAAGAGCAGATCGACGATGACTTCATGTTGATGCTCGGTGACAACGTGTTCCGGGCAAATCTCGAAGATGTCGTGAATCGCCAGGCGGAGACGCGTGCCGACGCGGCGTTTCTCGTTGAGGAGGTCCCCTACGAGGAGGCGAGCCGGTACGGCGTCTGTGACACCAACCAGTACGGCGAGATCGTTGAGGTCGTCGAAAAGCCAGAGAACCCGCCGTCGAATCTGGTGATGACCGGTTTTTACACGTTCACGCCTGAAATCTTCCACGCGTGTCACCTCGTTCAGCCATCGAATCGTGGCGAGTACGAGATTTCGGACGCGGTCGACCTGCTGATCGCCTCGGGCCGCACCATCGACGCCATCCGGATGGACGGCTGGCGGACCGATATCGGCTACCCCGAGGACCGAGATCGCGCCGAAGAGCGACTGTTAGAGGAGCGCGACGAGAGCGTGAGTGAAGAGGAGCAAAGGGGCGAGGCGGTCGAAGCGGCGGCGTCCGACGAGTCCTGACCCAAACGCAGCGGTTTGTCGACTGTCCAGCGGGACATACGGAAAGAGCCCACGGCATCAGCTGTCGAAGGGATCTGACTGGTCATGGAGCGCTTCGACGCGATCGCTCACCCAGTCGAGTACGGCAAACAGGACGTTGAGGTGATGTGGGTCGAGTGAGGACGCCTCCGCGTCGCCCGCGTCCGGCGGCGGATGACAATGTGTTCGCGGTGCAGTCGTTTTCGGGTGCCGATCCCACCGGCACTGATACGGATCGGTCGCGGTTTCACGCGCTTCGACGTAGTGAACCGAGTAGTCGTCGGTGACGAACCACCGGACATCGAGACGGGCCGCGAGGACAGTTGTTGGGTACGCGTTCGGGTCCAACCGAAGGCGAAGCAGGCGGGGCGAAACGCTCGACGGATCGAACTGCCAGTCGTCAACCAGCGGGTGATCGACCGCACGCTGCGCCAGCGTTCGAAGCGTTGCCACGTCGAGACGACCAGCGGGTTTCGGACCGGTATCGGGAGAGACATCGTCAGGCATCGGCGTCGCTATGCCGACATCGCGGCGTCGGTTCGCCCGTCAGTGTCGCCCTCGGCACGATGGATCGCCCGTTGGACGATCTCGAGGTCTGAGCGCACGCTCCGCCACCGGGACAGCGCGTCCCACCGCTCGTGGATCGTTTCGTGGTCTTCCGACTCGAACACGCTCGGGGAGACGGCATCGGGGCTGGAGGTGTCGAAGCGTTCTTGGAGTGACTGATCTTCCGCAAGCAAGGCATCGAGTTCCTCACGTAGCTCTGCGGGGGAGTGGTCGCGGGCAAGCGACTCGATCCGCTTCCAGCGTAGATACGATTCGTTGCGCCGGTACTCGACGGGGCGTTCACCGCGCCGCTCGGCGATTCCCATCTCGACGAGTTGCGTGAGCGCCGTTCGCGCGCCGTCGGTCGAGCAGTCCGCCCGGGTCCCGACCTCCTTCGCAGTCACGAAGTCGTTCAGCCCGGTGACGATATCGTACACGCGCTGGAACGTCGTCCGTTCCGCACGCCACCGAGCACGCGCGTCCTCGCGGGTCGGTTCATCACTCATAGGTGCGTCTTCGCGCGTCTCTTAGATATATCTTTCTTGGAAACGGAATATATCGATTAAGTCTGCGATGGAGATCAGTTCGATGAACTCCCGGTCGTCTCCGTTTGTGATCGTCGGCAGTCTCCTCGTATTCAGCAGCTATCCGCTCACGGCCGACGTCGATCGCTTTGTCGTCACCGACCAGTCGAATCCCGCATTCGAAGACGGCGCGTGCGATCGGAAGTGGGAGATCGTCGATATTGCTCACATCAACGAAGCCGTCGGCGTCGACCTGGAGACCCGCGTCGATCCGGTTCCGTCGCCGGAATCGCCCCCCTGGTGACAGCTCGTTGGGGAATCGGAGCGTGATATCGACGTCGGACCACTTGTGGGTGTTCTCCCGGACACGGGAGCCGAACAGGAGCGCGATTGACCTCCTCCACGCCCTGAAGAACGTGGAATCCGACCATCGAATTTCCGCCGAGTGTGGCGTTCGAGGTTCCAACCCGCACTCACGGGGAACCGGCAGCATACCGGCGAAACTCTCGTTTTTCCCCTGTATAGGGCTGTGGCCCGGTCAAACAGGCCCCATCGGAATCCGTGTCATCGCCGTGCGAACCACCGCTGGTTCACTACCCCTTGTGGTTCGGGGACGGCATCTCACTGATTCCGTAGCACTCTGTGCTACGCGGTAGCACAGAAAAACGATTGCGATGGGAAATCCAACACCCACCGTCCGTAGATTGTTCACGCTGTGTTCACTTGACCTCCGCCTGAAGACGGAGGTATGCGCTCGAAAATTCTATCAGCGAAAGAGGCCTAACTGTCTCGTGGCGCCCTCCCGTGGTTGTCGAGATACGTTTGTGCAAACTGCTGCCAGTGCTGCGCGAGGTACGCCTCACCTTCCCAGAGACCATCCATATCGACGTCGAAGTCCTTGATGTCGGCACCAACATCCCGATAGTAGCGGTCAATGTGTATGGTCCCCTCCTCGTGTTCAACGTTGTCGACTTTCGCGACCTCGACAACCGTCCCATCAGACAACTCAAAGAACAGGACGACCGCGAACGATTCAGGCCTATTGACGCTTGGGTCGGCGCGCGTGCCGATTTGAAATACTGTGCTTCTGATACGACCAACCTCGTAGAGGTACTCAAAGTCAGAATTTCGAGTCATCTATGTAGATGTTTGAGCCAAGAGACGCAGAATGCCTCTCCACTGTTATATACGTGTTCGATTGAGTTAGATGTTTTGGTTTTGACTTTTTAAACCGTAAAATAGACTGAAGAGCTCATTGTCGGGCATCTAAGCAAAGTTTAAACCGTTGAGGTATATACACAACGGTAAGGTGAAACAATATGTCTGAAACCGATGTGGGTACTCCCCTCAACACCGGTGAATCTGAAGCTGCTGATCGTACGGAGTTGCGGGGTGAACTCGCTCGCTCACTCGCCCGAGGCGGTATGTCGGGCGTCCAAGTCATCAGCTGGGAAACAGCCCAAGAGGTTCTAACGCCAAAGCGCCGCGAAGTCGTGGGGGTACTCGGGCGGATGTCGCCCAATTCAGTCCGCGAACTCAGCCGTGAGCTAGATCGGGACAAAGGACAAGTGAGCCGAGATCTCGCCGCCCTCGCAGAGCACGGCATCATTCGGTACGAGGAGGATGGTCGGGTGAAGAAGCCCCGGCTCACGCAGGAGCATTTGATCGTTGAACCCGTGGTCTGAGTGGCCTACCTAGGGGTTGCGACGGATTCGAGGCCGCTTATACAGAATCGAAAATAATACATGTGCCTTCAGGCGCAGAAGAATATCAAGTCTTCTGGGAGAACTCGTGGACACAACGGGATCAGTGCGAAAGCACTTCTGACAGACGGGACATGCAGTCGGACCACGTATTTCAAGTCATTGCTCAGCGATTCTCCGGTATGGGGATCGTTCGAGATCGCGAGTACAGCGACGGTGCGCCGACCATCAACGAGACTGGGATCCGCGTCAAAGACGTCGCCTCGGCATATGAACACAGCGGGTACAGTCCCGACGAGATTACGCAACTGTATCCGGATCTCAGCCTCAGCGACGTCCATCGCGCACTCGCGTACTATCAGATCCTTCCAGAACGTGATGAAAACGCCATGTAGCGTAGCGAAGTAACATACCGGATGGGTCTCTTCGTGTTCATCGATGCTCCAGAGATAATCACCGACATCGTCGAGTTCCCGGTTTCCGCCAGGATCAAAGTGTGTTTTGTGAAAAACGCACCCGCATCTCTGTGGACTCTGAGCCAGTCTCTTCGGTGATACTGAGACAGCGGTAGTTCCCATGCGTGAACTGGTTTCGAAGCCCCCATGCGAACACGAACTTTTTCACTTGGATCCCGCTGACGAGGTCGTATTCATATCGAAGAACCCACCGGCTTCGACAGTCGTCCATGCGCCATCTATTTACGTCAAAACGATCAATTAGAGAATATGAGCGAACCGGCATCAACGAATACCAAACCCATCGAAGGTGAGGAGTCCCGGCTTCGAGACGCGATTGACCGAACGGAGGCGGTACTCGATCGCCACCGTGACGAGGCAGATCTCCCGGAGTTCGTAGACGCCGACACTCTCGAGGCCGTCGACGACACGTTCCCCCCCGAAGAATAACCGTCCTTCCCTCGGTATCGGATCTCTTCTCTTTCTGGATGTGAATAGATCCCAGTTGTCGGCTTCATCCACTCGTGAACGGGTCGGTTTTGCCTCGCTACGCTGTAACGGAGCGATTTCCGACCAATTTTGAACCCTTGTCAGCTACTGTCCGTCCACGTCCTGTTTAGTGCGTTCGCAACGCGATACTTCGAGAACAGATCGCGGGCACCAGCTCGATCGACCGCGTTATCAACCGCTGCGAGCAGGTCGACGATCGCCCCTTGGGCCGTACTAAGTCCACGTAGAATGCTCTGAGCGACTGTGATCGCGACTCCGTCGAGATCGCCGAAGTAGTGATTGAATCCGTGTCTCGCGCGCTTATCTCCCCACTCAGCATGCGCTCGGACATTTTCGAACGTACAGATCACGTTGGCACTACTCCGGTGCGACTTGGTCCATCCAACGATGTTGAAGCCGATGAGGCCGTTGTGAGTGATCGCGTTTCGAAGTCCGAGTAGCGGTCGGAGAGCTTGACGTGGATCGACCGTGATATCGAGGTTATGGCGGCCAGTAACTCGACTCGTTATTTCGGCGAGACTGAAGAGGTGAGTGACAAACTCGTAGGTTGCAAGTTCGCAGCGGATCAGTCGTGTACGGATCTCAGCGTATCCGAGAACGATGTTTGGGCTCGCGTACTCGCGTTCGAGATCACGGATCGTCTCTAGCGTTCGATCGGCGACAGTTGGGAGATGATCAGCGATGGCTTGGAGTTCGATGGATCGCCGCGCGAGCACAAAGACATCTCTCGGCTGCATGAGTCTGATCCGATCCTATCGAATAAAACGCCGACGGTGCTCTCTCTAGTTGGATTATGTCCGTGACAGGTGGTTAAGACCGTTCTCTAACTCGTTGATGACGAACACACGAGGGACGTGTTCGTCGGTCAGCAAGCGCATCGACACTAGACCGTCTGGGGTGGCGAGAGGGCCCGTTCCGCGAGCGTTTGGGTCATCTCCTCGCGATCGCGGCGGAGCGCGCGCATCTCGTCGGGATGCTCGTAGTAGTACGCCAGTGCAGCGTGGACCTCCCCGAGCGTTCGGTCGAGTTGGTCGGCCACGTCGGCGGGGGCGTGTCCGCCGGCAGCGAGGTCGTACACGTCGAGGACGCCGACTCGCGTGCCCGCGATCCGTGGCTCCCCGCCGAGTACGTCTTCAGTCGACACAATCTCGGCCATATCTCCAAGTTCGTCGGGAATGGACATAAAACGTCGGTGGCGGTGATCCCGCCCAATCGATGTGCCCTGTCCTTTCAGCGACGAATCAGGACACATTTCACGCAGGGAAGCAACTCCCCCCACATGCGTATTCTCGTCACCGGCGGGGCCGGCTTCATCGGCGGCCATCTCGCGGCAGCGTTCCTCCGTGATGGTCACGACGTCACCGTCCTCGACAACCTCGAACCGTTCTACGACGTGCGGCTCAAAGAGCACACGCTCGACGTGCACCGCGAGGTCGCGAGCGCACACGAGGGCTCGTACACGTTTCGCGAGGGAGACGTCCGCGACGCCCAAACGGTCCGGGAGGTCGTCGCCGACGCAGATGTCGTCGTCCACCAAGCGGCGCAGGCGGGCGTGCGAACGAGCGTCACGGAACCTCAGAAGGTGACCGACATCAACGTGGGCGGGACGGTGACGCTGCTGGAGGCTGCTGAGGACGCAGGCGTTGAACGCGTGATCCTCGCGAGCTCGTCGTCCGTGTACGGGAAGCCGGAGTCGCTGCCGTACGCAGAGGACCATCCCACGGAGCCCGTGAGCCCGTACGGCGTGACGAAGCTCGCGCAGGAACACATGGCGCGGGTATACACGGAGTTACACGGGTTGCCGACCGTGGCGTTGCGATACTTCACGGTGTACGGGCCGCGGATGCGACCGAACATGGCGATCTCGAACTTCGTCTCACGGTGTTTCAACGGGGAGCCGCCCGTGATCTACGGCGACGGCCAGCAGACGCGAGACTTCACGTATGTGGATGACGTGGTGGATGCGAACCGGACGCTGTTGACGGATGATTCGGTCGACGGCGACATG
>Ga0209946_1001032_pt1 | contig 11442 bp, 11 predicted proteins | sample SalPon2_A_H2O_MG_FD_185704 | JGI IMG/M metagenome (GOLD analysis project Ga0209946, IMG submission 185704) | Salt pond water microbial communities from South San Francisco under conditions of wetland restoration - Salt Pond MetaG R2_A_H2O_MG... | ecosystem: Environmental > Aquatic > Non-marine... | reverse complement strand
TCCCTGAGATTACTGGGGATGGCCCAACCCCAAGCACCCAGGACCGATTTGCTTCCGGGGACTTCGGCGATGGCCAGATTATCTCCGACCTCTGTGTCCGAGAGTCGCCCGAGCATCCAGTTGTAGGTTATCATACTGAAAGCATTCCCGTTCTGCATGAGTTGGCGTGCTTGGTTGAAGCCCCAGCCTTCCGCAGCATCAGGGGCGCCTGTATCGAGATTTTCAATGTAATTATCCAAAGCTGACACGGCGCTATCGTCTTCACCCAAGACAACATTGCCCCCATCAAGGATGGCACCATCCTCCGCATACAGGTAGTTTGTCCATTCTTCGGTAATTTTGTACCCGCGCTGAGCCTGCATTGCCGCGCCGTAAAAGTCGTCACCAGTATCTTCAGTAATTTGGGCACAGGCCTCAAGATAATCGGCCATCTCCATACCATCATCGGGTACTTCAACGCCATGTTCTTCGGCAATATCTTCTCGATATAGCATCGAAAGCCCGTAATTATAGAACGGAAGCATATACGCGGTACCATCGACAGCGCCGACTGTGTTCCACATTGAATCAACATAAACATCGGTTGAGATCGAATCCGAGTTTTCGATCCTCTCGTCGAGGGGCTGAATAAGTTCCCCTTCAACGAAGTTACCGACCCAAGGGTTGTCTACAATAATCACATCGTAATTTGAACTTGACGACCGAAGTTGGGTTGTGATCGTCTCGTTCATAGTCCCATAAGGGAATGCTTCAATTGTGACGGAGAAATCGGCGTCCGACTCGAAGTCATCGATCATGTTTTGAATGATCGTCGTATCGTATACATTCTCCATCATGACCGTGATTTCTTCAACGCCTTCTCCACCGCCGTTGCTGTCACCGTTACCAGTCTCTCCTCCACCGCCGTTGCCGTTACCGTTACCGGTCTCTCCTTCACCGCCGTTGCCGTTGCCACCCGTTCCCGCACAACCAGCGGCTAGGGCAACACCGGCTGTAGAGCTACCCGCCAAGAATTCACGACGCCCAATACGCTTTGTTCCGTTCGATGTCGCACTGTTTTCACGTGCCATACCGAGACCAATTACATACGTATATAAAACAATACCTTCCAATAGTTGAGACTCTTGTTTTTATATAGAGAAACATACTCTAATTCATCACTACCGATCAGCCGCTAATCGATATAGCTGAATAATTAACTGTAATAAATGGTATGGTCCAACGTGTGAGACTCAAAAGTGAATATAGGGGATAAGTTAGTTTATACTATGGAAATGGATCCCAGTGAGACTCCCTCTCCCAAAGGATACGGAAGACAGCCTGCAGATGCATACGACGAATCTATAAAACTCCAGCAGCAGGCGGTCAACGAACTCCCCGAAGCTACATCAACCAACGCACGCGGTAATAGTGCATACGCACCGTACCCAGTGGTATATATCGAAGAAGGTGATGGAGCGATGATCACCGACGTGGATGGGAACGACTACATTGATTACCTGTGTGGATTTTCTGCTATCATCGCTGGACATCGCGTTGAGTCTCAAATTGAAGCGACAGAGCAGCAGCTGGACAAAGGGACGCTTTTCGGCACAGCAAGCGAGCTTGAATACGAAACAGCCCAAATGGTCAATGACCTTGTGCCGGGGGCAGAGCTCACGAAGTTCACGAATACCGGTACGGAAGGCATCATGAGTGCGATGCGTCTCGCAAGGGCCTACACCGGTAAAGAAAAGATCCTAAAATTTGAGGGAATGTATCACGGACACAATGATTATGTAATGGTTAATCACCAAGCCGGGGCCGGTGATCTCGGAACACGCCGTAATCCTACGAAAATCCCGCTCGCCCCAGGAGTCCCGAAAAAAACTATGGAAACGGTCGAGGCAATTCCATGGAATGACGCTGACTTACTAGCGGAGGTGCTTGAGAGACAGGGCGACGAAATTGCAGCCGTCGCGACGGAAGCCGTCATGAGCAATGGCGGACTCCTCCGCCCACAAGACGGATTTTTGGATGAAGTCCGGGAACTAACACGAGAACACAACTGCTTGCTAATTCTCGATGAAGTCGTAACCGGCTTCCGAACAGGTCTGCACGGGGCACAGGGAACATTCGATATTGACCCAGATCTTGCAGTCTTCGGAAAAGCGATTGCAAACGGCTACCCCGGTGGCGCACTTACTGGCCGTGAAGAAGTCATGCGATTTTTCCAAGAGCAACCGGGGAAGGCACCTTTCTATGGGACATATACTGGGAACCCGCTAACACTAGCTGGAATGAAAGCAAATCTAGAGAATCTTCAAGATATCGGTCAGCAAGGGTACAAGGAGTTTCTTGACCGTGGGCAAGGGCTTGTTGAAGGGCTCCGTGAGATCGCGACTGACGCCGGGCACGACGTATTCATTCCGGACTTCGCCGGATACTTCTTTATGCACTTTACTGATGGTGAATCCGATCCAGCAACGTGGACTGACTGGCGGGATATCGACCGGCATGTTGAGACGGACAAATACAAACAGTTTGCCCGTAGTATGATCGGTGAAGGAGTTTATTTCCTCCCAAAATTCGGACGAATCAATATGACTCACGCACACACAGATGAACACGTTAATAAGACGCTTGAAGCGGCTAAAGTAGCTATTGAGGACGTTGAATAGCTATGTCATATTTAACAGCCACAAGCATAACGAAACAATTCGACGGCCCTGAGGGAACGATTACAGCTGTTGATAATATTGACCTCGCTGTTGAGGAGGGAGAGTTTCTTGTACTGGTCGGTCCCTCCGGTTGTGGCAAGACGACAACACTACGGATGATTGCAGGGCTTGAACAACCTGACGAAGGAGAGATTCTCATCGCGGATCGAGTCGTCAATGATGAAGAGCCACATGAACGAAACGTCGCGATGGTCTTCCAAAACTATGCACTGTATCCACATAAAACGGTTCGCGGAAATATTGGCTATGGGCTTCAAAAATCCACAGCACTAAACGATGGGGAGATTGCCACCGAAGTTGAGCAAATTGCTGAAATGATGGGAATCGGTGATTTGTTAGATAAAAAACCGGGTCAGCTTTCCGGGGGGCAAAAGCAACGGGTTGCAACAGGTAGAGCGCTTGTACGAGATCCGTCGGTGTTCTTATTGGATGAACCTCTTTCGAATCTCGATGCCAAACTCCGTTTGCACATGCGCACGGAAATCCAGCGCATCCAGTCACAAATTGATACAACAACCGTATATGTAACCCACGATCAAGAAGAAGCCATGACCATGGGTGACCGGATCGCTGTAATGCGATCCGGACAGATTGAGCAGATTGGTCCGCCTAGCGAAATTTATGATAGTCCAACAAATCAATTTGTCGCCGAGTTTGTTGGGAATCCAAGCATGAATTTCATTGAAGTCGAATTGTCAGGAACGCAAGTTAATGGACCTGGAGTCGAAATTCGACTTGAGGATACCAACCTTACCAATGGTCAGTACGATCTCGGCATCCGCCCAGAAGACGTTTCGCTCTCGGTTGAAGAGGAAGGATCTGGAACAGTTACAGTCGTAGAACCAACCGGTAGCGAGGCAATTGTATACGTAGACATCGATGGAATTGAGCTCACAGCAAAAGTCCCCCGACAGGAGGCACCGAATCAAGGGTCTGCTGTGGATGTCCAGTTCCCGCGTGAAGAGGTCTATCTCTTTGATTCTGAAACCGGTGATACAGTTTTTAATGGTGCTCATCTCCGTAATCCTACCCGCATCTGACGGGGTATTTAGAATATTGTAACATCGTTTTGGTTGAATTTGGTAAAACGCCCGTTGGCTATACAATATTGTCTTTGGCTGGTGTGCAAGATACAGAGCGAGAGTGGGTCAAGTAGGATCACGGTGGTTACGCACCCGGATTGGTCTTGTAAGAATCGCGCACATCCGAGGTATTACTAAGATACAGTATTTCGATCGTATAATATGGGCATTAACGTCGGAGCCACAGATAAGTCAGTGCGGACAATAGTCGGTGCAGTCGCCGGAGTGCTTTCCCTTGCGATCCTTTCCGGGCAGCTCGCCGCGCCAGCTCTCGCATCACCGGTGCTCGGTGTCGTTGCGCTCATCATGCTTGGAACGGCAGCGACTCGCTCCTGTCCAGTCTACTCCGTTCTGGGTATGAGTACGTGCCCGCGAAACGCTGGGCCGTAGGGAGTCGAATTGAGAACGCTGCTGTCCTTCCAACCACATAGCGAGGGAAACGACGAACCCGACCAGCCCAAGCAGAGATGCCGTCAGCAGGACGTGCTGTATACACGGTTTATATTCTGCACTGGCTCATTGACCAGCTACCAGATGGGCATCATTACTTCACTTTGTTCGGTAAGGGTCACAATAAAAACAATTGCTGTACATTAGAATTCAATAATGCCCGATCATCTGGTGCATTATCTGGATACAGTTATCACCGGGAACTCGTTAGTTCAGGGGCTTGTGTTTTTGTCTAATTCGGAGGCAAAAATTGATTCAATAAGTCTCCGCTGCCCACGGCGAACTCGGCTGGTAAATGATGATGCTGTTATTCCAAGTTCCGCGGCAGCTTGTTTAGCCGTTGACTCGCGAGGATATTCGAAATAGCCCTGCTGAAGGCCTTCAAGAATTGCTTCTTCCTGTTTGTCTGTAAGATTGCTCCGCAGCCTCTCTTCATTTACTTCAAATTCTTCCAAGGCGACTTTTCGTTCAAGTTTAAATTGAGCATCCGAACTGCTGTTTAGCGTATCGAAGAGGAATCGCTCAACGCGTGAAGACGGTGTGCGCACCTGCCATTCTTCAATCCCATCATGTTCATGAATAGATACTGAAAGACATTCAGAAAGCAGCTCTGGTGACATGGTAATCATTTCCCTGCTAAGAATACAGGTGAATGTCCGCTTACCGGTTTGTTCAACGCGGCGGATCGATGGATATTCTTTTAGATTCGTTTTGATTGTCTCAATGAGATCTTCTTCAGACCGGTCAACAGTGAATCTGCCCAGAACGTTTTCATCGTCGATTCCCACTGCTGGAGTTTCCCATCTAATATTCAGTCCCGCGATTTCTTCAGTAAGGTCATTAAACGGACACTCGTGTTTCCAAGAAAACTGTATTTCACGGATCGGGTCTGTTCCTACTGACATTTGATGTACATAGGAGTATACAGGTATATAAAGGTGTGCACAGCGTTTCCACACTGATTGAGGTTTATAGATATTTTCGGCATATATCTAAACATTCAACTCAATATTTAGATTTTTATAGCCCAAGCGTATATTTATTTGCCATACTCCCGAGGTCAGTTAACCTGGATTGAGCTACCCAAAATTAACATCTAGTTATATCCCAGGTACAAAAATAAAGATAGAAACCGCGCTATATCCGGCCCCTCTCACCAGTTTCAAGTGTATTATATTTTCTTCGACATCGCATGGGTAGTATGAGCAAACTGAATTTCGATTACAACGATCAGACCGTAATCATTACTGGTGGAACATCGGGCATTGGTCGAGAAGTCGCTCAGCGATTTGGCAAGGCTGGTGCAAATGTTATCAATGCGGATGTAACCGAGAATCCGAAAGACGCCTCTGTTCCAACTCATGAAGCCATTAGATCAGAAGGTGGAATCGCCGAATATGTTGAGACGGACGTTACGAATTATGAAGAGATTAATTCTGTAATCGAAGCCGCCGATGAATTTGGTGGTGTCGATATAATGGTCAACAATGCAGGACTACAAATCCCTGAAGAGTTTTTAGAAGCAACGCCAGACCAATTACAGGCAGTACTGGCAACCAACGCTGGAGGTGTATTTTTTGGAACGCAAACCGCTGCGAAGGATATGATAAAACGCTCAGATCCGGGCGTGATACTCAATACCGCTTCTATAAGTTCGAATTTGGCACAGTTTGATCAAGTACAGTACGACGCTTCAAAGGGTGCGGTTCGAATGATAACTAGGGGTGCCGCGCTTGAGTTGGCTGAACATGGTATCCGGGTTAACGCCGTAGCGCCGGGACAGATTGCCACAGAGTTCACCGATGGCTGGAGCGAAGAAGCTAAGCAAGCTGTCCAAAGCGATGAATTACTCAAACCAGTACCACTTGGTCGTGCAGGCATCCCCGAAGATGTTGCAGGCATCTATTTGTTTTTGGCTAGTGACGAAGCCAAGTATATTACCGGAGAAATGGTTCACGTGGATGGTGGCTGGCAAATCTTTTAGATATCGCTCTTACCTAATCTGGTGGAACAGCTATCGGCTGCGTGATATTGCCACCAACTGGTGTGCAAGATACAGGGCGCGTATTCAGCACGTCGGACACGGAGAATCAGGGCAGTCTGATTCGATCAGTACAGGGGCCCACGTATCAGGCAGTACTTATAACCAACTGTGAAAAAGCTATTAGCATTCGCTTCCTGCAAACTCCATCCCCGACTCATTTGAGGAAGGAGACTCAGGGTGGCGAATTCGGAAGAAAAAGTTGTTATCTGCGTTTTCGCTCTCGTTGCAGGTTACTTCGTAGGTCCCTTCGAACGTTTCGCCGTCGATCTGTATTCGTACGTCGATCGTATCACCATTCGTTACATCGGTTAGATCATCGAAATTCAATACAGTATATTCTTCGTCTGTGGGTGGTTTAGCGGCAATATCGACCGAACCATCGATGACGATCTCGTCGTCATCGTTCCAGACAGTGAACGTTGCGTGATAAGACTGCTCACGACGGTTGACAATGGCGAAATTGAATGACCCTGGTTCCCGACCGAGAGATGCGCACCCCGCTGTCAAGAGAACGCTTCCACATGAGACCTGCTGAAGGAACTGACGGCGATTCATCTCGTTTGAACCTCAATATAATAGCTGTCAAAACATTCGATTTCTGTCCGAGCAATACGCACTCACAGTGGACGACTGAATTCAGAGGTCACCAGACGAAACAAACGAGGAGCCAGTGCTGACTGTACACTCTGTATCTTGCACTGGCCCGTTTGTCAGTTCCCAGATGGATGCTGTTGTTTCACCGCGTTCGGTAAGAACTTTAGATATAATTAGTTTCAGATCGTTACAGGATTCACGATGGTGAGCCGCGCATACGCCGCGGTATAGTGATCCCAGATGTTCTATCGATTTGGTATGTCTTAGCGTTTAATTTTCAGGCCCCTACTCAGTATGAGGCTGAATTTTATATGATTTCCCAGAAGGATAACACTGGTATGATTCATTCAACGTGGGACGACTGGTTTATCTCTCAAGAAGTAGAAGAAAGTGATCCAGACCAACTCACTGTTTGGTATCTCGGTTGCAATGGGTTCATACTCCGGTCGCCTAAAACAACAGTATATATAGATCCGTATTTTGCTGACGGCAATCCACCTAATATCGTCCGAATGATCCCTGTACCGATGGATCCAGCTGATGCAAGCCTCTGTGATGCTGTGCTGATAACACATGAGCATATAGATCACATGCATCCGCCGTCTTACGGACCGCTATTGCAGGACGGTGATGCAACGATTTATGCGCCCGAGGCGTCGTATGATAATCCAGATTATGATGGGAGTTTGCATGCCACACCAGATCAGCGGTCCACCATCGGAGAGGGAGACAAATTTGATGTTGGTGATCTGACGATCCATGTCAGAGGAGCGAATGATCCAGACGCAATTGAACCAGTGACATTCGTAGTGGAACATGAAAGCGGGACATTTGTTCATATCGGTGATAGTAGACCGGCCGATAACTTCGCTAATCTCGGAAAAGAATTTGATATTGATCTGGGAGCGATTGCTTTTGGGTCAGTTGGAATGATATATGAGCCGAGTGAAAATAGAGCCGAAGTAACGCGCTGGTACAATGACGAGAACCAAGTTATAGAGGCAGCCCGTGCACTCCAGTTGAGGCGTCTTCTGCCTACCCATTGGGACATGTGGCGTGGCGTCGGTGCGGACCCAACGGCTCTATATGAGCACGCAGCATCCTATGAGTATCCAAAATTCATTGAATCAGCCAAAATCGGGGATCGACTTAATATCACCGAGCCGGGGACAATCCAATTAGAAACACTCCGATAGTAACTTTCCGATGGGCAGAATCACAGGAGACCGTATTTATCGGTTCTTATGAGGAGAAAATGTACAATTCCGACTTTGAGATGAAAATTTGCTCACTAAGACGACTTGAGTGATACTTTCGAATACATCATCCCCAACTGAAAATTCAGATCACATCGTATGCCAATCTCGCATTTTTTATTACAGATGCCTCCCAGTATGCTTACAACTGATGACCACTGTAGTCAGTCTTGGGAGTATAAATGTAGATAGAGTTCAATATATATCGTCAGATGAGATACGGTCGTTAGAAAATAACTACGATTGGTTTCCTTCTGGGGGGCAAACAGTACGCGTTGATGAAGTCCCCGAATCGATTGCCGCTGGTGAATCTGAAAATTTTATCGGAGGCAAAGGAGCGAATCAGGCAGTTGCAGCGGCAAACATAGCTAGTGAAGTTACGTTACTTGGCAGCGTTGGGAGTGACAAATGCGAGTATGATGTTATATCTACGCTGTCAGACCGTGGTGTCACTGTAGATACAGTTCATGAAAGTCAAAAAGAAACTGGAAAAGCATACATTTTCGTTGATGAAGCCGGTGAATCATGGATTGCTATCGTAGGTGGAGCGAACACTACCGTCAACAACCAATATATCAACCAACACTACCACGATATCCGCAATTCGGATGTGCTGCTCATACAAAATGAGATCCCGGTTAGACCAGTAACTTCATTATTAGATCGTTTAGCAGGCGAACCCTCCCGGCCAACAATCATTTGCAATCCAGCTCCGACCGATGGAGCAGCACCACTCATGCGTGCGAGTGCGGTTGATTTTCTCGTGGTAAATGAATCTGAATACGAGGCCCTGACGAGGGAATGCCGTCAGTTCAGTGGTACACTAATCAAAACACAGGGTGGAGACGACGTTCTTGTAAGGGGTAACAAAGAGTTTCAAGTTACACCTCCAAAAGCCAATCCCGTGGACACGACCGGCGCAGGCGACGTGTTTTGTGGTTATATTGCGGCTCATCTGGGAGAAGGTCGGAGTATACGACGAGCGGTTGAAGACGCAACAGTTGCGGCCACACGTTCAACAGAAGTTGAAGGCGCACAAGAAGCCATTTCAAATCTTGAGGCACACCGGCGGCGTGTCGGTCAGTGATCCGTTCTGGTTGATTTAATGGGTTAGAAAAGGTTTGAAATCTTATTTGATCATAAAATTTGACGGTCTAAGAGAGCCGTGCACTGGGTGCACGGCGATCTAAGTTTGTTTCTGTGAGGCAACGTGATTTCTGTTATATCGCCCAGATCAAAAATTAGGTGTCGAAAATAAGCGGTAAAAGCTCTCTAGGTGGCGTTTTGTCCATCTTCATATAAACCGCGTTCTGTGTTGAAGCCTTGCTTGAAATATCCCCGTGGAAGGTTCTTAAGCCGCGAATTCTGAGCTAACTTTCAGATCGCGTCGCGGTCATTAGATGTCCACGTGCTCGTCACGATCCAGTTGAAGCGTCTTTCCACCTGTATTTGCGAACTCCTGATCGAAGGCGATCCGAGAGAGGATCTCGAGAAAATCCTCTCTCGTGTACTTCCCACACGGTTTGACGCCGAATTCCAATACGGGAAACAGAAGTGTTGAAGCGGCCCGACTGGCTTGTTTTGCTTCAGTTGTCTCAACCATAGCGAGGCAAGACCCTGAAACAAAATGAATCTCAGTCAGATTCGGCAACTACTGTAAACAGCGGGATTCTCTCCTTGAATAGATAGTGCCGATACGTAACGACTCTCGTGAAGAGGGTACACCTGCCCGCTCACAGATGGACTGTCTCCGGGAACGGGGGACAATCGTGGCCGAGACGGAGATCGACGATGACTAACGTGCCGTATCTACCACAACGGCTCTAACCGCTGTCTCACCTCTTGTAGTGCCATACCGGCAGTGTAAGAGTAGATAATCACTTACTAGAGTTAATAATTTACTTACTCCAGAAGATTATTGTGTCGTACAACATATTATGGAGTGTGTCATGAAGGACTCAGGACCAATCCCACCGGACGTAGTCGAAGTCTCAGAAGAGGATTCTGACCACATTGAGGACTGGAAAGGTCAAACCCACGGCATTGACCGCGTGATTTCAGTTGCGCTCACGCTGGACGAACCACGAACAGCTGAGGATATCAGCGATCAGGCACACGTATCCCCAAGCACGGCTCGAGGGCACCTCGACCGGCTAGTTGATTTACGCATCCTAAGTGCTGTTGAGCAGCGCGGGACCAAAACCTACCAGCCAGATTCAGCCTACCAGCACTTCATAGAGATTTCGCAGTTAGTCGAGTCACACACCCGCGAAGATCTTGAACAAATAGTCATCCGGGCAAAGGAGGAGATCGAAGACCTTCAAGAACAGTACGGTTGCGAGGAGCCTGGTGACCTCCGATCCCTCGCCACAGATCCAGAGACGACTGCCGCTGATGCAAAAGAATATTTCAAACGAGCGTCGGAATGGGACCATCATATAGAAATGGTCTCACTTGCCGAAGAAGCGCTTGAACGATATAGCGAGTTCAACGACGCAGCTGACTCAACTGACGGCTCTCACTCTTCAGCTTCAGCATAGATCTCTTTGTATGTATTCCCCAGCCTTGGTCCCTGATGGTGGCTCAACGCCGAATGAACTCTCTGGCCGGCGGTCTCGGATAATGAACCAACTTCGAGAGAATCTCAAGCAACACCCGGCAATTGAACACACACAGTTCGAAGTAACGCGCAACGGCAGTGGCCACGAGCTCGTTGGCGTTTTTGACACGCTCATACTTGCCAACGGTCGGGTTGATACTGGAGAGGCAAAGCTCACCATCAACTGGTGGACGCACCCGCCAGATATTGAGAACCAGTTCATATTCCACTACTCAGAGCCCATCGGCTTCGATTGTGGTTGGCACAGACAACCACATCCTGGGGAGAGCGACATTCCATTTGACCATTTCCAGTACCGGTTCGACTCCGACGAAGAATATCAATACCAAGGTGTGGATTTCATCGAAGATAACCCAGTCGGACTGTTCTGGGAAGTGGCCCAAACCCGGCTGCCGAAAGTACTCGAATGGCGTTGGGATAACTAAGTAGTAATTAAAACGGTCACCCGCTCGTTGGGCGTGTGTGATAGCTAGATCCCGGCTCGAATTCGGTGAGTTCCTGAATCCGAGCTTCGAGTTCTTCGATCTCTTCTCGGAGTTCTGATGCTTCCTCGCCGTCCGTGGCCGCGAGTTGATCTTTGAGTCCTTGCAGACGCGTCTCCTTGCGCTCTTCATCAACCTCAGCTTTCCGAACGTATTCTCCTTCTTCGATTTCATATACGTCGGACTCGCTCAAC
>Ga0209946_1001031_pt1 | contig 11449 bp, 11 predicted proteins | sample SalPon2_A_H2O_MG_FD_185704 | JGI IMG/M metagenome (GOLD analysis project Ga0209946, IMG submission 185704) | Salt pond water microbial communities from South San Francisco under conditions of wetland restoration - Salt Pond MetaG R2_A_H2O_MG... | ecosystem: Environmental > Aquatic > Non-marine... | reverse complement strand
AGTCGACGGCCCACTGGTAGGCCTCGCCGACCGAGTCGGGCAGGTCATCGAGCAGGCCGTCGAGGTGGGACTGCAGTGTGGCCTGTGCGATTTCGGCGACCCGACGACGGTCAGCCTCACTCACGCTCTGTGCCCCCTCGCTATCGGCTCCGCCCGTCCCGAACTCCACCTCGAAGTCCTCGAACTCGGCGTCGTTGATGGCGTCGCGCATATCGCCGTCGACCAGCGCTTCGATGGAGAGGCGGGTCATCTGCTCGGCGCGGACGACCTGCTCTCTGGGCGATAGCGTCGGAGACCTCCCGTCGAGGGCGGCGTCCTCGACGGGCGGGACGCCCGTGGCGATGTCCTCGCCGACGGGGTCGGTGTCGGCCGCTTTGCGCGCCGCGCGGTAGACGTAGCCCAGCGTCAGCCGCGCGGGCAGGATGAGTTTCGTGTCGTAGCTGAAGTCGACGGGGTGGCCGAACTCCTCGGCTAACGCCGCCTCGATGCGGCTGTAGACGTCTTCCAGCATCCGCTCGGTGCGGTCGTCGATCTCGGATTTCAGCGAGAGGCTACCGTAGTCGAACACGCCGGTGTCGGCGTAGTAGCCAAGCACCGACCGGAGCGCCGTCGGCAGCCTGCGCCTGTCCGCGAGCGCGGCCGCACCTGTTTTGAGAACCATCTGTCGTGACCCGGTATGGACACTGCTGTGACTGGTGGCTTCTTTACGCTTTCGAGAGACGGACCCGGCAGGCAATAAAGCAAGACTGATTACGAACACGTCGTACCGTTCAAGCATGCGCGACCGCTTTGACGTGGTGATTGCCGGGGCTGGTCCCGCCGGCGGCCAGTGCGCCCGTGACCTGGCCGAGCGGAACTACGACGTGCTGGTACTCGAGACCGAGCCCGAAGAGGAGTTCCCACGTCAGAGCAACAAATCGACGGCCGGGACCTTCCCGTCGGCGATGACCGCCTTCGCCATCCCCGACGAAGTCGTGATGCAGTACACCGACAAGGTGGTACTGGAATCTCCGAACGACCACTACACCCGCACTCAGACCGGCGCCGTCTTGGAGTTCGCGGACTTCAAGCGGTTCCTCGCCGAGGACAGCCGCGAGAAGGGTGCGACCTACCGCTTCGATTCGCGGGTGTCGGCACCCATCATGGACGACGGCGAGATAGTCGGCGTCCGATACGACGGCGACGAGGAGGTGTACGCCGACATCGTCATCGACGCCACCGGTCCCGCCGCGCCGCTGGCGAAGAAACTCGACGTCTGTAACCTGGAACGGGAACACCAGGCCATCGGCATCGAGTACGAGTTCGAGAACGTCGCCGTGAACCACGACGACTACGCCGATCTCCGGGACGGGATGATGCTCCGTCTGGACCACGACCTCGCTCCCGGGGGGTATTCCTGGATCTTCCACACCGGCGAGGATACGGCCAAGGTGGGGCTTTGCTACATCCAGAACGGCTCTCACCACAAGTACGCCAAAGACGGCATGGGTATCGACGACTACCTCGAATACTGGCTTGACTCGGACCCCCGATTTGCCGACGCCGAGAAGATCGAGGGAACCCAGGCCCATCGGGGGTCGGCCCATATCCAGCCGCCAGACTCGATGAGCACGGACAACTTCATGGCTATCGGTGACACTGTCCCCACCATCGACCCGCTGTGGGGCGAGGGCATCCACAAGGGGATGAAATCGGCCCGGGCCGCCGCCGCGACCGTCGACGCGGCGCTGACACCCAAGGAGCCCCAGACGGACGCCGACACCCTCTCGGTGTACGACCAACTCTGGCACCGCGACGTGGCGCCCAAGCACGACGCCAGGCTGATGATGACCGAACTGCTGTATCTCGCTCCCAACGAGCGGTACGACGAACTGATGGACGACCTCCGTCGGACCGACAGCAACACCCTCGAACAGGTCAATCGAGGCGACCGGCGTGCGATTCTGGAACTCGCCCACATCTCGGACCTCTCCCTGCTCGCGAAGTTCGCCAAACGCCGCCTGCAGCGCCAGTAACAGTCGCTGCGCTCCCGGCCAACGGTTCTGCGAGACGCTCGAACAGCCCGAAAGTCGGCGCTCTCCACTCTGAGGGCTCGTTGCGCGCTTCGCTCACTCCGTTCACTCACTCTCCTGTGAAAGACGCTTCACGTCTTTCGTGATGCCCAGAGAGCTTTGGTCTCGCGGACGACAGCGAGCCGCGCGAGTCGAGAGCGCGGAGGCTTGCTGACTATACAAACTCTGCGTAGCGGTATGCAACCCGGTCTCTCTCCACTGCTAGGACCCAGAATTTATGCGACACCGTCTATCATAGCCGAGTATGGAAGATTTCGAAGAGATCGTCTCCTCGCTGACGCCGCGCGAGGACAACGCGGCCATCAAGTCCTACCAGAACACGACGGCCGTCGCCTGTCCAGCCTGCGAGAAGCCGTTCGACGACATGGTCGTCTGTAAAGACCCGCCGACGTCGCTGAACCTGGACTTCGAGATGGATCTGTGCACGGCCATCCACGACGACCGCGTGGTCATCTTCACTCACCGTTGACATCCTCCCCGCCCTGAAGGGCGAGGATTCCCGACTCACGAACCGTTCGTCGCAAAATGCGCGGGACCGGATTTGAACCGGAGGAAGAACTGCTCGCTCACGTGCGTTCGCTGCGCGTTCCTTCCAGGGCTCAAATCGGTCCTGCTCTTCGCTCACTTTGCTCGCTCATGCGCGGGACCGGATTTGAACCGGCGGACCCCTACGGGATAGCGTCCTAAGCGCTACGCCTTTTCCTGGCTTGGCTACCCGCGCGCAGTCCATGGTATCCGGGAGCCGTCTAAAAATCCGTCGCTTGTGGGCGAGCGTTTACAGTCCCCCGGCGCTACCCAGGAGTATGTACCGGGCCAGCGATCGAATCGAACAAGACGAGTGGCTGGGCGAGATCGAGGCCACGGCGGAGACACTGGACCTGGGCACGCAGGCGCGGTCGCACGCGGTCGACCTGTTTCTCTCGACGCTGCCCGAGGAGGACCGCTCGAAGCGGGCGTCGATGGCGGCCAGTATCTACGTCGGCGCGCTGGTCGCGGGTGAGGAGCGGTCCCAGACGGCCGTGGCCGACGCCGCCGGCGTCTCCCGGCTGACGATACAGCAACGCTGGAAGGACCTCATCGAGCGGGTCGGCCTGGACGCGCCGGACTGGTAGCTACGTGGGCTTCTCGCGGCCGTCGCGCTCGGGCGTGAGGGCGCCGTGTTCGTCGATTTCGCCGTTGACGATGCGGGTCGAGGAGATGATGTCGCCGTCGTCGGCTCGCACGTGCGGGACGACCGCCAGTTCCAGCGGCTCCAGCCCGCGCTCGCGGCGGATTTCGTTGATTCGCTTGCCCCCGGTTTCGGTCTCGGGCGAGACGACGAGCACGTCGAACTGTGGCTCTGTGGCGATGCCGGTGGGTTCGGCCAGTTCGCGGATCGTCCACGACCGGCCGTGGGACTGAGCCAGCCCTTCCAGTTCGGCCGCGAGGTCGGCGCGGCGCTCGGCGAACGAGCGGACGTGGCGCTCGTCGTGTCGGGTGTTCGGGGCGAGGTCGTCGCTGGTAAGTCCCACAGTCACGTCGCCGAGTTCGAACGCGCGTTCGAACAGCGCCCGGTGTCCGTCGTGGACGGGGTCGAAAGTCCCACCCAGCGCCACATTCATACCCGCGCTAACGGCGGCGCCCGGTTTAGTGGTGTCGTCTGGTTCGACCATCGGGAGCCCGTCACACGGCGGCGATACCGGCCACGTAGGACGGCGTCACTCGTCGTCGGCCGAGGCGTCCTCGACCGAGATGGTGACCGGCTCGTCGGCCTCGTCCTCGAGACTCACGTCGTCGAGGTGGGCGTCGAGGTTGAACACCGTGTTCAGCTCGGCCTGCACGTCGCCGACGATGGCGTTGACCAGTTCACTCGGCGCGATGGCGCTGTACGCGTAGGGGTTGTTGCCGGCGCCGTCGCTCTCGCGTTTCTCCCGGGTCACCTTCCCCTCCTCGTGGAGCGCGGCCAGGGCCTCCCGCACCGTGCTGGGATACAGCCCCGTCAGGTCGGCGGTCTCCTCGCTCGTACTGCCTGGGTGCTGGCGGAGACTCACGTAGATACGAGCGCGCGTCTCAGTGTCGAGGACCCACGCGAGCATGTCCACGATCCCCTCGTCGAACTGCTCGACTGCGCGGTCGGCCTCCTGTTCTAATCGATCCCGTACGTCCTCCGCTTCGTCGAGCGGTTCAGTGTCGTCGTGTGGGTCTTCTGCGGACATGTGTCGTCTCTGTGGGGACAAAAGTGGTAGGTGGATAAAAACCTTGGCTCGGCCGGTTCGGCGTGGTTCACGTTCCGACAACAAACAGTATGATACGTCAGAGACAATCATAATTTAATTCGATTGCTATCGGTTGTAGAACCTGATATTTAAACGAAGGCGGAGACGGGGGGCTGCTATCGCTCGTGAGAGCGACCCTTTGGTATTTTACTGTCCTACCTACTACTGATTGCTGTCGCTTGGCGTGATGTGACACCGCACTCGCGCGACAGATGATATCACACGCAGTCGCCGTCGGGGGACGGCACCGAAGTCGGACGCGTATCTGGACACGCGAGCGGATACAGGTGGGAATCACCGGTCGGTGGGAGGGGAGGTAGTGGCAGCCAGAGCTTTCGTCACCGCCGTGGTGGATCCGTTTTAGTATCGAAGTTCGAGCGCCGAGGCCAGTGCCTGCACGCTCTCACCGCGGAGCCGTCGCTGCCGTTCAGCGCCGCTCTCGGCCTCGAACAGCGTCCGAATCCCGTCGATACCGAGTCGGTCAGACTCGGCGTCGACGATGTCGCCAAGCGCTATCGTCTCCTCGCCGTCTCTGGTCAGCAGCGACGCCGACTGGCCGCGCCGGATCGCGCGCCACTTGTTCTCATCGAGCAGTTCACGGCGCATATCCGTCCCTGATTCCCCGTCCTCGTAGCGGGCCGCGAGGTCACAGACGAGCGCGTGGACGTATTCCACGAAAGCCAGTACGCGGTCGGGGTCGGCCTGGCCGTCCGGTGCGCGCACTTCGACGGTGCCGTGGCCCGAATGGGGACGCACGTCGAACCACAGTTCCCCCCGGTCGTCGATGCTGCCGCTCTCGACCATCCGTCGCTCGAACCGCTCGAAGGCCGCGTAATCCTCGAACCTCGTGGGGATGCCCGTGTTGGGAAGCGCCTCGAAAATCTTCGCCCGCGCGGACTGGAGTCCGGTGTCGAAGCCGTTCCAGTACGGCGAGTTCGCAGACAGCGCCAGCATCACGGGGACGTGCCAGCGGAGCTCGTTCGCCACCCACACCGCCTTGTCGGGGTCGTCCACGCCCACGTGGACGTGCAGGCCCGCCGTGGTGTTGCGGTGCTGCGGGTACTGGATGCGATCCAGTTGCGCCCGATACCGGGGTTTCTTAGCGTGTTCCAGCTCCCGCCACGTCGCCAGCGGATGCAGCCCCGCCGCGGCGATACCGAAGCCCTCGCTCGCGGCGTACTCGACCAGCGCCTCTCGCACCGCCAGCAACTGCTCGCGGGCGTTGGCCAGATCCTCGATGAGCGGTGTCTGTGTCTCGATGACACACGTGAACAGCTCGTGGTCGAGCCGGTCCCGCAGCAACTCGGGTGGGTCGCCCTCGTAGACGAGTTCGTCCGTGCCCGACGTGGGCCGACCGTGCGCGTCGACGACATAACACTCCTCCTCGATACCGAGCGTGCCCATCCGGGTGAAGTTCTCGGGAGACCCCGTCTCGTCCATCGACCGGAACGTCGCAATCGACCCGCTAAAGCCTTCCGTCCGCGGCCTAGGAACGGTGGGAGTCAGAGTCCGTACCCCTAGTTACAACTCCTCGGTCAGCCGTGCGAACGAGTACAGCCAGAAAGCCCCGCCCCTTTCAGTCTCACCCATGGTGGTCGGGCGAGCGGCTCCAGTCTGCTTGGAAACGCCCGTCCGCTGAATTTGCTACTCCAGCGGCCGCGCGACGACGCCGAGGTGGTCCTGGTGATAGGGGTCCAATTGCTCGGTGTCGAGCACCTCGTAGTGGTCTCGGAGTTCGGCCACAACGTCCTCGAAGACGGCTTCGGGGTCGGCCGTCACGTCTTCGCTGCGAGCTTTGACCGCGGCGAGGAGGCGGCCGTCGCCATCGAGGAACCGGCGGTTCAGCGCCGCGACGCGGGCCTGGCCGCGGGTAGCCACGTCCTGAACGACGATATCGACCGGTTCGACGACGTGGGCGTAGCTCTCGGGCTTGCGGGCGTCCTTGAGCAGCGGGAAGAGGTTCTCGCGGTGGTCGGCCACGTCGAGCAGGTCACGGGCGGGTCGGGGCGCGAACTCGACGGCGTAAGTCGGGCCGCCGAAATCCGCGACGTGGCTCACCGTCGTCCCGGCGGCGGCCCCCAGATACAGCGTTTTCTGATCGGCTTCGAGCCCGGTGTCCATCCCCAGCGCCACCATTGCGCCGAGCTTCGAGCGGTAAGGGTCCCAGCGCCGGTACTCGCCGTCTGTCGCTTCGCCGTACTCGGGGTGGCCCCGCGTCGCAACGGCCGTCGTTCCGTCGAAGTCGTGACGCTCGACGCCGTTGGGCAGCGACGGCGTCACTCGCTGTCACCCCCGCGCGAGCGGATGCGCTCTATGCGCTCGTCGAGCTCTCGCTGTAGGTCCGGCCGACGGTCGCCGCTGTAGTGGTCGATTCGGGCAGCGATAGAGAGTTTCCCGGCCAGTGCGCGAGCGGCCGACCCGCGCTCCTCGCGGCGGGTACCGCTGACGTACTCGTGGGTGAAGATGACGCCGTGTTTCGGGGACGGTGCACCGCCCCGCAGGTGGGCGAAGAGAGCGTCCTCGGCGCCCAACACCTGGACCGTGCCGCTGGGTTGCTTCGCGAGCGACTCGAGGCCGCCCGAGAGGGAGATCAGTCGGGCGGCGAGGACCGGTCCGGCCAGCATCGAGAGGTTCGGCGCCACGGCGGGCGCGGTACGCTCGATGTACGCCCGGAGGTCGTCAGCTTCCCCGGCCACGGCCACGACCCGTTCGGCAAGCGAGCGGAGCGCGCGGTCGCCGCTCTCGTCGCCCTCACCGATGTCCCCGTCGGCGATGCGCCGGGCGTAGCCGACGCCACTGCCGGCCTCGCCGTAGCGGCTCCCGCCCCACTCGGCGACCCGCTCGGCCAGTTCGTTGGCGGTGCGCTCGCAGTCAGCCATCGCACGGATGCTGTGTTTTAACTGCTGGTCGTCTGCCGTTTCTCGTTCGTGAACCTGTTCGTGGGCCGCCGCTATCGTTGCTTCCCGGAGCTTCTCGTAATAGTCGCCTTCGTCAGTAGCGAACCCGGCTTCGATGGCCCGTGCCGGCCACTCCGCCGGTGACTCCGAAGTCCCGTGTTCAATCGCTTCACGGGCACCGCTGAGATCGTCGGGGCTGGCTCCTTCGAACCAGCCCACATCGGTGATTTCAGTCATGATGAGTACTATACTCTCAGTTTGTATATTCGTTCCCTGTAAAGCGGTTCTATATCCTCGTACTAGCTGCGGATACGGTGGTCGCTCCCACCAATTGGGTCGACCGTGCTGCCGGAAAGACACGTGTCGCCGCCCGAGAAGCGTCTCTCGGGCGGCTCCCTCTCGTTACTGTGTTGTACCCAATTGGCGCAACTGATGAGAATCGCTGACAGTTTCAATCAAATTACAGCACATCTTTGTGCCCGCTTCGCCGTCGCTTGACGATACTCCGGCCGAGCCGTTCTGTCTGGCGAATTACGTTTGAAAGTGCAACAGGGCATCGAGCCTAGGGAGACGCACGACTGCTCCGATATGGGAAAGGCGAGCAGGTTGTACCAATTGAAACCATGCAACTCGAAACCTGCTCGCGTAGAAATATTAGCGAGATATTGTATTAGTTTTACGACTTTAACCAGGGAGGCTAACAATATATATGACTATTTTCAGCGTATACTATAGTGTAGCGGCAAGTGAGCCGAAACTATCAAATTTAATAAATCCATATTTACCGCTATTTAAAAATATCTGCCATATTTTTACATATTCCAAAGAATAAACCACTTTTGAGTACGGGTGCGAATAAATCTCGCAGTACTGTGGATAAGCGCGCAGGGTCCCTTGACCCCATGTAACTCGGGATGGCGCTGATATAGAGATCGTCCGGCGTGTCAAGAACTGCTACATGTCAAGTTGTGCACTTAACTATTATTTTGCTGTCAAGGCATGCAGAGATATATTCAAATTGCCACTGCTAAATTTTATCCACAGCCAAACCACAATAGTTATTAATTACCCTGTTAATTCATGAAGTAAGGTGTGTGAAAGCGCACCTTGGAGAAAACAACCATGCAACTCGAAGATGAAATTAAGGCGTTCCGAGAACGGTGCGAAATTGTCGCGAAGAACCCGAAAACACATATCTTCTGGATGCTCCCGTGGTGGGCCCATGGCGCCATTAACGGCGGCGTTGCCGGGACCGGCTCGGCGCCCTGGTAGACTAGCACAACATCTCTGACACCACTGGATACATTCTGCCGGAATTTTCTGTTCTGAAGATCGTGACACGTCGGTTTCTGTCTCATCGGCCGATACGCTCTGCGTTCGGATTACGGGTAGACCACGCTTGCTATCGAGCGATCAGTAGACCGTCAGCACGGCGTCGGTGCCGACACTCACTACAGACTCGTGAGCACGGCGATCAGCCCAACGTACGTGAGCGCGGTACTCGCTAATACTACGGCCGTCTGCAACCCGGAAACGTCATGGATGCCCAGTCGCGTTCCAACAGTTTCAGTGGCCGCACGAACCAGATGGCCGCCGTCTATCGGGAGCGCCGGGAGGCAGTTTGTCACGCCGAAAACGAAGTTGATCCAGACAGTCCAGAACAAGAGCGATGCGAGGACGAGGCCGACATCACCAAACGCAGCGAGCGGCCCACTCACGGTGTAAAAGCCGGCCGTTGGGCCAGCAAAGCCGACCAGACTATGCGTATAGTCGGTGCTCAGAAACGACACGAAGGGCGCGACGAGCAGGAACGAAACGCGGTCGACGATCGAACCGCGCCCCAGCCGGTCGAGAAACTGGCCCGTCTGGTGTTCTCTGATACCGAAAGCCGCGACAGAGCGATTGCTGGGTTCGGGCGGGGGAGCCATCGACACCGACTCCCCCGTCGCTAACGTTGCTTGGACGGTTCCGTTAGTCGTCGAAGCGAGCGCCGCGTCGAGTTCACTCCCGTTTGCGACTGGTCGGCCGTCGAGTGCGACGATCACGTCACCGCGTTGCACGTCGGCGGTGTCCGCCGGCGACCCAGCGACAGTGCTGCCGACGTGTACACCGGGCGCGGCAACCAGGAAGCCAGCAACAGGGCCGATCAACAACACGAACGCCAGCAGCCCTAGCAGGAAGTTGTTCGTCACCCCGGCCGCAAACAGCCGTAGTCGGGCAGCGACGCTCGCCTTGTCTCGACTCTCGACGTTCTGTTCGATGTGTGCACTCAGTGGAATACCGGCCAGCAGTGTCGCCCCGACGGTCTCGATCTCGATATCCTCGACGTAACAGAGGACACCGTGCCCGAGCTCGTGGATGATAATAGAGAAAACGAACACGAGGAAATACCAAACGGACAGTTCCCGAAACGAGAAGACCGTATATTCCAGTGAACCGGTGACGGTTTGATCCGTCGTCGCTGCGAGGAGGAGCACAGCGGCCATCACTGCCATCCCCCCAAACGCGACAGCAGTCCCAACAGTTGTCACACGTCGCCACAAGCGGCGTGGTCCGGCGACCCGTTCGAGCAACCGTTCACCGCTCGTACTCTCCACCGACAGCAGTGGTCCACGAATCCGCATCCAGTCAGGCGTGTAGTTCCACCGCTGTAGCAGGTGACCAGCGATGATCGCGCCACCCAAAACCCACAATAGAACATCGACAATCATTATCTGTCTACCGAGACCCAGCCCCTGCATTAATTGTTTTTGCATCAGCTTTAGTATTAAAGTTATATATGGTGATTTTTGTCGGCCAACGCCTACGGCGTCAGTTCCCCGACCGCGTCGAGCACGCAGATGCTCCGGTCGAAGACCGCCACTGTTCCCGTGTGGTCACCCGCGAACAACCTGTTCTAGTAGTCGCTCACCGCTCGCCTCGCAGACGACGCCGGCGACCTGACCCGTGCCACAGCACGATTCGATCGCCGGGCGCAACGTCGTCCGCTCTCCCGCCGGACACTCGTCCACGAACAGCCGAACACCACGGAGGAGTTGGCCCCGTTCGGCGGCTACCATCTCGTCCCAGGTGGCCAGCCAGTCGGCGAGCACAGCAGCGCTCGCGAGGTCGATTTGAACTGCGGTCGTCGATGGACATTTGTGGAGCAGCGTCCCGTTGATAGCAGCGGTGGCGGCGTCGTCGTGGCGCTCGATCTCGACTGCAGCGGGATCGTAGCCGATCGCCTCGACGACGTCGGTCACGTCCACCGACGACTGCTGGGTATCGATGGCCTGTTGACACGCCTCGGTGAATCTGTCCGAGAGACGGAGCTCGTCGTTCGAGCCGTACACCAGGATGCCTGCCTCGACGAGCTGCGCTTCGAGCGTGTCGCTATCCGAGCGAGCGGGACCTGCTGCGCTCGGCCCGCTCCGGGAGTCCGCTGCGTTGTCGAACCACGCGAGCATCCACACTGGCATGTAGCGTTTGGTCATCGTTGACGTTCCGGGGATCAAATAGCCACGCAGCCAGATCGCTAGGCCAGAGAGTATCAGTACGACGACGCCAATCACTGCTGGGATGGGCGGTGTGGCCAGCGCTACCGAGAGCGCCGACAGGACGGCGGCCAGTACGACTGCCATAACGCAGTTAACTGCTGTGCATGCCCAGCATCGGTTCTGTCCGGTATATTCGGGTTGTCTAAGTGAGATCATCTGTGTGGTCGTTTGTTTTTTCTTGTTCGTCTTCTGGTTGTCCGGAGTCGGTCAGTGAGCCTCATCTGTAGTCCAGCACTCGCTTCGGTCGGGAACTGACTCTACACCGAGCCGGGTGTGAGCCAGGAATTGATGGTGCCCCTGAACACGTCTTCGGGCGGTAGTTCGCAGTCGGTATGGGTCGTCATCTCATCTAACTCGGTGAACAGCCGTTCCGCTCTGTCCGCGATCCGTTCGATGACGACTCGATCAGAGTTGGTCTCCAGTTGCGTCTGAATCGAATTGTTCGACCCGGTCGTGGCGTCCTCACTGAGATCGGCGGTATCGTCGATCAGGCCGAAAAGCCATCCGACACCTTCCATCCAGTCGACATGGCGCTGGTAGCGCGACCCACTGTAGCTCGATGTCGCGAGCCAGCCGGGAAGCCCCAGTATGGCGATCGCGTTGACCGACGTTATTTTGTCAGCCTCAGCGCTCCACGGTCTGTACCAGAGTTCCCGTCCTTTCTGATGCATTTCGCTGAAACAGTCGTT
>Ga0209946_1001025_pt1 | contig 11477 bp, 15 predicted proteins | sample SalPon2_A_H2O_MG_FD_185704 | JGI IMG/M metagenome (GOLD analysis project Ga0209946, IMG submission 185704) | Salt pond water microbial communities from South San Francisco under conditions of wetland restoration - Salt Pond MetaG R2_A_H2O_MG... | ecosystem: Environmental > Aquatic > Non-marine... | reverse complement strand
TCTCAAAAGAATTACGGGACCTCGGCTATGAGCGAACAGAGCGAGAGTCTCCGTTTGACGAGAGTGGAGAACTGTGGACGAACAGTTACGAGCTTGTCTGTGATGCAACAGGTTTCGTAATACGCAAGGATTCAAGCGCCATCAGGCTTAACGGTCAAGCTGGTTCGGCGTCTGAGAACGAGAAGGTTTACACCTATCGGAACAGTGAAAAGGTGAAGCTATACGGGGGCTACGTGTCTTCGTATGATTGGGGAGATGACGATGACGGGAACTTCTCCTACGTCCGAGGGTAGTCAGCGGATGTGTTCAGGCGGTCCATTCTTTTTCAGTACATCATAGACAGAGACAGTATCCATCTCGTCAGCATCGACGTTGGCATACTCATCTGTCCGTAACTGCTCGACCATCGCTGCACCGTCACCCGGACTCGACCGAGCAGAGGTGATTCCTGCGGCATCACGTTGAGTACGGCTCAGTTTTGTCGGATGATGAACCGACAGATTTCCAGACTTGGTAACACTTGCCTGAAATGGACAGTCCTCGGCCCACGCCTCGAAGGATTGCTCGATGTCCCACGGGAAGGCGAGTCGCCCTGTCCAGACTTCGTAGTTTGTAAACTTGACTGACAGGTATGGGAATGTCGGCATCTCAGTCATATCCATCGACCAGTCTACAACTTGCTCGACGGCATCCGGCTTGACGGAGAACCTGTCCTGTGACGAGGTTTTGAGTTCGATTGCTCGAAGGCTCCCGGCAACTGGGACGAGTAAGTCCGGCAGCGGAACCGCCGCATTGCCGGAGTAGCCAGCCCTGACAGGAATTATCGTACCACCTGTCTGTTCGTAGATTTCCTTAGCGATTTCATTCTCTTTCTGTAAGCCGCGTGATTGTCTGCTCATAGTTGTGTTATTTCCAACGTCTCCGCAATAGCTTCATCTCTGTTCACCGGAATAACATTCTTGAAGGTGTACTGCGTCCCATTCTCCTCAAGAATGATGGTGTCACTGGTTTTCTGACCAGCCAGCCCCGACAACTCGTATGAGACTTGCTGCACCGCAAGGTTTTTGCCTCCTGTTAGCTGATGACTGCTTTTTGTCGTAGAGACATCTACATCCTTTGTCCAGTCAACGCCCGTGTGCGTCTCTCCCCGAAGGAAGTTGAGTAGCTCATTCGTCCCACTCGAATCGTGTCTCACGCTTATCCACCTCCGTCTCAGGCTGTAGTTGCTCAGTGAAGGCGTGTTTTCCATCCCGGTAGTTGGCAACCTTCACCGATAGCGTATATTCCTCGTCAGGATATTCGCCAAACTCCCACACATCGTCTACTTCGAGATAGAAATACGTGTCATCGATGTGTGCTTCTATCTGAGAGTCGTGTGTTTTGTTTGGTGGAGAGCCTGTGCCCTGCACTTCGTGGACAAAATTGACGACGTGATACCCACCATCTCGGTGGAACCCTCCATCAACTCGATGGAAGTAGCCGACGTGTTCGCCAATCAGGACAGGAAACATATCCATTTGCATCGCACAGTGTTTCATCTCTCCAACGAGACGAGAGGAGGAGAGAACCTCACTGCTCTCTGCGACGACCTGAAAGCTATCGCTCATCGTATGATATATACATCCTGCTGCTATAAAAAGGTTTCGGCTTATTCAAGCGCCATAGTCTGACTTCTTACAGTCGTCAGTACTGTAGCAGATTTAATCTGCGAAGTCGGCTTACAGCATTACCGCTTTCTACAAGACCAGTCCGTCGCCTCAAACTCGACCTTGTAACCCTCGCCAAAATCTATCCCGATAGCAGTATCGGCACGCAGACTCCAGATGAGATACGACTCGTCTGGCCCGTATAGTCGCAACTGCTTCGGATTTGGTTTGAGTGCTGGCTCTCGCCGTGTCTCAATAGTGCCGCTCAGTATCTCAGCAGTCGTCACGGTTGCTGCTGGTTGAAGGCTCGACGATTGAAACACATCTTGTGCATCTTTCTCGATGCTTATAGTCATCTCATCGACGGGGAGGAAGCGTCCGTCAAGAACCGCAAGCCATTTTTCTTGCTGTACACCCTGCCTTGAGCGAACCATCTATGCTTCTCTATGTCCGTAAACGTGTTCGATTCGACCAACAGGAATATCTACAGAAAGGTAGTCGCCGTCCTTCATTCCCTCAACACGAATCTCATTATCTTGGAGGCCCTCAGCGTCCTCTTCATCACCAAAGGTTGTGGTGAAATTGTGGAAGTCATATTCTCGGTCGCTTTCGAGAACAAGCATAAACTCGCCGTAGTATGCTCTCTTTGCTCGAATGTCGTCCATTGTGTATGCCGTCATACACGCATAGTAGGGCACGAGGTTACTTAAGTCTTTCGGTTGTGTCCTATATATCGCAGGATAGTCGGGCTGAATAACGCTGACAACACGAGAAAGGCAATAAAGATACAACAAGCCAACGGCTCAAATAACGCAACGCCCGCAAGCATCACTGCGAGTAGAGGAACACACTCTCTTCTAATGGTGGACATATGAGGTGGTGTGTGACTATCAACCAATTGTAACTCCAGATATATAAATCTTTCGGTGCCTAAATCGGGGGAGTAGCTACATAAACTGTGCGAGGCCTGTCTGCTGACCTTCAGACACGAGGTCGTCGAAGGACCAGCCCATCACCTCGACGATAGGCTCACACGGCCTACGGACAGTCTTGTTAGCCATCTTCTCGTAGTCGATACGAACGTCACTCGTGATAGAGCGAACGTCCTCTACGGCGACAGCATCGATTTCTCGGTCTATCTCCTTCATCTCTCGCTTGTTCGCGTCAGGCTTGTCCTGTGGTGCGTTGAGCGACAGCACATCGTCGTAGTCATACGTCTCCGGTAGAGAGCCGGTCGGCTTGACACCATCGACGTAGAACATCAGCGGCTTGCTGCCCTGAGAGATGTCTTCGCCGTCGATGTGAGTCGTGGCGTATCGCGCTCCCCGAATGTGCGGCTGTGGGGTGAAGTACTTGATTTCACCAGTGTCGTCGTCCTCGGACCAGCCGTAGTCCATCAGGTCGTTGTTGACCGCAGACGGGATACCGAGTCGGTCGAGGTCGATGTTTCCGTCGATGAGGTCGCCCCACTCTGCCTCCAGATACTCGCTCACAGCGTCGTGAGGAGATTCTTCCTTGAGGATACGGTCCAGCACACCTTTCTGGACTTCGCCTGTAATCTCGGCAGAGTCAGAGCGCACGAGTTCGAAGCCTTTGTACTCGACTTCATCCACCTCGTCACCCTCGTCCCATCGAACCCACTGCGCGTACCGCTTCTTCGCATCCATAAAGAGCGCAGACTCGGAGTAGGACTCGATTTCGACAGCCATATTGTTCGAGTCCATATTGAACCGCTCGGCCATAAACTCGTCATACGTCATATCGACATACTCAGCAGCCTCGTGTGAGGCGTCGAGCGTCTTCTGCATCCCGTCAGCTTCCGGCACTTCACAGACACACGAGTCAGTGTCACCAGCGATAATCTTTGCCTCGGGGTAGCCCTGCGACTGCACACGGTCTTCGAACACATCGGCGGTATGCTTGATTACATCTCGACCAGCGAGCGTAATCGCTTCGGCGATGCGCCAGTCGAATAGGCGGAAACCTTTCCCATAGCTGACACTATCGCCCATAACTCCGTAGACGCTGTTGGTGATTCTCTTCACCGCAGAGTACGCCTCAGCCCCATACTCGGGCTTCTTGTACTCATACTTCATATCGATTAAGTCCTGAACGATTTCTCGGACGAAGGACTCTTGCACGTCTGGCTTGAGGACATAGAGCGTCTTGCGCTCAGGCTCATCCGCAGACTTCTTCACATCCTCGTCTCGCGGGTCTACGTAGATTGTGTGACAGTCATCCTTGGAGTACTCGCTCTCTCTGAGGGCAGCCTCGTCCCCGATGATTGTCTCAGGGCTGGCGTTCATATCACGGAAGAGATTGGGGTAGAGCGAACTCAGGTCAGGGTACACGACGTTCTTGTGCTTGCCCGGCACTGGGTCGAAGACGTAAGCTCCCCAGTAGTGCTGAACCTCAGGCCGCTCGCTTGTCGGCAGTGCGAAGCCCTTCTCCTTGGCCGAGCGGAGGAACAGCAGGTCGATGATGCCGATATTTGAGTCAGCGATTTCACTGTAGGTCGCACCAGTGATGGAGCGAATGTGGTCGTACATATCGAGGACGCCCTTCGCTTCTTCGATTTTGACCACGGCCTCAGTGTCACGAATGTTGTATCGGATGAAGTCTACCGGCTCGTGGAGCCAGCCATCATCGAGCGATTCGATGTCTTCCTTCCCGTAGCCGAGTTCCTCGTCAGCGATGTAGCCGAGGGCATAGCTACGCTTCTCGTGAATCTGCGTCTTCTTGTAGGCCTGTAGCATATCGAACATCTCTCGCCCACCGATGTTCGGAGTACCACGGCTTGTCACGAACGCGCCACCATTGTCATAGGCGAGGTCTTGGATTGTCCAGTCGTTCAGCCTATCACATCGATTGATGATGTACGGATAGTCGAAGCCAGAGCCGATGTCATTCCGCGAACTGTTCCACCCTGTCATAAGGTCAGGGTCTTTGTCCACGACGAACTGGTTGAAGTCGCTCAGAAGCTCGCCCTCCTGATAGTAGACGTTGACGTGAAGCTCATCGTCGTCCATCCCGTCAGGGCCTTCCCAGTCAGGCTCATCGGGCCACGAGTGGCCTTCGCCTTGCTCGACAGCATCAGGGTGTAGTGCCCCGACGAAGTACTCATCATCATAGGTATCGTGCGCCGTGATTGCCGTCACAGGCTTGTCAGGGTCTTGCGTATCGGGGAACTCGCCGCCCGACCAGACCTCGATGTCCACCGTGAGCATCCTCGGTCGAACGTCAGGCTCGTCACCTGCTTCGAGTACCTCGATTTCATCGAACGACACATCACGCTCGCCGGACGGTACAGAGAGGCCGAGCTTAATCTCCGAGTCGATAAGGAAGCGATTGGTGAAGAACACGTCTGCCTCGAAGTGGTCGTCGAATTGGTCACGAAGGTCGCCCACATCAGCAGGACTGACCGTATAGATGCGAACGAGGTCGTCGCCCTCCAGCGTCTCCCGAGGCGGCTCCTCTTTGGCTCGAATGCTACCGTTCATCTGCTCTTGCTCAGTGAGCAGCCGCTCATCGACCTCTATGTAGCGAATCGTTCGCTCTTTCATCAGGTCGTCTTTCTTGGAGGCGAACTCCTCCTCGGTGATATAGAAGTGCGGATAGTAGTCGTGAACATCGACTCGCCTCCGCTCACCGGCATCGTTTCGACAGAACAGCTCGACCACAGGTTCATCCACGAAGTTGCCTTCGCTGACGTTAGTGTATTCGAGAGTCATCAGCTTGAGGCGTTCGCGGCCTGTGTCAGTAAAGTCAGTAAGTCCCATTACAATTCAATAGATGGTTTTCGGGTATATAAACATTTCGTTGCATTTCAAAAACTAAAGAAATCTGGCTATTTACTGAACGTGAAGCCAGTATCCACGAAGCCGAGCAGCACGCGCAGAGCCTTCTCCTTTGTCTCGAAGTTGCCCTTGCTCATATGGAGAAGCCACGGGCTAAGGTTGTCACGATAGCCGTCGTACCAGATGATGATAGGCACGTCGTTGTCGAAGGCGTGCTTCATCTCCATACTTGTCCCAACGAGGAAGGCGTCGTCATCCCATCGGACGAGGAGTCCGTCAGAGGACTCGACCGCATCCAGCGCAGGTTCTACCACTCTTTCTGGAGTGTCATAGATTCTGTCATCACCTAACTCGAAGTCGTTAAGTGTGTACGGATTCACGAAGTCGTGGTCGAACTCTTCTGATTCCTGTAGTTCGTCGTGCCATTGGAACGGGTCGTCCCAGTCAGACACGGCTCCCGTTAGGTAAATTTGTGCCATAATGAGTTATACGAGACGACCCCTAATAAAAGTTCCGCTACCATTCATTCCACGTAGAGTACTCAACTTCAGGTAAATCGTCAGAGTGGAACACTATCTTGTGGAAGCCGATTCTATCTGCGTCTCCCTTTAGTCGCTCGACTTCCTCAGGGAAGTACCGGCGAAGCATCCAGTCGTAGACCTCATTTGCTTGATGATGACTCTCTCCATCTCTGAACAGAACGTCTTGTCTGTGGTCATCGAGATACTGAATTGGCATACAATAAAACGCCGTGACTCGGATTTGAACCGAGACGGCCCGAAGGCCTTAACCGAGGTTCCAGCTCGGCCCCTTACCAGATTCGGACATCACGGCTGGAGCGAGTGTAGGCTTACCTCTTTTCGAGGAGTTCAACCGTACCCGCTTGCCCCAATCCTTACTTTCTGTAGGGGCCAACACATCAGGACATTTCGACAGACCGTTGCTGGCGCAACGCGCCAACCATTAAGCGCCACGAACAGGAGTCGAACCTGTACACCTTCTCAGGCTTACCTGATTTCGAATCAGGCTGACATACCAAATATCTATCGCGGCGAAAAGCGAGCGAGCGGTGGGTCATCCCGGCGGGAGGTCATAATTTAAGGAAGCCGGTCACACACTTCTTCTTTCTTACATTATACATAATCTCACTCTTAATTTTAGTTACCACGTACTTATCTTTCTCATTCCGCATCCCCCGAGCGTGCGTGGTACACACCCGAGGTCAACGCCGTGACTCGGATTTGAACCGAGACGGCCTCTCGGCCTTAACGTGAGTAGCAGTCACGCCCCTTACCAGATTCGGACACCACGGCTCACTTCAAGCGCCAGTTGGCTTGCGGTACAGCAGTCAGCCAGTCGGCGTTTGAGACGGCTCCGCTCCGGCCAGACGGTGAGCATCCTTAGATGGATTTTTGTCCTCGTCTGGCTGGAACATCGGTTCTGCTCCCGCGAGTCTGTGGTCAGACTCTTGGAACTCTGCCGCGCTCATCTCTGTGTAATCAGTCATACATACTTGAGTTGGCTCCCCAAGTACTTAAATGTTACGATGAACTCAGCGGTGCGGAGTGAAACTCGATAATAGAAGAAGTAGTGCGCTCCGGCAGGCCAGCAGCCTCGCCGTAGCCCTCAGTCGAGAAGTCGTAAACCTGTCGCTCTCGGGGCAGAACCGCAGCCGCCATTTCTGCGAAGGAGGCGAGCAGGTCTTTCAGTGCTTCGGCAACAGACTCAAACGCTTCAGTTAGTGCCTCTGTGAAATTCTCGAACATTGTTGATGCGTACAGGTGGATTTGAACCACCGACCTCCTCGATGTCAACGAGGTATCTTATGCCGGACTCGACCATATACGCGCAGGCAGGATTTGTGCGCTCACCAGATACAACTCCTCTCCTGCGGGAGAGGGATTTCGGGCGCACACCTTACCATAGTCCTACGTGGATTCGAACCACGGGCGGGAGGGTCAGAGCCTCCTGAGTTTGGCCGCTACTCCATAGGACTGCAATGCAAGTGGGTATGAGAGGAGTCGAACCTCTGACCTGAGCTATGTAAAAGCCCTATTCTGACCACTGAACTACACACCCGCTGGCTGTTGTTCCAGTCGAGGGAGCCACCCTCTGTACAGCTTACTTTATTGGTGCTGCCAACCGTAGTCTGCGTTTTCTCAGTCCGAGGCTCACCATACGAGTTACGGCTCGGAGTCAGGGCGTTACCCTTCATCTGGATTGTCGGCCCAGTTTCCCACCATCGGAATGCCCACAGACAGGCATTAGTGTGGTTGAAAGGAGTCGAACCTTTATCCCGGGCACCCAAGGCCCGAATGTTACCATTCCACTACAACCACGCTTCTTGGCTCGGTCTTTGACCTCGCCATAGTGTAGGGAGGGCTATGCCCAACCTAACAAGCGCCAGCAGGCTTGCCGTGCCGTCACCGCGACATACTACTGTATGTCCTCCCCCTATTTAAATCTTTCGGTCCTCACAGAAACTCGATGGCTTCTGCGAGTGAGTAGATTCTGTCGCACGTCTTGTACTTTTCTGTCTCGATGTGTCGGTTCCACGGCTGGTCACGAAGCAGGAGGCGACACTCTCCCACCATCTCAGGGTTGTCATCGATGAACACATCGTACTCCTCGAACTTCCACTTATCTTCACCTGTGGACGTGAAGCTCTCGAACGGAATCTGGTGCTTCTGGAGCCAGAACAGCAGGTTCTCATCGACGTGTTCTCGCCCTGTCACGATATGGACTTCGTGTTCGTCAGCGATGTCTTCCACGTATTTGTCGATTCCCGGCTCGACTGGCGTGATAGAGAGTGGATTGTGTCGCCACAGCGCATCGGTCACACCGAGATATATCTGGAACTGACGCTCAGGCATATCCCAACTGCCACGAACTGCATCCTCGTCCAACTTGTCTGTCGAAGACAGAGCCTCATTCATCGTGTCAGCGAGGACTGCCTCTAAGTCGAGAGCTACTCTACTCATCTGTAAACTCGTCCACCTTTTGATACTCGATGTATGGAAGGTTGTCTGATAGTATTACTGCTCGCTCGATGATGATTTTCTCATCTTCGTCCACCACAGAGTCGATACGCTCCCCGTAGTGTTTATCGATAACCTCCCTAATATCTTCCATCGCTTCAGCGTGGCTCCCATCTCCGTCTGGCTGAAGCCTAAGGACTCCATTTACACCAACACTTTCACCATCTCTAATTGTCGGGGCGAGGTCGCCTAAGTCTTGGAACTCTTCGATTCCTTGCATATGTATCACTTATTGCTGGAGTGCCTTAAATGTTTCGGGCGTAGTGGAAGAAATTGTCGTGAATCCCTGTGTAGGAAGGAATATCGAGCTTCCCGACGAGGCCGTACTGCTCTTCCACGATGTCGAAGAACTCGTCCTCGCCCGTACAGCCGCCACGCTGCTCTCCGACGTAGAGGATGTGATTGGGGGACTGCCGGGCCACACCTGCGGCCACACCCTCGTTGTAGGGCGGCCAGACCATCAGCACAGGACGCTCTCTAATCGCTGGCATTAGGTTTTGCCATATCTGTTGCTCGACCTCAGTGTACGTGTCCTCGGGTGGAGACTTGTCTGTCGCTTGAACGTCGCCACCCATCTTTTCGATGAGAGAGGCCCAGTAGCCGTTGCCCGCTCCTATTTCGAGCAGGTCGTCGAACTGCACGCAGTAGCGGATTACATCCTCTCTTGGGATAGCCCACGAGTATTCTTCGACGAGTTCCTTACGCTCGCCGAACCACTGTTGTCCTCTAAACGTATCTTTCTCCTGAAGTTCTTCGAAGGCTTCGAGATACTCTATTTCCATAGCAATAGCTATTCGCTCTACCTATATAAAAGTAGTGCATCTGGTTGGATTCGAACCAACAATGTTCACTCCTACGAGTAGAGGTCTTAAGCCTCCTGCCTTCAACCATTCAGCCACAGATGCGAAAAGTGCAACCGGCTGGATTCGAACCAGCGTGCATCCCCTCTCGGGTTATGGGCTACCCCACGAGGTCCTAAGCCTCGCCCCTTTGTCCACTCGGGCACAGTTGCGCTCTCAAATAGAGAGAGATAGAGATAGATAGATTTCCCGTCTCACGAATATCCAACGAGGGCGTTGTGATTGGGCAGCCGAATGCTATCGACCGGAGTATGCCTGACTCTCCTCTAAGCCCCACAGAGATTTGAACTCCGTGAAATCTGAGTGTTGGTAGATTTGATGTAACCCACGCTGTCGTGTGAGCGGATGCACCCGGTTGGATTCGAACCAACAGTGTTTACCCCTACGGGTCAGCGCCCTCAACGCTGTTCCTTCAACCATTCGGACACGGATGCTCTAAGTGTCGGTAATAGAATCAGAGCAGGGTTTGCTCTTGTTCATTTGAGGAACTGCTCTGAATCGCCCGACGTATTATGTCTATAGGGACTCCCCCTATTTAAATCTTTCGGTGGTTCGCACTCTCACCACAACGACGGGGACTATCTGGTTAGACCGTGTAGTGTAGGCCTTTGAACTGAATCATATTTGCCAGCCGGACAGTCACACTCTGCGTGGACTTTGGGCAGCATTTTCATCAGGAACACGTCCCGATATTCGTCGAGTATATCAGTTGGCTCATTGACCATTTCGACGTGGTTACAGACAGTGCATTGCACTTCGAGGCAGGCTTTGTTCATCTCTGACACATAACTATAGAAGAATCCGTGGTTCTTGTAGTATGTGACGTTCCCGCCTTCCTTAAGCCAGCTTTCTTCTAATCGTGAGAGCGTGTCATCTATTTGTATATCGATGAGGTCGATTTGCTGTTGATGACTCTTATCTATATCGAAGGCCATCTCAGCCTGATACTTTTCCATCCTATCGGGTGTGCGGAAGTGAACTCTCACTATATCCTTTGCCCTCGTCGCATCTTGGTAGGTATCGACATTTAGCTCCCTGTCAGGGATGGCGTACTGCTCGGCTCGCTCCCTGACGTGACGCTGAAGCGCGTCTCTTGTCAGTATGTCACCTGTTGTTACCATATGCGCGGAGTAGGATTCGAACCTACGACCATCGGCACGAGGCCTTCACGTCTATACAAGGCGTCTTGAGCGCCTCCCCTTCGACCAGACTCGGGCATCCACGCGAATATTAACAGAGTGGGAGTCTTCCTATCGTGTCAGGAAATGCCCCTTTTGGACTTTCTCAGCGAATTTCTGGACAGTTGACTTATCCTCGTTCACGTCCACGCTCTGATTAGTGATGACGCTCCCGCCGACGCTGTTATCCTGAAGCGAGAGTGGCCCGGCAGTATCCTGTAAGTCACCGATACCTACAGTGTCGAGCGATTGTTTGTCCATCATATCGTGCCGACGCTTGAGTGCGCCCTTCTTCTCGTGAACTATCTCTTTCGGGAACTCCCTCTCAGCAGTGCTTCCGTGTCGCTCGAACAGGTCTACAGTACTGTAACCAGCACCATCACTATCATCGAGCCACGTACCATCACCCCAGTAGGTGTACGTCTCTCCGTCGAGCATCACCCGGTCGCCTTGTGGGATATACATATCCACTGTGTCGCCACTGCCAGCATTGTGACCATTTGTAGTCTTTGTCTTTGACCATTGAATCTTGTTCGGATGGACACGATGTGTGGCTCTATCAGGCCAGTCCTTTGTGCCTCTCTTGCCGAGCATATCTTCGAGGTCTTCTCCTTCAGGGATGCACGGCTCCTCCCTGAATTTACCGAGTACGTACATCTTGTAGACGACCTCGCGGAAGCCACTACTCATTGAAAGCAGCTCAGGAATCTCTTCCTCCTTCTCGCAGGTTTTACACTTGATGCCAGTATCGCCTTCGAGAATAATGCTATGCCCCCATAGCCTGATGCCGGGAGTATTCTTTAGTTCTCCGATTGGGTCGCTCACGCTACCGCCACTGGTTGTAACAGTGACACCGGGCATTTTGCCATATGTTTTCTTACCCATTGCTACAGTGTTTGCACTACTCGTATAAAAAAGTTACGGCTGTATAGGCCTGACGGGATTTGAACCCGTGTCA
>Ga0209946_1001024_pt1 | contig 11489 bp, 15 predicted proteins | sample SalPon2_A_H2O_MG_FD_185704 | JGI IMG/M metagenome (GOLD analysis project Ga0209946, IMG submission 185704) | Salt pond water microbial communities from South San Francisco under conditions of wetland restoration - Salt Pond MetaG R2_A_H2O_MG... | ecosystem: Environmental > Aquatic > Non-marine... | reverse complement strand
AAGCCCAGCGCGACGGCTGGTTTGAGCCCGGCGTACTCGGCGAGCTTCGAGACGGGCGCCATCGAGAGGATGGCGACGACCATCTCCACCCCGAGCAACACGCCGAAGAAGGCGTCGGGGCGCAGGTCGAAGCCGAAGCCGGTGAACCCCACCGAGAGGAAGTCCGTGACGACGATGACGAAGAAGACGTACACCATCCCGTTAGCAAAGCGCACGAGGGTGTCGGCCACGAGCAGCGGACGCAGCGTCGCGGGCATCTCGCGGAGGTCCGTGAAAACCTGGCTGACGCCCTCGAAGGACTTCCCGAGCGTGTCCTCGCTCGCGTCGTAGAGGACGTGCTGGGCGACGGTCGCCACGGCGCCGAAGGCGACGGCGACGAGCAACACGGTTTGGAACCCACCGACGAAGGTCGCGGTGGCGGCGAGTAGCCCCGCTGCGAGGAGGGGGCCAACGAGGAATCCCAGCCGACGGAACACCTCGGTACTCGCAAAGCCCATCGCCAGCCTGTCGGGCGGGACGGCCTGTTTCACGATGGCGAACGTGGCACCGAGCCCGAACGACTTCCAGGCCTGTGCGAGAAAGAGGCCGACGAAGACGAACGTCCAGGCGGGCAGGGAGAGGGAGCCGACGGTGACAGTCCCGACGGCGGCGGCGAGATACCAGACGCCGAATCCCACCGTCGCGAGGACGCCGAAGGCGGTCAGGGCAAAGCGCGAGCCCAACCGGTCTGAGACCGCCCCACCGGGATAGGGGTAGACGGCGCTAATGAGGTTGCCGACGCTGCCGTAGAGACCGATGACGGAGGCGCTCGCACCGAGCACGCGCATATACTCCGGGAGATACCGACTCGTCATCTGGAAAGACAGCGAGAAGGCGAGCATCGACAGGGAGAGAACCAGCACGTCCCGCTCCAGCGCGAAGAACTGCCGGAACGAGTCGAGAGGGTCGACTGCCTCGTCCGCGCTGTCGGCGGCCATTATCGAAGACAGTGCGTGCTTGCACTTATGTCCACCAATGAGGGCGCTCCCGTCGCTATTGGGGGCTACTGAGTGGTATAGAGTCAACACCTAACTGGCCGGTAGGCGGTCGATAACGACAACGGTCCCGCGGCCACTGTCGAGCAGGTGTCGTCACGTGATCGAACACGACGGGAACGAACGCATCGAGAGCGGGCCGACCGACTGGTGGCAGACGAGCGACGTCGAGATAGCGGAGTTCGGCGGCATCAAAGTCGCCCACCTGCCCGAGGCCGACGACGCGTGGATATCCGGCTGGGTGGAGGTGCCGCGATAGCGACCGTCAGTGGGGTCGTGCTCCGCGTGCGCAGTTCACTCGTCTCTCTCGAATACGTTCCCGGGCAACCGAGGCCACAGGATCGCGCTCACCAACGCCATGTACGGGGCACAGAGTGTCACAATGACGCCGGTGAGGAGACACCCGGCGGCGATTCCCAGATAGATACCGACCGGCAACGCCGACTCCGCGAACAGTTCGAGTGCGAACGCGACGTAAAAGGAGAACACGACGACGCCGGTGAGGAGCATGGCGAACCCGAAGAGCGCAAACGCGCCGGGACCGGTCCGTGAGTGTTTCCACAGGAGCTTCCAGAGGTCGGTGTAGAATCGCCGGACCGCCATCGTTGGTTCCGTGTGGCCCGGGTCGTAGACGTCGACGTCCCAGGCGTAGGTCGTCTGGCTGTCGCGACGGTCGAGCCAGTCGCGCATCGCCCTGGTGTGGTTGTCGATCGTCGTCGTGGAGCAGTCGAAGCGGCCCGCGAGCTCGTCGCGAGTGTACTGCCGGTCGGGGGTGGCGTACAGCAACTCGGCGATCGCGAAAAAGCGGTCGCCTTTCGCTTCGAACTCCGCCTCGAACTCTGACGGCACCTGCGCCATGGTGTCGTGTTAGGCAACCGTACAAATAAAGCAGGGTTGTTCGAGAGAAAGGGGTCGGTTCGCCGCCGACAACCCCCGGAACCGGGTCTGTAAACGGTGTCTCCGGTTTTCCCCCCGGAATCCCTCGGCCGAGATACCGATGGTCGCTGACGAAGACAGTGCAGGACACTGCACACCGCTGGAGCGGATCGCAACGACTGAACGGGCCAGAGAACGGGAGCAAGGGGTCGGCCGACGGCTAGTCGATGGTGTCACCGAGGGTGTCCCGTCTCGCACAACGGCGATCGTCACTCCGGTAGCGGTGAACGTGGGGGCAGCACCGTGACCGGCCACGATACCTGGAACACGCTGTTCGCGTGCCTCCGGGCGAGACCGCGCCGCCGACTCCTGACCGAACTGGCTGCCCACCGGCCGACAGAGACGGTCCACTTCACCGAGCTTCGCACCGACGAGTCGGTGCCCGGAGCGCCGATTCACGCCGAGTTCGTGCATCTCCACCTCCCGAAGTTAGCTGCCGCTGGCTATATCGTGTGGGACGAACAGACACACGAGGTCAGCCAGGGGCCGCGGTTCGACGAGATCGAGTCGTTCCTCGAACTGATCCAGACCCACGCGGAGCGTCTGCCCGACGGCTGGGTCTGATATCCCGGCGAGCGACGCGTCCGGAACGCCGACCGGCGCTCGTCCACGAGTCGCTTACTCCGCCGAGGCGTAGTCGTCGAAGCGGTCGATATCGACGCCGTCGGCGGTAATCTCGGCGATGACGACGCCGTTACCGGAGCCGGTGTCGCGCTCGGCCGCCGCGTTGACCGCTCGAATCGCCAGCTCGCGGGCCTCTTCGACGCTCATCTCGGGGTCGTAGTTGCCCTCGATGGTCCCCGTGGCGACCATCGTCCCGGAGCCCGTAACCGTGTAGTCGTCCTGCAGGACGCCGCCGGCCGGGTCGACGCTGTAGACGTGGCTGCCCTCCTCGTCGACCCCGCCGATGATGGGGTTGATGGCGAAGAAGGGGCCGCCACGGGCGAAGTTGCCCGCCAGCGTCGCCAGCGCGTGGATGCTGAGCGGTTCGTCCCGGCGGACCTCATAGAGGTTCGCCTCCGAGCGCAGCGAGCGGATAAAGGACTGGGCGCCGCCGACGCTACCGACCAGCGTCATCGCCGCGGTCGGGTGGATCTGCTGGACCTTGGTGACGGACTTGTTCGAGACGAAGCGGCCGCCCAGCGAGGCGCGCCGATCCGTCGCGATGATGACGCCGTCCTCGGTGGAGATACCGACCGTCGTCGTTCCGGTCTTGACGACGTTCTCCTCGTCGCGACCCTCGTCTTCGGAGGGGATAGTTCCGACCTCTGGCTGGTAGGCGTCAGTGAGACGGTTTTCCGGGTCGTACATCACTCCTCACCTCCGAGTTCGAACTCGGTCAGCCGCTCGGCGATGTCGTCCTCCGCGAGCTTGCTGAACTGCTGGTGTTCGACGTCGATGGTGGCGATGTCGACGCCCGTCGCGTCGAGTCCGTCCTCGTTGACCGAGGCGAGCGCGCGCAGCGCCAGCTCGACGCCGCCTTCGAGGTCCATCTCCTCGGTGTACTCGTCTTCGAGGTACGTCTGGATGTCCTCGCGGGAGCCACCGATGGCGACGGCCTGCCACTCGTAGGGGGTCCCCGAGGGATCGGTCTCGAAGAGGCGGGGTTCGCCGTCCTCGATACCCGCGACGAGCAGCGCGACACCGAAGGGGCGTGCGCCGCCGGTCTGGGTGTACTGCTGGATGTAGTCGGTGACCTCCTTGGTCAGCGACTCGACGCTCGCGGGCTCGTCGTAGCGCAGGCGGTTGACCTGAGCCTGGCGACGGGCCACGTCGATGAGCTGGCGGGCGTCGGCGACGTGGCCGGCGCTCGCGACGCCGACGTGGTCGTCGATCTCGTGGATCTTCTCGATGCTGTCCCGTTCGATGAGCGGCGACCGGGCGTGGCGGTCCGCAGCCAGTACGACGCCGTCAGCGGTTCTGACACCGACGCTCGCGGTGCCGCGTTTGACTGCCTCGCGTGCGTACTCGACCTGATAGAGGCGTCCGTCCGGGGAGAAGATGGTTATCCCGCGGTCGTAGGCCTGCTGTTCGTTTCCTTGCATTGTGGATGGTCTCTGTTGTTCACCTGAGGTTAGTGTTTCTGGTATATAACCACATCGGCGCTCTCGGTGCCCTCAGTACAGCGAGAGGTCGCCAGTGATCCGGTCGACCACGTCCTCTTTGCCCGGCCCCACCGCGAGTGCGGTGACGGTGCCGGGCTCCAGTTGCGTGTGGCCCGCATCTCTGACGACAGCATGTGGCAGGCCGGCGCGCTCGGCCGCGTCGGCGAGTTCGAACAGTTCGGACTCGCCGGTCGCTTTGAGGACGACCTTCTTCTGGCCCGACCCTTTCCAGGATTTGCGGGCCGCTCGGCTGGTGTCCTCGTAGGCCGACAGCGAGGCGTGGGCGACCTGGGCGGCGAGTTTCCCTTCGCCCATGCCGATGTCGGCCCGCGCGACGATGGCCTGCTTCATACCCCATCATAGCGACCGGTACATAAACCCCCGTCGGAGTCCCGCCGCGGTTGCACGTACCACAGGGCACTTACCGGGTGGGCGAGCAAGGGGGGCGAGCCGTCGGGGCCGAGACAGGATACTTTAGGTCCCCCACGCCGGTACGTCGGGTAATGATACTCTCCGATGCGGACATCCTTCGCCGACTGGAGGACGGCGACCTCGTCGTCGAACCACTCGACGACCCCGATATCCAGATTCAGCCCGCCAGCGTCGACCTGCGACTCGGCCGGGAGTTCCTGGAGTTCCAGCACGCGAACATCCCCTGTATCCACCCCAACGCCGAGGCCGAGGTCGACGAGTACGTCGAACTGACCGAAGTCGAGGAGGGCGGCGAGTACATCCTCCACCCCGGCGACTTCGTCCTGGGGACGACACACGAGCGCGTCGAGATTCCCGACGACCTCATCGCCCACGTCGAGGGGCGCTCCTCACTGGGCCGACTCGCGATTGTGGTCCACGCGACTGCGGGGCTGTGCGACCCCGGATACAAGGGCCAGATTACGCTCGAACTCTCCAATCTGGGCACGGCGCCGGTCGCACTCACGCCCGGAATGCGAATCTCACAGCTCACCTTCACCGAGCTGAAGACACCCGCCGACCGCCCCTATGGCGCCGAACGCGGCTCGAAGTACCAGGACCAGTCCGGGCCGCAGGCGAGCAAGATACAGGGTGATCGCGAGTTCGGAGGCGACCAATGAGCGACGCTCGGGCCGCTCAGATGTCGGCGAGAAACTCGGTTGAGTTCGGAGGCGACCAGTGATGACCGCACTCGGGGACGGAGGCGCCCGATAGCATGCGGTTTATCGAGGAGGTCGTCGTCGACGAGTTCCTGCCGACGTATCGCTCGCTGCTTGCCGAGGCCCTGCGCGAGCGCGGACTCACCCAGTCGGAGGTCGCGGCGCTGTTGGGCATCAGCCAGAGCGCCGTCTCGAAGTACGTCCACGGCGAGGTCGAGCGCAACGAGCGGCTGCTCGACCACCGCGGGCTGACCGAACTCGTCGACCGCATCGCCGAAGGACTGGCCAGCGGGGAGATGAGTTCCGTGCAGGCGCTCGTCGAGACTGAGGTGTTCGTCCGCGAACTCGAACAGGGCGGGGTGCTGGCCCGGCTCCACGAGGACGTCGTTCCCGAGCTAGCGGACTACGACGGCGAGTTCGCGGTCCACGATCCGGACTCACAGCTCCGGGCCGCCGAGCGGACGCTGTCGTCGGTCCGGCGGGGGCTCAGGGTGCTTGAGAACACCAGCGGCTTCGCGACGCTCATCCCGGCGGTCGGGTCGAACCTCGTACAGACCCTGCCCGACGCCGCGGGCATCGACGACGTGGCCGCTGTCCCGGGCCGGATTCTCGACGTGAAAGGGCGGGCGACTATCCCGGCCGAGCCGGAGTTCGGCGTGAGCGAACACGTCGCGTCGGTGGTGCTTGCCGCGCGAGCGGCCGGGAGCCCGGCGCGGGCGGGACTGAACGTCCGCTACGACCAGTCAGTCATCGCATCACTCGAAGCGGCGGGTCACACCGCCGTCGAGTTCGACGCAGAGGCCAGCCTCGAATCGGCCATCGCTGACGCGCTCCCAGCGGACAAGGCCGACGTGGTCTACCAGACCGGCGGGATGGGCGTCGAGCCGGTCGTCTACCTGCTCGGCCCTGACGCGGTTACCGTCGCCGAGTGGACCCGCGATATCCTGTGACTGAGTCGTTCTACGAACGGTGGGCGACCCTCTACGACCGCGTGGCCAGGCTGCCCGGGCTGCGCTCCTGGCGGGCCGGCGCGGTCGATGCCCTCGACCTCGCGCCGGGCGACACCGTCGTCGAGATGGGCGTCGGCACCGGCGCGAACGTCCCCGAGTTGCGCGAGCGGGTCGGGCCCACCGGGCACGTGGTCGGCCTCGACTTCACTGCCGAGATGCTTCGGGCAGCGCGGCGACACCGCGAGCGCACTGGCCCCGAAGTCGACTACCTCCGGGCCGACGCCGCGAGGCCGCCGGTCCGGGACGCCGATGCCGTCCTGGGGACGTTCGTCGCCGGGCTCTTCCCGGACTCCGCGGCCGCCGTGGACGCGTGGTGTGACTGCGTGGTGCCGGGCGGGCGGGTCGCGCTGTTGAACTTCCAGCGCAGCGGTCACCCTCTCGTGGCGCCGCTCGACTTCGCCTTCGAGGGGTTCGTCAGACTCTCGTCGCCGGGGGCGCGGCTCTCGACGGACGCGCACGCCGACGCGTTCGAGCAGCGCGTCGCGGCGGCGCGGCGACGGCTCACCGAGCGGACGGTCGACCGCCGATACGAGACCTTCGGCGGCGGCTATCTCGGACTGGTGTCCGGACGGGTTCCCGCCGACCCGACCGCCTAGCTCGTCGGTCGTTCCGTCGCCGGCAGTGCCGAACTGCTGTTGCCCGCCCCCGACGGAGTGCGTTCCTCACCGGCCTCCAGCGCGTCGAGGAACTCGGAAACCGTCCACGTCTTCGTGCCGTCGGTACAGGGGTAGATACCGACCAGGTCGTCGTCCTCGTAGGCGGCCGCGAGCACCATCGGCGTCGTCAGTACGTCCTCGCTATCGCCGACCAGCAGCGAGGCCGTCCGCGTCTCGAAGGGCGGTCGGAGGCTCAGCCCCCGGTCGGCGGCCCAGTCCTCGAACGCTGCGATCGTCTCCAGTAACTCCTCCTGCCTGTTGTCGCCGGTCAGGGCGATCTCCTCCGGCCAGGTCGTCACGTCGAAGTCCGCGAGCGCCCCGGCCGCCCGAAGCGCGCTCAGCCGGTCGATAACCGTCGTGCGCGGCCCACAGACCGGCCGCCTGACCCACAGGTCGACCTCGAGACCACCGGTATCACCGGGCGAATTGTGGTCGGTCGTCTGTTCGGTTTCGTTCGGCATAGTGTATTAATCACACACATATCGCCGTGCGAACCGGAAAAGCATATGTATTATCGTGATATAAGTGTTTCAATAGGAATAATGGCATCCGCCGGCTGAAGCTGCTACTGTCGGCTGTAACAAACTGAAATTATTCGCCGCTTCGGGGTAGCGAATATGTTCAGGGACGTCCAGCCGACGGTACGAGGCAGTAGGCCCCCACGCCTGACGACTGATTCGGGGAACCTCGCTACCGCCGGGATGTCACACGTCTCACGGTCCAAAGCACCGCTCGACGGTGTCAGAGATGCGCCACTTCGTTCGGCGTCTCACGGGTCGCTCCGCTCCCCGTCCGACAGTTCAGAGACGTCCCGCTGCGCTCGACGTCTCTCAGTCGTCAGCCGGCGCCGGCCCACCCGCCGATAGCGTCACGTCGGGCGCATCGACGGCCAGTTCCTCCAGCGCGACCTGTGCGGCCTTCTTGCCGGAGACGAGCATGGCACCGAACGTCGGGCCCATGCGCGGGAGCCCGTGAGTGGTCGCGGTCGCCATCCCGGTCGCGACGAGACCGTCGTGGACTTTCCCGGTGTGTTCGACGACGGCGTCCTCGCTCTCGCCGACCCACATCGAGTCATGTCCCGGCGAGTCGTGGCCCGGCGCGCCGTAGGTGTCGCCGCCGGTCTGGTCCATGCCGGTGTCGCCCGCTTCGGGGCCCTCGCCCTCGAGGACACCGCGTTCGTCGAGTTTCTTGACCGCCATGGCGTCGTGGCCCGTCGCGTCGATGACCAGATCGGACTCCACAGCAATCGGGTCGACGCAGGTGATCTCGCGGGGCAGCGCGTGGACCGGCGTCCAGTTCATCACGATACCACCGACGCGGTGGTTCTCGCGGATGACGATGTCCGTGAACTCGGTCATGTTCTGCATCTTCGCGCCCGCGTCGCAGGCGGCCTTGATGAGCCCCGAACACGCCTCGGGCCCGTTGGCGACGAACAGGCCGTCGCTCTCGTCGGACTGGAGGTAGTCCACGTCGAGGTCTTCGAGGATCTCCTGGGCCGGATCGCGCACGGTGACCTTGTTCATCAGGAAACCGCCGAGCCAGAAGCCCCCGCCCAGATAGTTGTTCTTCTCGACGACCATGACTTCGACGCCGCGCTCGGAGAGTTCTTTCGCGGCCATCAGCCCCGACGGGCCGCCGCCGATGATGATGACCTCCGTATCGGAGAAGTCCATGAACTCCTGGGACCACTCCTGGCCGATCGCGCGGGTCACTTCCGCCTCGCCGACGTCGCTGAACTGGTCGAAATCTTCCATACCACCTAGTAATATTCTAGAGTGGTAAATAGTTGTTGTGGTGTCTGGACTGGTCGCTGTCGCTGTGTCGACTGACGGGAAACAGACCCAGAAGTCCCGGAACGCAGTCAAAAAGGCGGTGCTATGGCTCAGGCCCAGGCGTGTAGCCCAGCCTCGGTGAGGATGTCCGCGCCGCCGTCGGGCTGACAGACCGCCCACCGCGAGCGGTCCGCGTCCCCCGGTAGCAGGTGTTCGGGGACGAGCGGCATCGGCACGGGCGCGTAGCCGCCCCGCCGCATCGCCGTCGGGCCGGGGAAGCGCTCGACGATCTCGTCGCCTTCGGTCACCTCGAACCGGCCGTCGTCGGCCCGACGATAGGCGTACTGGAAGGCGTGACGACCCGGCGCGGCGAGGGCGTCGACGTGTTCGAAGACCGCGACGATTTCGGTGCCGACCGAGAGTTCCAGGCGCGGCCGTCCCTCGTCGACCCGGACCTCGCGCCACTGGAGGTCCGACGCGGGGGCGCGGGCACAGGCGTAGCTGCCGTCGGAGAGTGGCACCCGGTCGGGCCCCTTGTAGAACTGCCGGCCGTCGGGCTCGTCGGCGGCGACACAGGCGGGCTCACCGAGGACGGTGGCGAGGACCTGTGTGAGCGTCGTCCCGGTGTCCTCCGTGGAGGGGACGACGAAGAGGCAGTCGCGGTCCTCGCGCAGCGCGTCGGCAAAGCGCGGGACGACCCCCGACGGGCCGATATCGGCCTCGGTCAGCGGTTCGATGGCGACGGGGCGTGGCTGTTCGGGATCGACGAGACCCACAGCGTCGGCAGTCGGTTCGGCCAGCGCCGGCGGGCCGTCGAGGCTCCGTTCGGGCCGGACCGTCACGTCGTAGCCGGCCCGCTCACAGAGGGAGACGGCGTGGTCGCGGACCGAGGGGTAGACGGGCATTCGTCCGAACGGAGGGGCCCGGTGGATAAGAAGGCATCCCACCGCGACCTTTTAGCCCCGCGAGCGCCGAGTCAGGGTATGACCGGGAGCGCTCCAGCCAGGGAGGACCTGCACGCCCGACTCGAAGCGACGGTGGCCGAGCGTCTCGGCGACCGCGGCGACTGGACCGTCGAGTCGCCGGCGGCCGACCGGGTCGTCGTCTCCCTGACTGACCGACGGCTCGTCGTCCGACGGCGGGACGGCCCCGGCGGCGTCGACCACTGGACGCTCGAACTCGCGGCCGACGGCGCGACGGTGAGCAAGTTCGGCCCGTTCGAGACCCGCGACGACCTGACCGGGCGGGTCGGGACGCTGCTCGACAGCGAGATCCGGTACACTGTCTGCTGTGACGGGTGAACCCGGATTTCAGGCGCTCTTCTCCGCGACGACGGCGTAGAACGGGTCTTGGCCGGGTTGTTCTCGGACCACGTCGGTGACAGTGAGCCCGGCCGCCCGACAGTACGACTCGACGAGCGCGGCCCGTTCGTCCATCGACGCCGCGCGCCAGGCCCGGACCGCCTTCGTCGGGAACATCCGGTTCGTGAACGTCACGACGAGGACGCCGTCGGAGTCGAGGGTCCGCGCGAACTCGGCAAACGTTCGCTCGGGGTACTGGAGATACTGGACCGACAGTGCACACAGCACCGCATCGAAACTGTCGTCGGCAAGCGGGAGCGACTGGTCGCTGTTAAAGTCCTGGACAAACCACTCGGTCAGCGCGTCGTTCTCGCGCAGTTCCGCCTCGTTGAGTCCGTGGCCGACGACGCGGTCGAAGGGCCGTTCGGGGAGGTGGGACACCCAGCTACTCATCGCGTCGAAGACCCGGTCGCCGGGGGACAGTACGGCGGCGTACAGCTCGGTCAGTCGCGTCAGGAAGGCGTCGTCGGCGTGTGTGACCAAACGGGGGCTGTCGTAGAACGCTTCGTCATCGCCGGTGTCGATTTTCGAGCGGCCGCGCTCCGAGAGGACCATAGCGAGAGGAGGGCCGCCACGGATAAGAGTCAGTCGCCGCGCGGGTGGACCAATCGGAGCCAGCTGGCCCCCGCTCGCAACGCGGACGGGGACGTATCTCGAACGTAGATATTTACCGAGCACGTCGCTAGTGAGGGTATGCAGGCACTCGTCAGCCTCGTCAACGGCGCCCTCTCCTTTGCCATCAGCCTCACTGTCGTCCTCACACTGGCGGACGACGCCGACGAGACGTGGGACCGGGCGGATCTCGTGCTGGTCGCCGGTATCTCGGCGGCCCTCTCGGGGTTCTGTACCAGCTACTTCGGGGACAATCTGCGCCGAGCCCGGCGGAAGTGACTATACGCTTGGGCACATACTGTAGCGACATGGGTCAGTGGAAGAAACACATCGTCAACGGTGTCGTCTCGCTCGTAATTAGCGTCGCTATCACGGTCTGGATGGCCGACGACGAGGATGGCCCGTGGGACCTGAGCGATATGGCCATGACGGCCGGCATCTCGGGCTTCTTTTCGGGGCTGTTCACCAGCTACTTCGCGAAGTAATCGCCCGTGCGAAGGTGATGAGCCCGTCAGGGAAGCACACACAAACAGCTGGAATAGTCGCTGATGAAAGGAATACTACCGCCCGACCCGGCTGTAATTTATCTATCTCGCTGCCCTACCGGCACCAATGACAGCGAGCGAGTTGGTGGGTGAGACAGACGAGTCGGCGGGGCAGGCGACCGAGTCTCCGGTCCGGCCGGCGAGCGACGACTCGGTGGTCGTCGTCGACGGCCTGCGAAAATCGTTCGGTAGCGGGGGCGGAGCCGTGACGGCGGTCGACGGCGTCTCCCTCGCCATCGAGCGGGGATCGGTCGTCGGGTTCCTCGGGCCGAACGGGGCCGGGAAGACGACGCTGATCAAGTCGATTCTGGGAATGGTCATCCCGGAC
>Ga0209946_1001023_pt1 | contig 11495 bp, 6 predicted proteins | sample SalPon2_A_H2O_MG_FD_185704 | JGI IMG/M metagenome (GOLD analysis project Ga0209946, IMG submission 185704) | Salt pond water microbial communities from South San Francisco under conditions of wetland restoration - Salt Pond MetaG R2_A_H2O_MG... | ecosystem: Environmental > Aquatic > Non-marine... | reverse complement strand
ATTTCGCTCTATGGTGTCCTGCGTTCGCCGTTGTTCGGCTTTACTGATGACAGACTGGCGCCGATAGCTGCGACAGACGATCCCCTTTGGCAGTCGCTAGACGCCACTGAGGACGAACAACTTCGGGATGCAACGGAACTGCTGACTCACTGGCGAGAACTGGCTGGCTGTGTCCATAGTGATGAGACCGAAGTGCTTCCGTGGAACCGTGTTCTCACTCGAGTCTTCGACGATACGGGCTATCTCGTGAGCGTCGGTGCTGATGAAGGCGGCAAGCAGGCTGTCGCCAACGTCGAGAAGTTCCGTGATGAGATTCGTGAGTGGTCGGAAGGGGGTACTCGGACGGCCGCAAGCGTGCTTCGACGGATTGACCGACAGACCGAGTTGGATCCTCGAGAAGGCGAGGCCGAAGTTCCGGAGGGAACGGAAGGCGTTCGGATCATGACCATCCACGCTGCCAAGGGACTCGAGTTCCCGATCGTCGTTGTCCCGGACCTCGGAAGTGACCTGAATTTCGGACGGAGCGTGGACGAATACGGCTATGTCCGACTCATCACCGATCACGATGACTATCCGTTCCTCGCCGCAGGGGGCCCCTCGCCAACTGATGCGTTCGAAGTGGAGAAAACGACAGCGCATCGCTATGCGGACGATATTGAAATGCCACGCGAGCGAGCGGAGGCAAAACGACTGTTGTACGTGGCCTGTACCCGGTCGCGAGACCATCTGCTACTCTGTGGAACTCACGAGGTAGAAGAAACAGATGAGGAGCTCGCTTTCGCCGAAGTAAACGATCCCGAAGAGGCGAGTGCATGGCGAGATTGGCTCCAACGCCCCCTTCTCGAACAAGAGGGACTCATACAAGACCTCGTACGAAGTGGGCAATTTCGGGGAACCCTCGGAGACGCCATATATTCAGTGCAACTTCCCAATGTAGGGAACACGTGGGAAGAAGGAGACGCGCCAACTGGAGGATCCGAGAAACAGTTCCCGTCGATCGAGATTCCTGAAAAGTCGGCCACGGAGACAGTGCAGCGGGTTTCGGCCACGCAATTGGTCGAAGCAGCTTCGGAGTACTCTTCGGATCAGGATACGGGTGGTGAGAACGAGTTTACTTCCTCAGATGAGAGTGCTGAAGACGAGGACTCAGACCTCCCCCGAGATCAGTTCGGGACGGTGGTTCACCGGATTCTCGAATTTGACCGACCGCAGTCTGAGTGGCCGGAACTGACCCGTCGTATAGCAGCCGTGAACGGGTTCGACGTCACTGAAACGACGGTGGAAGAAGTGATCGAACACGCCGTTGACGCGAAAGATTTTCTCGATACTGAAGCCGCTGCGTACGAGGATTCTGAAACCTACGAAGAACTCTCCGTCTCGGTTGATGTCGGCGACTTCCGGATCGTGGGTGATATCGATCACCTCCGTGTGACCCCCGAAGCGTTCATCATCACCGACTACAAGACGAATCGCCTGGGAACCCGGACGACCGAGGAACTGGCCGAACACTATCGACCGCAGATGATGAGTTACGCGCTAGCAATGATGGAGCACGACCCGGACCGAGAAGTCCTCGTCAATCTTCGATTTACCGACGGAAGTGCGACCGAATCCTTCCGATGGAAACACACCGACCGTGAGTCGCTATCAGATAATTTAGTGAGATTATGGAATTTGATCGATCAAGAGTGAGCACGAATATCCAACTTCCAGGGGCTAAGAGAGCCCTCACGCGGTAGAAATAATCTATTCAGAATATGGTTGCCAATTGGACTCCTCTTGGTCTTCGGGTTCGATGTCAGAGAGGATTCTCAATCCAGGGAGTATAACATATTCCCACCACTCGTCGCGGAACTTCGGAACATACCCCCAGTGCTTACAGACTTCGCGGCCAGAGCTGGGACGGTCCGTGTCAAGGACAATATCGGACCATATCCTCTCTTTTGAGCCCCCTTCATGACTGAGGATATAATCCCGAACCTCGAGGACAGCACGAATACACTGGTCTTCAGGGAGATGAGATGGGAACTCAAGATCCTCGAGGGCTGTTCTATCAGATTGTTTTAATTCTCTACTCATGACCCGACTGTCAACCAGTTTGCAGTGGGAATAGTAAGTTGCTTCGTCGTTGTTGAGAGCGTCAGCTGTGAAGATAGAACAAAAGAATCCTCGGAAGGTATCAGTCTATTCGGTTAGAACTTTTAATACGGTGTGACGAGCACTTCTTGTCATAGATGAGTACACAGAAGGGAGAGACTACCCCGCTCTTCGAGGCGTGTCAGCCTCGATCCGACGTCATCGACGGGACATTAGAAGAAGAGCAATTCGCCGCAAATCTTGCTACCGTCGCGCACGAGCCGGACGAAGCGGCGTCTGTATACCGAAATACAGACGAATTCTTCGAAACAACGTATCCAACTGAGGGACTCGCTACACTACTGAGTAATCTCACTGGTCGGTTTTTGAACGCTGATGGTCGCGACTCACACGGCTACAAGAGCAGTATTCTCTGTCTCGACACGACCTTCGGCGGAGGAAAAACTCACCAACTGATCGCCGCCTATCACCTTGCTACAAACCCATCGGCGATGGGGGACCTCACGAGGTTCGTAAATAAGAACGCCCTGGCATCAGATTATTTGGCTGCCGTCGATCAGGGGCTTGACGTAAACACTGCTGTCTTCGTTGGTGGACACGTCGACGCCCAAAGTGCCCGTAGTAGCCGGTCTGACCCAAACGCCCCCGACACAAACACGATGTGGGGGGAGATTGCCTACCAGCTGTTCGGTATTGAGGGGTATCGAAAGATCGAAAGTTATGATCGAGAATACGACGTCCCGGGGACTAACACGCTGAAGGATCTTCTGGAACTCAACAATCAGCCGTCTCTCGTCCTCATCGACGAAATCGCGGAATATCTCGAAGACGGATCCTCGAAGTCACTCGAAGATGCGACTCTCGCAAGTCATACAGTCTCGTTTATCAAGAAGCTGCTTACCACCGCAGCGCAGGATGATTCGCTAACCGTAATTTACAGCGTTGCAGACTCAGCGTTTTCCGAAGAAGCAGAGGAGATTCGTGGGATCGTCGATGAACTCGATCAGGTTGTCGTCCGACAGCAGAAGATAATCACTCCCACAGGTGAGACGGAGGTTGGAGCAGTCCTACAACATCGGCTTTTCGATGAGATTGACTTCGATGCAGGTAGTGAGATCGCAGAGAGGTACTTCCAATTCTACGACGAGGCACCTCGCCAATTCCCACAGGAAGTCAGCAGCGACCAATACCGAAAAAAGCTGGAGCGTGAGTTCCCGTTCCACCCGACTGTCACAGAAACGCTAACCGAGAAGATCGATACGATTCCGGACTTCCAGCGGACACGTGGTGCGCTCAAGCTTCTCGGTCGTGCAGTCCACTACCTCTGGAATCACAAGCCAACACAATATGATCGTCATTTCGTTCGGTTATATGATCTGACACCAGGGGACGATGCGCCGGACGGGAGTATACGAGCGACACTGAACCAGACCCTCTTCGAGTTCGTTGATCTGAGTGCTGCGGTTACTGCAGACATCTACAACCGCGACGGTACCGCACACGCGCAACTCGAAGATAAGAAGTGGACCGAAAAGGGAATACCACCACTCGGGTCGCACGTTACGACCACCGTCCTTTGGAACAGCCTCGCGTTCGGTGAGCAGGCGTCTGGGATTGCTCGGCGTAGCCTCAACGAGGCAGTAGGACATCCCGATGTCTCGTTCGATCACTACGACAACGCGCTGAAGAACCTCGGCGGCGACGACATGAACGTCGCCTGCTACTACCTCTACGACGAGGATCAGATTCGGTTCAAGGCCGAACCAAACCTGATTCGGATCATCGACCAGCGGATTCAGAATACCTCCGAAGAGCAAGCCCGGAATCGGTTCGAAGCACGGCTGGACCGTGAGGTCGGAAGCGGAGGGTTCAACATCGAGATGTTCCCCGAGGAGCCAGCAGACGTAGCGGATGACGGCTCCACACCCACGCTCTCGATTATGCACATGCTCACGGCGCCCGTGCAGACGGAGCGAGGGCAAGAAACCGAGACTCCCGATAAGATTCAAGAGCTGTACGAGAAGACGGCTGCAAAACACGGAGGGACGATCCAGAGTCGCTCGTACAAGAACTACGTCCTGTTCCTCGCACCTGACTCGGAACTCCTCAAGAACGCCATCGACCAAGCGACGCGGCTCGAAGCCATTGAGGACCTCCGAAATGACTCCCAGCAGACGGCGGACCTCTCAGACGAACAGCTTCAGGAACTCCGAGACAGAGAGGACGAAGCACGAGGGCTCCTCGGCGAAAGCGTTCGGAACGTCTATCGGCACCTATTCTACGTTGCGGACGACGGGCTAACGCACGTGACCATCACGTCTGTCGACGCCGGCGGCGGGACGAAGCTCGTCGACGCGGTCCGAACCACGCTTGAGGATATGAACCGGATCATCCGGGACGACGACCAGCCCAAAGGAAAAGTCTGGTTCGAGCAGAAGCTGTGGCAAAGCCAGAAGCGCCGGATGACGACGGCAGATCTGGAAGCGCAGTTCGCCCGGAAGCCGGGGCTGCCCTTCCTCTTAAGTACGAAGCCGCTGCGAAAGACCATCGCACGAATGGTCTCGGATCACGAGTACGCCTACTGGGATAGCGAGACGGGGACAGCGTACTGGAACGCCCAGTCCCAGCCAGACAATTGGCAACACGAGGCGCCGCTCCCGGAGTCGCCGGACGTCACGACCTCGATTACTGATTCGCAGGTCAAGATCGGCGACGAGTACGAACTCTTCGGGAGTATCGAGGATCTCCTCGATCAGCACGCCGACGAGATTCGTCCGCCGGAGCTGACGGAATGTGCGAACTGCGGCAAGGAGCTCCCACCCCAGAGCACTCACAAGCTGTGTGAGGAATGTCGGAATAAATCCGCCGAGTGTGACGAGTGCGGAGAAGAAGTCGACGGCAAGACGAAAGCCGACGAGCCCGTCCTCTGCGAAGACTGCAAAACGGGTCCCGGTGGGACGTGGAACAAATCCACAGGGTCGATGAGCGCGAAGCGGGCCTTCAGCGAAATTCGGGGGCACGCCGTATCCCAAGCCGGCGGCGATGCGACACCGGGGATCGACTCACTCATCGTCCAAATCGAAGGCGATCAGCCGTTCAAGCACGGGTCCTTCGTCGCCCAACGGTCGCCCGTGAAGTCCCGAAGCGAGTCCATCACTGTGGATCTCGACTATAAGAGCCGTGCGGAGATGGGTAACGGTGAGGCAACCTTCAACGCTAACTTCACCGGGCCGCTCGATGCCTTCACCACGCTGAATCAGAGTCCCGAGGGGTTCAGCGACCGAGCAGGCGGGAATCAGAAGATCAAGCTGAGCTTTAAGTTCCAGATGGACGAACCAGAGGCCATCGACGGCGACGAAGACGACGTGCTCGTCCAGCTCGGTGACGAACTCGACGGGACGAATATCACCGTCAGAGCGCAGGCCGGCGGACCGACGAACATCGAAGGTGACGACTCATGAGCATCCAACGAGACGAGGAACGGGCACAGACCTTCGCCCTCGGGAGTAGCGTCTACGGTGGACGTCCCACATTCGCCCTCGTTCGCGACGAGACAGGAAACGAAGCGACAATCACACTCTACGAGTTGCTCCCGACTGAACAGGCTGACGCACGCCAGCGTCGGCTGGAACGGCGCCGGCAACAGTCGTCGAAAACGCACCCCTTCCACGAAGTGATTGGTGAAAACGTAGAGGGTGCAGAGGACTGGACGTGGGACGACTGGGTCGCTATGAAGGTACGGCGACTCTCCGGGTCCCGCCTTCGGTGTCTCCTCCAACTCTTCGATGAAGCGCTCAGAGACACGGATATCGATCCCACGTTGATAACCGGGACCGGATCAGCAACCGTCCTCATTCCCGAAGAGCCAGGAGTTCGGCTCTCACTCGGGTTCATCGGAATCAAACCGTTACAGCGAGTCGATCGGATGCGAGCACTCACCCGTGGCGTTGCACGGATGAGTTTAGAAGAGTGCTACTACTGGCACGCCAAGTGTCGGTCGCCGAATAGTCCCAGCGGTGAGAAAGCCCTTCGAACACTGCTAACCAACCACCTCTAATCATGTCCAAAGAAACATCTACGCAGGATAACGCCGAGAAGTCGAAACGCTCGAACCTCAAGATCCAGAGTCAGCTTCCGATTCGAACAGTGGGTATCGAAACAAAGCGCGAAAGGAAGAACTACTCTGATCTCCCACCACAGAACTACGTCCATGTGTGGTGGGCACGTCGCCCGACGCCAGCCACTCGGTTAGCGATATTATCATCAATCCTTCCGGAGGATGTTGATGACGATACCCTACTCCAATGGATAGGTATAACCCCTAATAACAAACCTTCTGACCAAAGCATCGCTAACTACGTTCGAGCCAAGGAGAAAACAGTAGATCAAAGAGACGGGTTAGTTTACGAACATTATGGGTATAGGAAAGCATATAAAAATCTTCCAGATGCTGAAGAGCGAGCCAAGATTCACGAAATAGCCAAAGATACCTGGGGAGGAGAACTTCCTACTGTTTTGGACGCAACGGCAGGTGGTGGGTCAATTCCGTTCGAGAGTGTAAGATACGAATTCCCGACGATAGCAAACGAACTAAATCCAGTTGCCTCTGTTATCCTGAAATCTGTACTTGAACATCCTCGAGTAAACGGCGATCTATCCGGAGATATTCAAAAATGGGGAGATGAGATTAATTCAAAAGCTCGAGAACATTTAGATGAGTACTTCCCACAAGAAAATGGAGAAAAGACTCTGGAATATCTCTGGGCACACACAATTACATGCCCTGATTGTGGTCTGGAGGTGCCTCTGTCGCCAAACTGGTGGTTAGATAAAGGGTCTGGTAGTGAAGGAGTTGCAGCTAGACCAATCGTATCAACTGATTCTGACGAAGTCGAATTCCAGGTAGTGGAACTACCAAATCAGGTTGATACTGAAGAGTTCAACCCCACAGATGGTTCAGTTTCCTACGGTAAAGGGGAGTGCCTTCGTTGTGACGTTGTGATCGACGGGGACGAGGTTAAACAACAGGCACAAGAGGGAGAGATGGGATATCAGCTGTACGCGATTCATATTGAACATACAGCTGAATCTGGTCGAGGGAAAGAAGGAGAAAGAGGTTTCCGTGCGTCAAATTCCGCAGACAAGGAAGCGATTCGGAAAGCAGAGGAGGCAGTTCAAAACGATCCTGAACTGGCAACCCTCCTGAATGAGGAAATACCATCAGGCAACAAGACATCAGAACCTCGCCGATATGGAATTACAAAATGGCGGGATATGTATTCAGAGCGGCAGCTTCTCACTCACTTCACCTACTGGAAGGCTTTTGAGGAAGTTAAAGAAGAGATAAGAGAGGAATACGACTCAGAGGTAGCTGACGCAATTCTAACGTTCCTTGCTATTGCTAGTGATAAATCCTTAAATTACAGTTCTCGGCTTTCTAGCTGGATTAAAAGCCGAGCATCGGTACGCAGCGTATTCGAACGGCACGACTTCGCATTCAAGTGGACCTTTGCGGAGAGTAATCTTACCGCACCAGGTCTGGGCTATGATTGGGTACTAGATTCAATCGTTGAAGTATATGAGGAACTTCGAGAACTGTCTGGCCACAGTAATGCTAATATTGATGTTTATCAAGGAGATGCAGCAAATCTTCCGATTTCCGATGGGGAAACCGAGGTAATAGTCCTCGACCCCCCGTATTATGACAATGTGATGTATGCGGAGCTGTCTGACTACTTCTACGTTTGGCTCCGAAAGTACCTAGATGACGTTTATCCAGATTTCTTCAGAGAGGGAGTGACTGAGAAGCATGATGAGGCAGTTGCTAATCCCTCCAAATTTGATGACCTGGCGGGTGAAGGTCAATCGAAGAGTGAGTTGGCCAAAAACGACTACGAGAGTAAGATGACGAATATATTCTCTGAGATGCACCGTGTTCTTGACGAAGATGGTGTCTTTAGCCTGATGTTCACTCATAAGAAAACAGAAGCTTGGGACACCCTGACGACGGCGTTAATCAATGCTGGATTTATCGTCACAGCCACCCATCCAGTAAGTACAGAGAGGCCAGATAGTCTCCACCAAGCTGGTCAAAATGCCGCTGAGAGTACTATTCTACTCGCTAGTGAGAAACGAGAACGACAACCAGACAGTAGTACCCTCTGGAGTGATATAAAGAGAAAGACCCAGACAGTGGCTCGTGAACGGGCCCAAGAACTTGATGAAAGCGAAGCTGAATTCGCCAAAGTCGATGTTATTCTCGCATCTTTCGGCCCTACTCTCGAGGTATTCACAGAGAATTATCCGGTTGTTGATGATGAAGGGAATGAGGTGACACCCCAAACCGCCCTTGATGAGGCACGAGCAGCTGTCCGAGACTACTTCATCGGGAAATATCTAAATGAAGGAGTCCGTGATATCGATCCGAAGTCTGAGTGGTACATTCTCTCTTGGTTGGTATTCGAAGCCCAACGCTTCCCCTACGACGAGGCTCGACGTCTGGCTATCGGCGTAGGAGAAGATCTTGATGCACTCAAGAAAACAAACCGTATGTGGCGGAAGAAAAGCGGTGACGTCCTCCTCCGGCCTCACGGGGATCGGGTCCAAGACGTAAACAAAGACCGGGATAATCGCTCCGGCCGAAAACCTGTAGACCCAGATGCTCTGTCATTCTCGACAGCTCTCGACAAAGTCCACGCGGCTATGCACATCTACGACGTCAAGGGAGCAACCGAAGCTTGGAACTGGATGAACGACCGTAACTGCGGGTCTGATCCAGCATTCAAAGCAACTCTCGAGGCACTACTACGGGTACTTCCACACGATCATAATGACTGGAATATCGCTCGTGACCTAGCTGCTGGCGAAACGGGTGACCTTCTCGATCTTGAACTGGACGCGGATATCTTCAAGGATGACGAGGAAGAGGAAGTCCAGGGCAGTCTGAAGGACTTCTAAGTCAGAAAACTCGATCTACTCATCTGAGGCTTGATCAACCGCCTCGATTAATTCGTCTTTGTATTCGGTCGAAATTCGAGCAACACCAACTCGTTGATAAATAATAACGTCATCAACTTCTGATTGCAGCATTTCGACATCTACAGATGAAACCGCGCTGCGGGAAGCACCAATGCACCAGATAGTGCTTGGTTTTGTATTAGAGACTAAGACTTCCCACTGCTCTGTCACTGTCTCCTCAAAAACGGACTTCGATAGGAGAATAACTATCACATCAGCAGTCTGTGAAGCTTCAGACAGCGCTTCTGAAAAAGCGCGCGCAGATTCAGTACCATCCACGCCAGTAGGTTTTAGTTCATTAGGGGAATCAGAACCTTGGAGATAACCATACTCCTCTGAGAGAATGTGAATTGTCACATCGCCCAACTGCCCGATTTCGTTTGCTAGATCCACTACGGGCAGAAAGCCACCTTTGAAAAATTCTTTGACCTGACCTACTGATTCTGAATCAGCAGTAGTTCCGGAATCTTCGGTGAATATCTCTATCTGCATAGTCGTACTCGTGTCTGGTTCGTTTATATAGATGGTTGTCATCGACCTATCTTACCTCACAGCAGAGTGGTCTCTACACCTGCAGACTTTGACAGCACATACATTAGAGCGAACTCGTTGCTAATTATGTGCCGAGTGCTATTTCATAACACGGGATGATTTATCTGTTCACTCTATTTATGCGTAGAATATGCCGAGTCTCACATCCGTAACTGCTTATTCTTGCGAGGGTGCCGAAAGAGAAACAGGAGAAGAAGATACGTTACAGCATGTTGGCCATCTTGACGAAAGTGCTCTACAAGCCAACGACGAAGCAAAGCGGATTTGTCGAGATATGATCCGTACTGTCCATGATAAGGACTACAATATAGAATCTGTCAAAAACGCTCGCACACATCGATGGGATGCAGAAACGAGGGAAGACACCCTCTCTTCGGACTCTCGAACTCCGAAAGTTGTTCTGAACGAGATTCGAGAAGATTCTGATCCCGAAGGTAACGCAGCAGCTTTGGCACAAGCATATCTTGAGGAGGATCGTTCCGCGAACGACCTCCTCTTGTTCATTAGATACGAACGGGAGGGCCTCGATACTGAGTTCTTGGCTATAATCAAAACGCCCTATATTGAGGACGCAAGTGACGTGAATCTCGACGATACAGAAGAGGAGGTCTTCGTAGAAAACGAGTACGTGATTCAGAATGAGGTTGACAAAGGAATTCTCTACCCGCGATATACGCCCGAGGGCTTAGAAGAGAACGCAGCAGATCTATACCAGGAGGGTGGTGCCGGTCACTGGGCACAATACTGGTATAGCTTTCTGAACTTCCCCCCAACAGACCACCCCGATGAAATGCTGCGAAAGGCCACGAAGGGATATCTCTCTGAAGAGGACACCGAACTCACTACGTACGGTGAATTCGACCGATTCCTAGAAGAGGAACTACCCGATCAGCTCGAGGACGAAGAGACGGTTGAAGATGTTCGTGAGAGGAGTACCATTTCGGTGAAGTTCCGGGATAAGAGGTTTCGAGTATCTCTCGGCGAACTAGAGAGAGGCGAAGTCCAGTTCGCTCAACAGGGGGATAGATACTACGTGCTCATATCCGACCCGGATCCGACGTTCGAAGTAGGGACGACAAGTCGGACACCAATTCTTGAAAACCCCACTGATTTCCCCCAACTCTCCGATCTACTTGAGCAATGAGTGTCGAGCAGTTATTAGAGAAGTTAGATAGATGTAATCAGATAGATGAAACTGCCCACGACATCTCATTCGAGCTCAGATTAGAGGATATCGAGGAGGAGAATTTCATAGATTTCCTAATAACAGCCACCCAAGTAACAGCATTAACAGGCGGATATAGAATACCCCAATTGGATGATGAATTTATTGCGATTAATGGTGGCAGACTAGAAGAACAATACGGTGAAGGAAATGAAATAGATCTCGACGATGTTGATATAGATACAGAGTGTCGTTCGCTTTTAGATGATTTTAGCTATTACAATACATCGGGGGACATTGAGACTGCAGCCGAGAAGCTGTATGATTTGTCCGATATACTAGACGGACAAGTTACTGTCCGAGGTAATCTCTCAAAAGACGCGATCAAAGAAGAAATCAATCAAATCCTCCATCAACCTCTCCAAGGGACATTTACTATTGAATTCTGGTACTCCGAAGATTCTCTAAACACCTGGTTATCCGACCAATCGTTAGAGGACTTGGTGGAACGCATATTCCAATATGATCACCCACCCCTGATCGTTTTCTGGGGAGGATCGCACGATATTCGCTCTGGGAGTATCGTACTCCAATGGAGCGACCTAAGTGAGTTGAGTATTCAGGAATGCGAAGATTCTGAAGAGTACTATCGAGAAAAAATGCG
>Ga0209946_1001021_pt1 | contig 11503 bp, 13 predicted proteins | sample SalPon2_A_H2O_MG_FD_185704 | JGI IMG/M metagenome (GOLD analysis project Ga0209946, IMG submission 185704) | Salt pond water microbial communities from South San Francisco under conditions of wetland restoration - Salt Pond MetaG R2_A_H2O_MG... | ecosystem: Environmental > Aquatic > Non-marine... | reverse complement strand
AAAGAGCGATTTCGTCGATGACGTGTACCCCGACCACACCGGTGGGTTCGCATCGCCCGGTGGGTGGTGGAACAAGGTCGGCAAAGAGTACCTGAACGCGGTCGCCGACGACGTCGACGCGGTCAACGCGCCACCGGGCGAGGGCTCGCACACCTGGCGGTTCGACCGCTCGGGCGCCGGGGGTGGCGAATGAGCGACCAGAGCGACGCCGGCGGCGACGACGTCGGCGTTCCCGATTCCGACCCGAAGCATATCGACCCGGCCGGTGACATCGCCGACGCGCTCGAGGACCAACTCGCCGACGCGGAGCTCGAGGGCGACACCGATCCCGACGACCTTCGGGCGTTCATCGACGCCGCCGAACGTGGCGAGTTCGGGCCTGCAGATCCGGGGCTCGAAGCCCAGGTACGCATCGCCCGGTCGATTCTCGAAGCGGCCGAGGACGACGGCGCCGGGGGTGGCGAATGAGCGCCCGCGGTTCGACGTGTGCCATGTGTGGCGACCGGCTCGCCGAACCCTACGGTGGGTTTGACCTACCGCCGGTGTGTGTGCAGTTGATGGCTGGCGGCGACGACGTCGACCCGAGCACGATCGCCGGCTCTGTTTCGGTCGACCTCTGCGAAGAGTGTACCACGGACGCGCGGCGAATGATTCGGGGGTATGATACCTCACCGCTCCCCGAGTTCGACACCGGCGCCGTGTGCTGGCAAAACGCGGCCGTGGCGAGCGCGCTCACCGGTGGCGATGTGCCGGCCGGCGACCTCGAGGGCGACGGGGTCGACCGTCGGACGATCGCCGACGCCGCGGCGACGGTGAAAGCGCATCGGGACGACGACGCCGGCCGTATCCTCGAGGGGAAGATCGACCGGGCGTATATCGTACTCATGGCGAGCCGCGAGCTCGGGATCCTCGAGGGCCACGATCTTCCTGGCGACCTGTAGGGGCAAATCAAGCCCACCGTGTGACCGGTCAAGCGTTCGCGACCAACCCAACCACTGCGTTCAGTCGGTGGGTTGGACAGAGCTACAAACGCGGGCGTGGTTTTGTCCACCCCACCCCTATTTGTCCAACCCTTGTCCAACCCTTCGTAAGCAAGGGTTGGACAGGAATTACAGACAATACAACGCCGCTACCGCTTGAATAGGGTTCTCTGTCCAACCCATCCAACCTATTTCCGGGTTTTGAGAAGGGGGCCCCCAAAACCGGGGGGGGCCCCCTCACAACGCGCGCGCGCGTAGGGAGGGGGAGGGGTTGGACACGCCACACCGAACGCTTGATACCGCCGCGGAGAACCCCCAACACGCCGGGCAACGCAAATGACGGGGTGGATGCACACCCCGCCACCGCTCGCCATGCATCGCGACCGCCGTCGACCAGCACGCGGCGACAGCTCGATCTCGATGGCGCGCTGGCCGACTCACAGAAAGATTCCGTTCAACCCCCCATGGGAGGTTGTACTCGGTAGTAGCTACGCCGCGCACAAGCCGGGGCTAAGTGACGTCGTCGCCGGCGAGGACTGGGGCGAGACGGCGGTATTCGCCCAATTCGCGCCAAAAAATTTCCACCCCTGGGGGGCGAGCTACAACCGTCGTCGACAAAATCGCAAGCCGCCATCGCGCGTGAAAAATCTCGGCCGACCACGCCGGCGCCGGTCGAGGACGCCGTCTAGCGCCGTGGGCACAGATTAAAGAATTTATCTGGTAGTATGGGACCACACCTAACCGCAAGACTGCGCGCCGACGCCGTCGAATCGCTCTTTCTTACGCGCTGTCGAGGGCCGTTTCGTAGTTAGGTTCCTGATAGAACGCCGTCGATTAACCAACACTCGGCCGCCGATAGGGGCGACTGTTGGTTAAGACGCCGTCGACCGGAGCGGCCGCTCGCCGGCGAGCGACGACAGCAGAAAGGGCGGGGGTGTGTGCCTATTCGTCGACGACGTCGGGGTTCGGGATGTCGAAGCCCTCGCGGTAGCACGCCCAACACGGTAGCTCGCCGAGACACGGCGCGCACTCGCAATCTTCCGGCCGGCCGTCGTCGCCCTCGTCCTCGTCGAGAATCACGCCCTCGTCGCCGGCGTCGATCACGCCGCCGTCGGTGGCGGCGACCTGGGGAGTACCGTCGACGTGAATACCGAGTTGTTCGTCGACAGCGTCGCGGTCGACCCACGCCGGGACAGCGCGCTCGCCCTCGGCGAACGCGACGCGGGCGCGGTGTTTGCACATCTCGCGGCCGTCCTCGGTGGGCAGGTTGTGTTTGGCGTCGGGACAGCTACAGCGGCCGTCGCGAGCGTCGACCGTGTACTCGGCGCCACTTTCGGTAGTGACGCTGTAGACGTCGGGCGCGACTTCGAGGGTAGTCATGTACTCGACGAGGGCGCGGACGTCGCGTTTGTCGAGTTCGGAGCTTTCAATGTCGGCGGTAGTGTAGTCAGACATGGGTTATCTTCCCGAGACACCCACGCTCCGGCGCTCCAACGCCGGGGCACTTTCCTACAAAAAGCACCCTATGAGCGTGGCCTGTCTCTACTATACACTATACTGCGAACCTACTTAATGGTTGCGTCTGTGTTGTAGACGTTGCTTCTATAAACGCAACCTATTTCTTTCTGTAGTTCGCAACATTTTGTTATGGTTGCGTCTAAACAGGCAACTGTGTCCGAACGGAGAGCTTTACTAACCGACCGAGAGCGAGAAATTGTCGCAGGCGATGCCGACGTAGAAGATTCGTATCGTTATCAGACAATCAGCCGAGTACGCGCCCGGTTCGACCGATTGGAGGCCGACATTGAAGCGCTCGAAAAGCACGGCGAACTGGCGAGCGAGTTCCGCGACGTAGTCTGTCGTACTGAGGACACGCCAGGACGCCGGGAGTCGCCGCTGAAAAAAGACAAAGACGTTTCCACCGACGGCGTCGACGGACGCCGTGAGGACGCCGACACAGCCTTAGAAACACAGTCGCTTACTGACGTCGTCGACGCGGCCGCCGAGGACATACTCCCCGGTTCTGAAGCGAAGCTTGAGGCGCGACGTGAGGCACTACACGCGGCCGTCGAGTATCTTCGCGAGCACGGCCAGGCGACGCCGTCAGACTTTCAGACGGATGTGTATCCCGAGCACACCGGCCACTACACCGAGGGCGACGACCCGGCGTATTCGTGGTGGACTAACTGTATATACAAAGGAATGCGCGAGCTCGCCGAGCGAACCGACGACGTCGAGAAAGCCGATACGACCGGCGAATGGTCTTGGGCGGGAGAGAGCGAATGAGCACAGACGCCGAGGGATGGGACGCTGTCCGTCGCACCGTCCTCAATCGCGACGACTACGCCTGTCGGTTCTGTGGTGTCGGGGACAAGCAACACCGCGAGACGAAAGGCCAAGGGCTACACGCGCACCACGTAATCCCCGAGCGTGACGGCGGGGCGGACCACCCGGACAATCTGATAACAGTCTGTGGGAGTTGCCACCGGACGCTTGAGGACACGCACGGACAGGCTGTCGCCCAAATGAAACGCCGCGAGGACTACGCCGACGACTTGGAGGGCGTCACCCGCGTATGGCGCGAAAGGCACGAGACGGTAGACGACCTCAACGATGCCCTCGGCGAGTTTGTCGACGGGCACCCGACGTTTGTCGACGAGTTCGGTATCTACAAAACCAAAGACGGCTCCGTCGAAGGGCGCGGGTTTCAGGACGCGACGGCAGTTTCCGGCGACGCACAGATTGATTCTGAGTGGGCTTTCGCCGTCGGTTGGGGGTACAAAGAGGGCGTTCTAGACGTTATCTCGGCGTTAGATGGATGGGCAGACGTCCCGTTCGACGAGTTCGACCAATGACCGACGACGTCGACGAGGGCGACCGCGACGACGGCGACGGTGTCCCCGACAGCGACCCGCGACACATCGACCCCGCCGGCGACCTCGCCGACCTCGTCGAAAGCGGGGAGTTCGACATAGCGCTCGACGACGACCAGGACGCCGAGGACCTGGCGAGTTCGTCCGGCGCGCCGAAGCCGGCGAGTTCGACGCCGACCCCGCCCTCGAAGCGACCGTCCGAATGGCTCGGGCGCTCCTAGAGGACGACGTCGAGGACGAATCTTAACCAACACTCGCCCTAGCTACGCCCCGACTGTTGGTTAAGCACCACGCCGACACCGTGGGAACGTGGCAACTTACCATCTGAGTTACTGTTAATAACTCGGCGGTGTACCGTGTTTTTGTTGGCAAAATGTCCGACTACAATCAACAGTCGACCGTCGAAGTGACTAGCACCGTCGAGCTACCGAAAGAAGCCGCCGACGAGATACGGCGCGCCCTCGACCACCAGGACGCCGACGCCGTCGACCGAGCGCGGGACCTCGCGTTCGACCGACTCGACCGGACCACCGAGTTCGTCGTCGACGGCCGGCCGCTCGCCGACGTCGTCGGCGGCGAGTGACGGTGTAGCTGTCGCTCGCGAGTGTTCTTCTCTAGGGGTCAACCTGGCGTATATGGCGCATCGCCGCGTTTCGTGCATGAATTCCAGCGCCATACACGCCGAGGAGGACGCTCCTAAGCACTTGAACACATGTACTGAGCGGCAATAAGTTTGTGTGGTTGTGTGGTAGTGTGTGGTGTTGGATACATGCCATTGTGGGGTGTGTGGTGCCGTCTATACGGGGATTCACCCCGCCGTTCGCCGAGGTTAAGTAACTGGACGAGTGTATGTTAGGTAACGACGCACGCCGAGGAAGGACGCTCCTAAGCACCGTCCTTTTCCTCTTGACCGGCGGAGAAGCGCCGACAGCCTACTCTGTAGTGCAGTCGGCTATGCTCGGTCGGGTGGCGACGTCGTCGACCAACGACAACGATGGCGACAGAACACGACGATCTCCCCGGCGAGGACGCACAGACTACACAGGACCGAGGGCGGTTACTCAATATCCCGGTTCGGCCACCGCGCGAGCCGGCGGCGTACCGGCCGACCGACCACTACTTACAGCGCCACCGCGAGCGTGTCCCCGAGTACGACAGCGACCTCCCGAGACGGGTTATTGAGGACGGGCGCGCCTGTCGTGTCCGTGGCGACACCGTCGAGGACGACCTCGGGTACGGAACGCCAGTCGGCTTCACCGAGACGGTTCGCGGCGAGCCGTGGACAGTTGTTGTCGCACTACGCCCGACAGCGTTCGTCGGCGACGACAAACACCGCGCCCTAACCGTCTTTCAAGGGACGCCGACGCCGGCCGATACTGGTGGCGCCGCCGTGGGTGGTGGCGCATGACGGACACGCTCGACCGACGAGTTCGTGACTACATAGAGGACACGCCGACCGCGTCGGTCGGCCAGGTACTCGGCCGGTTCGTCCTCGACCCCGACGAGTACGCCGATCTGGTGGCCGACCGACTCGGGACAGCGCGCACGACGGCCGACGAGACGCCAGGGGGTGTCGAAGCGTGACGGACGATATGGGGACCACGGGCGACTGTACCGTCCGTGTTAACGACGTCGAGTTCCCCGCCGAGGAATTACAAGAGGGCGAGGGAGACGTCATATTCTTCGTCGACGTGGCGGACATTAGCGCGTACAAACCCATTCCGACCGAGGACACCGCGCACGTCGCCACGGCCGAACAGGAGTTCCGTGGGACCGTTCATGTGGCCATTGAAAACGGACGACTGACCGTTCGTGCGGTGGAGGCGTCGGGGGGTGTCGAAGCGTGATAGAACTCGACCCCGAGGACTGGCGCCGTATCATCGACGACGTCGAACCGCCGACTCACGCCGAAGTGTCCGGCGCGGTGTCCGACGCGCTCGACCTATCGGACAGCGCCGCTCGGGACCGCGTCGACAGCGCGCTCGAAGCCGGCGACCTCGTCGAGCACGACGACGGCGGTGGTTTCGGCCACCTGGCCGTGGCCGACGACAAAGCCGCCGAGGACGCGCCGACGGACACCGAGAAGCCGACGTCGACCCCTGGGTCTGACGCGACACAAGCGGCCGCGGACGGCGGTTCTGACGCGAAAGCGCCCGACGACAGCGCGCCGGTCCCCGAGGACGAACCGCTCGGTGTCGACGACGTCCGCGAGCACTACCAGGACGCCGCGCCTGCCCTCGAAGCGCTCGCGACGGTCGACGGACACCCCACTATCGGACTGAACGACTACCACGGGTGGTACATCAAGCGGGACCACGACGACGTCGACCTACTCGAAGCCGGCTTCGACAAGCTCGGGCGCGTGGCTTCGCTTGAGCACGATCTCGACGACGTCCTCGCCCGTATCGAGCGGGCCATGTACGCGACGACGGCGTACAAGACCGAGGACGCGATACGCGCCGAGCGGCCGTGTACCTACGACGAGGACGAGGGCGAAACAGTCTGGAAGGACGGCGCGAAGCCGACGCCCGAGTACGCGGACATTCGCGCAGCGCCGGCGTGGGGCGACGTCGACCTCGCCGACGAGCTGAAGGGCGACCGGGGCGACCTCGGCGCCGAGACGCGGGCGACGGTCGAGGACACGCTCGAAGCGTACATCGACGAGTTCGCCGACCTCTATGGCGACCGCTCGGCGGTGTACGCCCTCGACAGCGTCGGCGGAGCGTACATCTTCGGCGCGCCGGCGGCCACGCTCCCGATAGCCGACCACTTCGAGGACGACACCGACGCCCTCGGCCGTGTCATGGACGCGCTTATCGGCCGTTCGAACGACTGGCTAGAGGGCGCCGAGGACCGAGTGAACGACAGCGTCGACGGCGCGGCGGACGTCATCAACCCCGACTGGGTTAACAACGTCAACCGCCAGTACAAAGCCCCGCTGTCGTTGCACACCGACCACGACGCCGTCGTGACGCCGCTGGACACCGACAGCGTCGAGTACGACTATACGCCGGTCGAGGACGTCGACGAGGACCTAATCGCCGACACAACCGACTGGGCGGACAGCCTGACGAGCACCGAGCACGCCGACTGTGTGGCCGCCCTCGTCGGTAATCTCTGGCCGGACTACACCGACGAGTACGACGACTGGCGGAGCGCGCTCGAAGCCTGGGTCGAGGACAAACGCGAAGCCGAGCGACGGGCCGAACAGCGCCGGCGAGCGTCTAGGGAACGCCGCGCCGAGCGGAAAGAGGAATTCGACGGCGACCTCGAAGGGCAGCCGATTACGCCGTTCATTTCGGACGTGTACGACGACGTCGACGATCTCGACGTCGGAGACGTAATCAAGAATCACGCCAGCGACGAGTGGGACACGTCGAACCGGCGCCGCGAAACGACCTTCGACCCGTCGTGGCGAAAGTCGGGAAGTGGTAAGTCGTGCGCGGTCCCCGACGGTGACAACCGTTTCATAAACAACGGAAACAAGGGCGGAAGCGGTGGTCCCGCGAAAGCGATGGCGCTCGGCGAGGGTATCATATCCGACCCGAGCCAGGACCTCGAAGGCGGCGACTGGTGGGACGCCGTCGACGCGCTCCGGGGCGCCGGCTACGAGATTCGAGTATGGACGCCCGAGAAGGGAACGCCGCGCGGCGACGGCGACGAGTACGACGAAATGCCGTTTTGGGCCGTTCGGAAAGCGGCCGTCGCCCTCGGCGTGATCCCGTCCGAAGCGTTCGTCGAGAAAGACACCGACGACGGCGAGACGTATCTCGGCTTTCCCGGTCCCGAGACGTACAATAATGCCCTCGAAGCGATTGAGGACGCGGGACTTGAGCACGGCCGCGAGTACGCCGACACCGGGCCAGCATACCCAGTGTACGACGTCGTCGACAGCGTCGAGCTACACCTCGTCCCACTGAGCGGGCAGGACATTCGCCTAGCTGTCGAACAGAACGGCCAGCGCGAGTACACCGAGAAACAAGACCGCGGCTTTTGGGAGAACGCGACGAAACGCGGCCGTATCGCCGGCCGTATCGCCGACGAACTTACCGGCGTTAGTGAGACGGAACTCCGCGAGGGCGTCAAGAGCGCGCTGAACTCGGCCAGTATCGACGCCGAGGAAAGCGACGACTGGGACGACCGGATGCGCTCGCCGGGCGAGCGCGAGCTTCGGGACCGGACGGTCGACGTCGTCTGTTACCCCGCGGCCGACAGCGCCGAGTACGTCGTAACGATGGAACCGAGCGCCGACAGCCCCGAAACGAACCCCCAAGAAATCACGTTCGACGAGGGCGATTTGATCGACCCGAACGGTGGGGCATTCCGAAACGCGCACCTAGCGCAATTCCACGCAAAGATAGAGTTCGACACCGAGGAATGGCGGGGCCTTACCGACTACTGGCTTGAGGTTCAGGATGTCCGAAAGCGGGACGCCGACCACGAAACGGAAGCCGCCGTCGAGAAGTTCATCGACTGGGTTCGGACCATGAAGGTGTGGGCCGACGAGGACGGGTTCGCGTGGCACAACCGAAACGGGTTCTACCGCGAGGACTACCGCGACGGCCAGGACGCCGTCCTCGTCCCCGGCCAGAAAGTCATCGACTGGCAACAGCGCGAGGACGCCGGCGACGTCAATCTCTCGCGAGCGCTCCGCGAGCGGGACGTCCTACTCGACGCGCCGCGGCGCGAGACGGTCGGCGGCGACCAACGACGGGCCTGGCCGATCAATGCCGAGGAAACGAACCACGACGCCGACAGCGCGCTTGTGAACGTCGACGAGGACGACGAAGACGCGCCGGAGGGCCTACGATGAGCGGGGCGTCGGTAACGAAACTCGTCGGCGCGCCGGGGAGTGGCAAGACCACCAAACTACTCGAATTCGCCGAGCGCGAAGCCGAGGACCACGGGACGCCGGCGAGCGAACTACTCTTTCTCACATTCAGCCGGAGCGCGCGCCACGAAGCCGCCGAGCGTATCGCCGACGTGTACGACGGTGTCGACAAGGACGACCTCGACAAGCGGGTAAAGACCGTCGACGGCGCGGCGTTAACATCGTGTCTCATCGACGGCGCGCTCGACCTTCGGACACGGGACGATCTCGAAGCCGAGGGACAGCTCATAATCCAGAAGGGCGACGACGCCACGTACTTCGACTGGTTCTTTCGCCAGGAGTTCCCGCATATCGAGTACGACACCGACGAACGCGACCCAATCGAGGAACTCCAAAGCGGCGACCCGACCGACGTGGCGACTGGCAACCGTCTGATGGCGCTGTACGACTATATCCGAAGCCAGGACTGGCCGCTCGACCACTATCACCGCGCGCCCATCGACGTCGAACTCGCCCCGCCGGAGATTACCGAAGTCCTCGAAGCGTGGGACGAGTTCAAGGACCACAACGACCTGATTCAACACGTCGACCACGTCAAAACCGCCCTCGAACAGCGCTGTCCCCCACCTGGGAGTGTCCTCATCATCGACGAGTTTCAGGACCTCTCGCCACTGCAGTACAAGCTATACGAATCCTGGCGGGACCGCGACGACGTCGAGCGTGTCTATATCGCCGGCGACCGACACCAGGCGATCTATGGCTTTCGAGGGGCCGACGCCCGACAGTTTCGTGACACGCCGGCCGACGACGTCGTGTACCACGAGGAAAGCAAGCGCTGTCCCGAAGCTGTCGTCGACGCGGCGGTCCCGATAGCCGACCCCGTCCCCGAGCACGACGTCAGCCGTGTTTCGGCGTGGCGCGACGGCGGCCACTTCGGCCACGTCGAAGCGCCCGACGCCGACAGACTGGCCGCCCTCGTCCGCGACTGTGTCGACGAGTACGGCGAAGTGTACCTTCTCGCCCGGACGAACCGACAGACTGGCAAACTGGCGTATGGGCTACGGAACGGCGGTGTCCCGTATCTCGACCTCAAGCCGAACGGCGCGCTCCGCCGGTGGCGCGACCCCGCGCCCGCAATCCTCGAAGCGCTCCGGCGGTTCGACGCCGGCGACAGTCTCCCCGTCCCGAGCGCCGAGATACTACTCCGAAACGTCGACCCCGCGCCGGCGCGAGCGGAACCGAAACGTCTAGCCGAGAACGGCCGCTTGAGCGGGACCGAGGGGCCGTATGGACAGCAGATCATCGCCGACGAACTCCGCGAGTGGTTCCCTCGCGCCGACCGAGGGCGCGACGTCGTCAGTGAGCTGTCGCTCGACGACTGGCAGCGTGAGCTACTGGCCGGCGCGCTGTCGAGTGGCGCACAGAACGACCCCGAGGACGTCCGAATCGGGACCATACACGCCGCCAAGGGCCTCGAAGCCCCCTGTGTCCTCGTCTTTCCGGCGTACACCCAACAGCAACTTAGCCGGTTCCAGAACGGCGCCGAAGCCGAGGAACGCCGACTCTACTACGTCGCCATGACCCGAGCGTCCGACAGCGCCCTCGTCGTGCATGACTACTTCGGCGGCCGCGAGTTCCCACCGCTCGAAGCCGACAGCGTCGGCGGTGGTAGTGTATGAGCGGAACCGGGGCGACCTGTGCCATGTGTGGCGACCGACTCGCCGAACCCTACGGCGGTTACGACCTACCGCCGGTGTGTGTGCAGTTGATGGACGGTGGCGACGACGTCGATACAAGCACAATCGCCGGGCCAGTGTCGGTCGACCTGTGCAGGGAGTGTACCACAATCGCCCGCCGTATGGTCCGAGAATACGATACGTCGCCGCTCCCCGAGTTCGACGTCGACGCGGTGAGTTGGCAGGACGCCGGCGCGATGGCGGCACTCATGCGCGAAGATTCCGACGCTGTCGGTGGCGACGACGTCGACCGCCGGACCATCGAGGACGCGGCCGCGGTGGTACAACTCCACCAGGCGGGTGACGCCGGCCACGTCCTAGAGTCGAAGGTCGACCGAGGGTATATCATTCTCATGGCGCTCGACGAACTCGGGGCCGTCGAACACGACCTACTCGACGAGTAGCGCCGTCTATCGCCCCCACCTTCTCGCCGCCGATCTCGTCGACGACGTCGAAAGCGGGTAGCTTCGCGTGTCCGATAGACACACCGGGGTGTCTTCGTAGACACCCCCGGTGTCTGTATAATTCTCCCGCGCTGAAGCCGCCAGTGTCCGATACCAGCGTTTCGGCCGCTCTTTAGACACACACGCACGACCCCCCCCACCCCCATTGAGCGCTCTCCTGGGGTGGGAGGGGTGGGGGGGTGTCTGTCTAATGGCTTAGCCGGCCACCTAAACCTGTTTCAAGACCTTTACCCCGAAAGACACCCCTTTCTCGAAGGGTGTCTACGGTGTCTACATATCCCGACCCTAACACTTCTCTTAGATTCCTGGGGCGCGGAACGTGTTGTTCGGTTTCTCTCTCACACCGTCGACAGCTACGCGTGCGTGTTACAACTCCGCCGAGGGCGACTGGCTAGGGCGAGGGTGGCCGGCGGCGACAGCTCGATCTCGATGGCGCGCCGGCCGACGTCCTGGGTTTCGGCAAACAACCCTCCATGACCCACCGCTCGCGACGGTTGTACTCGGTAGTAGCTACGCCGCGCACAAGCCGGGGCTAAGTGACGTCGTCGCCGGCGAGGACTGGGGCGAGACGGCGGTATTCGCCCAATTCGCGCCAAAAAATTTCCACCCCTGGGGGGCG
>Ga0209946_1001012_pt1 | contig 11556 bp, 6 predicted proteins | sample SalPon2_A_H2O_MG_FD_185704 | JGI IMG/M metagenome (GOLD analysis project Ga0209946, IMG submission 185704) | Salt pond water microbial communities from South San Francisco under conditions of wetland restoration - Salt Pond MetaG R2_A_H2O_MG... | ecosystem: Environmental > Aquatic > Non-marine... | reverse complement strand
TGTTCAGTCATATATGTGTAGGATCCGCCACAAAATCTGCCGCCGGTGATGCCCTAAGCTCAGCCGCTGATGGAATTCATAGGTTTGTACTCAGAAGAGAACATACCTATCCACTAATGGTCCCGTACATGATAAATACGAGTGATTTGAGCGTTGGCATCGTCACTCCCGCGACGAATCCACCAAGATGGCCGTAGACATTGGTACTTGAGCCGGTGTTCACGAACATTCCGTACGACCCACCGAGAAACACGACGGTCGCACTCCACACAAGCATCGAATGCGGGGCTGACGTGGTGATTGTTCTCCACTCGCCGCGCCCAAGCCACCAGGTGAGACAGACCCCGACAACTCCGAGGCCGCCTAGAAGGATCGTCGAGCCACGCACTCCTGACCACGTCGAAAAAATGACTGCGAGGACAACGGCGACGACGGCGAGGGCATGATGAGGCCGAATCTCTGCGTTCACAGTCTCGTGGAAGAACCTGAACAGTAACACCGGAATATAGCCAAGCAGCGCTGCGTTGACACCTGAAAACCCCACTACAGTGTTCACACCCCTCCCCGAGACGAGCCAGAGTGTGTAGCCCGAAACGATCCCCGGGACGACAACGACAAACACCATCGTAACTGCAAACAGGGAGCGGCGAGTCTCAGCGTACACCCCCACCGCGAGCAATGTCGACATGAAGACGAGATAGGTGGCGACGTTGATCGCGAGGTGGGCCCACCCACTATGGACGAAATTCGTCAGATACACCGCTTGCGCTGATGGGGCGTTGACGTGGAGTATCCACGATCCGGTGACGCCTGCTGGTAGCAGCGCAATAGCCGTTAATACGCCGGGCACTAACCCGAAGAGGGCGAGTCGTTCATGTCTTGATGTTACTGTAGCTGTGTGCTGGTAGATATCACTGAGCGGTCCCTGCGCGACTCTCATCCAGAGCTGTTCTTGCATATACTTGTTCATCGTACAAAATTTAAAACACTTATTATTGACACTATTTACCGTCTAGGCTGAGTCCTATTTTTTACTATTCTTCGATGCGGACCCCACTACAATACGCGGACTTAACCAACAATATTGATCGTTCTAGGGATATTGTTGGTTAACTCTGCTAGCTTATTATCTCTGCCACCATGTGAAGTGATATGGAAATTAAGCTAGACAGTGGCTCTTCCACCAATTCGTATCGCCTTATCGAACTCAAGAGCTACCACACATTTGCCCAGTTATTTGCTGGAGCTACAACAGCACACATCGTCTCATTCTGTACGACCCCTCAGTACCTCATGGAGACAATCGATGATATTGCTCCTGAGGCCACTCTGGAGGTAATCATTGGGGACGCAACCAACTATCGCGAGCAGCTGAGCAACACCGTCGAACTTGCTGATCGACTCGAACAACTCCGGCGTGATGGCCACGTCACGATTTTTGAATGTCCAAACCGAGATGTACACGACAAGCTCTACCGGCTTGCCTTTGATGATGACCGCATCACATGGCTCATTGGTTCAGCTAACTTCTCACGACACGGTTGGAGTCGACAGCACAATACTACCTTACTCATCAAGACGACAGCAGATGGGACGCTTGACAACGAACTCACCGCTTACTATGAGAGCATTAAGGCTGCCTACGCCGAGCCATTTATGGGGGATCTCACGGTCGCAATTGCCGACGCAGACACAGAGAATCGTCGAGAGGTCATCGAGACATGGCTTGATGTCGGGGTGACGGGTCAGACGCCGGAAGCAGAGTTCATTGCCCAACTGACGGATGAATTAGATGAGACCGTCAATTCAGCTTCGATCGCTGCGCACACAGACCCACCGACCGCTCCAGCCACCGCTGATGAGTCGACTGTTGAGACACTCACCGGGGCCGACACACCGGACCCGCAGATAACGCTCTCACTGGCACACCTAGATGCCTCAGTCAGAGATGAGCTGACCAGTCAGTTCACAGCATCCGGTGGGAGCGTAACGAATGATACGCTCACCATCACGCCAGGCATCTTCCAGGCAGTCGCCACGCGTCGATTTGGAATCCCCCCACTTCGGTATCGTGAGATTGAGGGCCAGCCAGAGCTCCGATTCCACGCCGACGGTTATGTCTATAACCTCGCTGAACCTCTTCCAGATGAACCAGAGGCGCTTGATCGCGCACTCGCCCATCTTGAGTCGTATTTTGACCTTGTTGCTGAGTACGGTCGAACAAGCGATCCGGATGGGTTGCGCGCGATTTTATTTGAGGCGTTACTCTGGATGTTTTGGGCTCCATTTGCGACGCGTCATGCCGAGTTCTACCAGGCGGCTGGACTTGAGGAGTTAGATAAAACACTGCCAATGCTGTATATTCACGGCGACCCCTCCTCAGGAAAGGGAACGTTCGCTCGGTTTGCGCTCTCACTCATCTCTCGAGGCAGAGTGAGCCGACCGGTTGATGCCGATGAGATTACCGTGCGGAAACTCCGAGCACTGCGGGCAGCCGATACGTGTTTTCCACTTGTAATCGACGATATCAAAGCCGATCGTGTGAACTCACTTCCGTTGTTGCGGAACTACTGGACCGACCACTGGGAGCCAGGCATGCACTTCCCGCGGTTTTGCTTCATTTCTAATGACAAGCGTCCAGATGGAGCTGAGCGTGAACGAATGCGGTTGCTCCACTTTGATGTCCACTTTGATCCCAGTGATCAGGAAGGCCAGGCGATGGTCAACCGCGTTATTGCAGCTGACAACCCATTGTTCTCTTGGTTTGCATACGAGTACTTACGCACCAACCTGCGATTGCATCCATCTGGAACACAGGCACCACCACTCGTTGAGGTGCGGGAGGTGTTTACACGACTCTACGAACGAGCAGAGAGACCACTCCCCGAGTACTTTCCTACCGTGGCGGCTGAAACGGTTCATGATGTTGGCCGTGACCGGTGGATCGAGTTACTCAGGTCGGACCGCACTACGGTTTCTACGGTTGATGAGGGTGTACAGATTCGGTTTGAAGAAGAGATGCGATTTGACTATACAGAGTACATTCGGGCGATCCCGCTCACCTGTCGGCCAGATAGGCGTGGATACGATGTGATAATCCGCGAGCCAGTAGCGTTTGAGACGTGGTTAGGCGGGAAGCCGTGGCAACGCCAGTCTCCACTTTCTCGACTCAAACGGCGCTTTGCTGGGTAGCACGTTGTGCATTGGGCTTTATCTATTAGCGACGTAGGTCGTCTTTTCGAGTCGCCTAGGTATGAGGGTGTCACTGAAATCTTTTCACACCCCGCTGACTGACCCATAGATCGCTCAGTACAGGTGGCTCATTAACTGTTCAGCGTCTGTGGGTCATGTACCGAACACAAGCGGTAAGCTGTACATGATACGTCAATTGGGGTGCACGAGATCTATGTCCTCTCGTGAATGGGCTATGACTCCCAGTTAACTGAAACTGGCCCGTTAAGTGTAGTTTGCGACCAGGCTATTCGGACGTCTTCCACGGACAGCCCGCTTGGAACCTCATACGCAATCCAACCGCTTCGTTCAACATTCGGCTGTAATTCGCCTCCATCAAACGGCTCTCCCTTCTCTGCTGGATCATTAATCAACAGCGTCTCTCCATCTGCCTGTGAGCTCCCGTAGATCAGCGCAAATTCAGAACCTAGAGGTGAAAAGGCTGCCTGCCCTGTTTCGTTCTTGACGTATGCGTTCACGAACACCCACTGCCCACCATCTTCAGGTCTAGCTTCGCTGGAGGCTCCGGAATAATCTTCATATGAATAAGTCGCCTGAAAATTAGGCTCGTCAACTCGGATCACATAGCCGTTAGGTGTGGTGAATTCAGCTCCCCACTCTAATTTCGCAGAGACTGTTTGTAGCACAGTCGTCTGCTCAAAGTCACCTAATCGGAACTCGTAGCGGTTAACATACCTGTATGAAATTCCTTCGTATGACACTGTAGCTGTCTCTCCGGGCTCAATGGTCCCGAAATCAGCGTCCTCAATGCTTGTCCAATCTGATTCTGGAGTTCGCTGATACAGCTCGGTTGAGAGTTCCCCTGCTGCGTCACCTGTATTTGTTACCATAACAGACTGAGTGAATGTCTCATTAATCTCAATTTCACTAGGGACATCCCACTCTTCAATTTCAAAGCTCGCAGATCCTTGCTGATTATCTTCTTCACTGAGCTCTTCCTCGGTTGGCTCGGCGCTTTGTCCATCATCAGACTCTGACTGTTCATTGTCTGGTGATGTATCTTGTTCCCGCCCGCCATCAGATGAGCATCCAGCGATGGCAACACTCCCAATGAGCGTAATGTTCCCGAGTACGTCCCTTCGGTTCATATTAGAAAATAGTCATAACACCTTGATATATCTGATGGGATTATATTAGCACACCTACCAAACGGCTACTCCAGCGAGACAAATGTTGGAACAATATCATTTGAACAGAGTCATTTCTGTAAGTATGCTACGCCCTCAGCTCACTCTAGTCCTGAATCCGCTTCTATCGGTAGCCGTGACGTAAACGACCACGGGTCGGGTGACCCGTGGAACTCTCGCTGTTTCCTTTAGATTCAATCACCACAATGTCTCTCGTGCTATCAAGTAGTCTGTGTACTCGTCATCGCTCTCGCAGCTTGGTCGCCCGGTCCGACCTCACAACCGACCAGGTAGAGACCTAGCATAGGAGCAAGTACAACCAGTACGGAAGTTGGACGATTCCCTCACCGAGATCCTCAATCGGGTGTCTGCCTCGAACCGTATCACCGGCGAGGATGAATCCAAGTGGCACGTCGTACGCTTCTTTGAACTCTCGAACAGCTTCGAGCGAATCTTCCCGTTCACGTGACTGATACGCTAGCCCGATCGGGACGGGAGTTCCGGCCACCTCGAATACGAAGTCGACCTCACCCTCTCGTCCACGCCAGTACTGGACGGTTGGCGTCTCGTCATTGCCCTGGGTGGCGTTGATTCCATAGGCGAACCGCATCGTGTGGTCGAACGCCGCGATGCGGGCTAGGTCGGCCTCGCGGTCAAAATCATTGCGGACGGTGGAGGCGTCGCCGTCGGCGAGCGCGGTCACGAGCCCTGTGTCACGGAGGTAGAGTCGTACCGACCGGGGGCGGCTGTTATCGTACTCGGTAACGCCGGTCAACAGGTACAGCTCTGCCAGCGCGGGAAGGTAGCTATCGGCGATCGTCCGGCGGTCGACGTCGAACAGTTCGACGAGGTCCTGATATCGGAACGGCTCAGCTCCCCGGTTTCGGGCGGCGAGCGCACAGAGGCGTTCGAGATCCGCGATCGTCTGAATCGATTCGAAGCCGGGAACCTCCTGGTAGAGGGCATCGCGAACGTCCTCGCGCAGCTTGGCGTAGTCATCTCCCGTCAGGTCTGCTGTCGACTCGGCGGCACCGTCAAGATCGTAGCTGATGGTCCCGCCCATCGCGAGGTAGTCGACGACCTGTGACTGGATGCGTCGTTCGACGTCTGCAACCTTCTCGTACTTCTGTCGAAGCTCTGCGACGAGTGACTCGATCTCGCCACTCCGGAGGGCCGCTGGCAGGCTGTTCTCCCCGGTTCGAAGAGAGGTGGGGCTCACCCGGTTCTCTTCTTCCTCAAGATCCGGATACAGTGTGAAGAGGTAGTCCCGGAACTTCTCGGGGAGAATGGGCTGGATATCGTAGTCTTCGGCCGACATCGGGACGCTCTCCAGTTCTCGTTCGACCTGGATGCCGGCGCTAGCAGTCACGACGATGTGTCGTCCGGGGACGTCCTCGAGCAATTCCGTGACGGGGACGCCCCACCCGTCGATGGTCGGCTTGTTCGGATGCTCGATCTGGTGGACATCATCGATCAGAATGAAGTGTGGCTTGTCTGCCTCGATGCGGCCGAGAACCCTGCTCTCGTAGTACCGAACTGCGCGTCGCAGCTGTTCGTCCGATTGGAGTTGGTAGAGTGGGTCAGCGTCGAAGGGAAGATAGAGAAATCGTTCCGGATCGTCACCAGCCTCGATGCGATGGTGAATGAACTGGTGGAGGAGTGTGGTCTTCCCGACGCCTCGCCGTCCAACAAGGCCGAGAAGCGGTTGGTCCTCGAACTGGCTGTCGGACTCATCGGGACGGGCAAGATAATAGAAATCGCTCTTTTCCCGTGCCGGGAGTGAGAATGCGTCTGTTTCGTGTTCCCACCACGGATTATGGTCGTGAATCGCACGGACGAGAGCGTCACCGGCGTCGATAGTCATAGGCTTGCTGACTAACTAATTACCTGCTTCATAATGATTGTTTCGTTTCAATACCCGACAGTGTAGAGAGGATTACATACATATAATCCATTCTTTGGAGTGTAGTATTCTACCAGACGCGAAATAAAGGACACTATGGTGTGTCTTTATTCACTAACATCTGCTCCATCTTGCTTATTAGCGAAGCATTTAACACTTCTTGGCGCATACTAGTGAGTGTGGAGGTCGAAAAACACGCATCGTGATGGTGGTTAGTTGCCCTTCGTTTCCAAGGCGAGCGAATATACCATCGTCAATTACCCGTTGGCTGTCCGGGGAATGGCAGGCTATACAGAAACCATGGATACGACGTACGCAGACATAGAGGATGGGAAGCGTCACGACATCGCAGTCGAGTTCATCACTCGTCGAGCCATCGACTGCGACGGAGAACACGTCCACCGCTTGCTGGTCGCCGATCAATCAGGGAGGCGGTTCACGGTGCTCGCCACCCCCCATAGTGAGGCACTCATAGAACTGAAAACGGGGGCAACCCACCGTATTTCGGGGGTGCTGGGCGCTGTCCCTGTCACCACAGCGGACGACAATAGGGATGAGTGTCCTGACTGCGGGGGACGACTTCGACCAGGACAGATCATCGACGCAGCTGGCGCAGCCGTCACGCAAGCCGCATCACAGCTCTCCCTCGACGAACCGTTCGGAATCATCGATACCAGAGCGACCGTCCGTCGCGTTCGGGAGGGCCGCTCGCTCGTCGACGACTGGACGCCGATGGACGACGACAGGCCGGTCACCCCACCCGACTACGTCTGTGAATCCTGTGGGCGTCACGTCGATGCGTACGAGCTCCGGGAGACCGTGGAGCTCGACCATATGCTCGAGAATCGGGTGATGGAGAACGCATCACCGGCACCAATGAGTGCGGACATGGCGAGTCCGGAGACAGTCGGGCTTGCCACGGGTGGCGCGAAAGACGTGGCCAACTTCCGGGAGAACGTCGCGAACGGGTATACGCCACAGCCGGAGGCAATCAGCGACGAGGGGCTGTTCTACGACTATCACTTCGAGACGGGCACGCGAACCGAATCGGAGGCCTTGTTCGCGCCGCGCTACGCGGCTGCCGCGAGCGACCACCCGATTAGTGGGGAGACCGAGCGCTACCTGTCGGTGGGGCTGGACTCGACGCTCTCGCTCGACGAGTTCGAACGGCCGCGGCTGGATCTCGTCGCCGTCCTCGACGTCTCCGGGTCGATGGACAGCCCCTTCGACGCGTACTACTACGACGAACACGGCCGCAAGCGCGAGGCCAAGGACGACGCGGCGACGAAACTCGACGCGGCGACCCAGTCGTTGTGCGCGCTCACCGAGCAGCTCCAGGCTGAGGATCGCCTGGGCGTCGTCCTCTACGACCACCGTGCCCACGTCGCGAAGTCCCTCCGTGATGTCGGAACGACGGATATGCCGGCGATCCGACGCCACATCCGCGAGATCACTGCTGGCGGCAGTACGAACCTCGCGGACGGGTTTGAGGCGGCTGTCGACATGTTGATCGGTGGGATACCCAGTCCTGACGTCGAGCGCCGTGTCGTCTTCATGACCGACATGATGCCAAACACGGGGACAACGGGGGACAACGAGCTCACGCAGCTGTTCGCGGACGCGGCCGCCGAGGGTGTCCACACGACGTTCATCGGCATGGGGCTGGACGCAAACGCAGAGCTGGCGGACACCTTATCGGGCATCCGCGGGGCGAACCACTACTTCATCCACTCGGCCACGGAGTTCGAGCGTCGGCTGGGCAAGGAGTTCGACTACATGGTCACTCCGCTGGTGTACGACCTGAATCTCGACCTCGAGGCAGACGGATACGAGATTGAGGCCGTTCACGGGTCGCCGTCCGCGGACGCCGCGACCGACCGCCTGATGCACGTCGGGACGCTGTTTCCCACCGCCAAGCAGGATGGCGAAGCTCGGGGCGGGGTCGTCCTCGTCCGCCTCAAACAGACGAGCCAGGATGCCGACCTCGATCTGGTCGCCTCGTGGACGGAACGGGATGGTGGCGAGTACACCGAGCGCGCCACCGTCGACGTTCCAAATGAGACCGGTACCTATGGTCATAAGGGCGTCCGGAAGGCCGTCGCGCTCGCCAGGTACGCTCGCGAGCTTCGGACGTGGGCAGCCGACCTCCACGACCGCGCTGACACTGCGACTGGCGTTGACGACTGGTTGCTCCCCGACCAGCGCGGCCAGCACGAGCGCGAGTCCGTGCCGTTAGTCATTCCTGATCGATATACCGAGCGGTTCGACCAGCTTCGCAACTACCTCGCAGATGAGATGGAGACCGTAGGAGACGAGACGATGGAGCAGGAGGTGGAACTTTTAGAAACACTGTGTGAGCAGGCGCCCGCGCCGCCGCGCGAGGTGAATGACTAATGACCGACGGTGGATTCCCGTAGTCTGCCGGAATCATGGCTGCGAACGATTTGATGCTATCATTCTTTCTCAACGCCCACGCCGATGCGACGTAATCTAAACTTACTCGTGGTAATATCTTCGTGGAGATGCGTGAATTGCTTCGTTTGATAGGTGAAGGAGCTGAATCTTCCGAACGCTGACTCGGCTATGATTAGTTTCAGCAGTTTTCGAGGCGGAGTCTCCGGTCTCAAAGAGCGAGGGCTTCCGACGCTTATTCGGAAGCGCGAAGCGAGTGAGCTGGAGAGGAAGCTAACACGAGCTTTCGAAACCAGTATGATCCACCATATCTTACCACAGACTTATGCGAACGTCGTCTCCCAGACGCCACGAAATCTAAAGTGGGTCGGTTTACTCTATCAACGTATGACCCCCATATCCGACGGAGGTGACGCTCCTTCCTCACCTTTGTCTGGACGACTCTCGCCAGATGAAGTCAACATGGATCTCACGATGTGCGGTCTCCTCGTCGATCGGGCTGAGGAATTGGCTCAGCTCTACGCAGATAAGGGAAACTGGAACGATGTGAAGGAAATCTGGTTCGACGAGCGTCTCTCGAATCGGAGCACACGGGGGAGCTCTCAGAAAATCTACCGGGTGCTGACATCACGGTTCAAAAACGCACCAACGGCCCTCCCGAATCCAAGCGTTCTCCCCCAAGTGTTTGACCAGTGTAACACGTCTCGAGACAAGGCACAGATCCTCTACCTGTATCTTGTTTCTGATGATAGCTTGGTTCGGTATGTCGTCCACGAATACAGTGCCCGCGTAATTCGAGGCGAGCCGAACCCACTGGACTTCTCGAACGAGACTCTCTCAACGATCCTCGGCAATCTCACCTATTCCGATGGTAGCAGCTTCGATTACGCGGAATCGACGACGGAACGGTGGTGCGAAGGGATCAGATCTGTAATGCGTGAAATCGGTGTTCTTGAGGGACGACAAACAGTAGTAGGGGACTCACCTTCTGTAGGAACTATACCACTCCTCGTTGCGTTGGACTATTCGTTCGAGATCGGCGGTGAGGATTGGATTACAGGCCCGCGAGGATTGCTATACCTCTTCCAACCGGAGCAGCGCTGGGAAGAACTGTTTGACCGTGCTGCCACCACCACCGCTTGGGAATATCTCGAACTTCACGGTGCCCTCGACCTACGCCCCAGTGAAGAAACATATTCGTGGATACAGGATAGAGGTGACAGTTGATGGTCGATGCGAGTTGGTTTGAAGACCTTCCAGACGATTTCGAGGAATCGGTCCGTATCGACAGGGATGAACGCGATCATCGCGAGCGGGCCATCCAGTCATACCACGTAACAGCGGACTCTCAACGCTTTATTCGGGACTTCGTCGACCGGATGCTCGGACAGGCGGACGATATGCGTACTGGGTCGAACTACTGGCTATACGGCTATTACGGCAGCGGAAAGAGCCATCTTCTGACCGTCCTTGACGGACTGCTCGACACCGACTGGCTCGAAGGACAATATAGCGAGGTCTGGGATGACCTTACGCAAGTAACAGAAGATGCCAGCGAGGATCAATTGCGTGCGCACTGGCAGAATGTCCACGAGGATTATTACGTCATCCCTGTCTCGATCAATCTTCTGAAATACCAGGGGCAAAAGCAGCGAAGTTTCAGCGAGATCGTTCTCAGACACGCGCATCAGGACCCTGATCTGACCGGCGTCGACGATGGGATCTCGACTGGACTCTCCTCGCAGCTTGACGTCGCGTATTTCGAGAAGTGGTTCCGGACGACAGAAGCATGGCCCGACCGCCAGACCCGTGCACAAGAGGTGCTTGACACCGTTACTGCGAACAGCAGCGGATACGACTGGGATTCAGAAACTCTCTGGAAGGATATCCAGAGCTATAATGCGCTCGCAGATGTTGTTTTACCCAAACTCTTCGCAGAGGTCAACCAAACCCCTGATGGGTATGCGGACCTCAGACCATCGGATATCGATCCAGGGGAAGTGGTGACACGGCTGAATCAACTGCGTGAAGAGCGGGAGGATGAGTTAGGCAAGCCGGTGAAGTTGGTGTTGCTTCTCGACGAAGTGAGTCTCTTGATCGGGACGGACTTCGAGCGCCTGACTGAACTCCAGACGCTCGCGGAGAATATCGACGATATCGGCGATGGGGACATCCAGCTCGTTGCGACTGCGCAGGCCAAGATCGAAGACGTCCAGCCGAAGTTCGCCGCTCACGGTGCCGACTTTAGTATCGTCAAAGACCGCTTCCCGCATCGCTACCAGCTACCCAGTAAACACGTAGGCGACATCGCAAAACGGCGTCTGTTCGAGAAGTCCGATCACGGGGGAGCCCGAGTTCGTGAGGTACTCGACGAGGCCTCCGTGAAACCGACTGAATCACTGGTTTACAACGAAATCAAGCAGAATACGAAACCGTCACTCGACAGTATCGATGACGACGAGCTCGTCGAGTTCTACCCCTTCCTTCCCTATCACGCTCCGCTGTTCCTCGAAATACTGTTCAATCTCAGGCAGGAAGCTCCTGATCCCGCAAAATCGATCTTCTCAGGTACCGCTCGCGCGATTCTCGCGCTCATGCACAACCTCCTCCAGAGTTGGGTTGAAGACGGAAAACCTGACCACGTCGTTACGTTGGTCGATTTCTATGAACTGATCAAACCAGAGCTGGAGGAGACCCTCGAGAAAGACGTTCGAGTTATTGGAGAGCTGCCCGACAATGACGAGGTTGGAGAGAATGAGTCACATGAAGGTGGGCGAAGTATCGCAGACGAAGTCGCGGATGGCAATCTGGAAGCGTTCGATCTCGATGTGGCGAAAGCGGTGTTGTTGCTGCAGCACGTCC